>Ga0208039_1000908_pt1 | contig 14275 bp, 10 predicted proteins | sample June2015DPH_20_1_2_FD_184722 | JGI IMG/M metagenome (GOLD analysis project Ga0208039, IMG submission 184722) | Peatland microbial communities from SPRUCE experiment site at the Marcell Experimental Forest, Minnesota, USA - June2015DPH_20_150... | ecosystem: Environmental > Terrestrial > Soil >...
TGGGAACGGTTCAGTCAGTGTTTCGATGGGTGTTCTATTCATCGTCTTCACTCTCGGCTGCGGTTGGGGTTATGGTGAGTTGCATTAGTTTTTCTCCGCGGAGGATTTGTAGCGTTGTTTTTTTGTTTATGATGTCTTCGGTTAGGAGTCTGGGGAGGTCGTAGAAGGTTGTTACGGGTTTTTCGTTGAATTTTATTATGACGTCGCCCATGGTTAGTCCGGCTTTTCTTGCGGGTGTGCCCTGTTCGACTTGGAATATCATGACGCCTGCGTCTTGGTCGATGTTTGCTTGGCTTGTGATTTCCTGTGGGATTTCTACGGTGTTGGACACTATGCCGAGGTATGCTCTTTTGAGTTTTCCTCCTGTCATGAGTCTGTCTGCGATGTTTTTCACTTTGTTGGCGGGGATGGCTATGCCTCGGGACCAGACGTACGCGGTGTTGAGGCCTATCATCTTGCCTTCGACATCTACGAGTGGGCCGCCTGAGAAGCCTGGGTTGAGTCGGGCATCGGTTGCGATGATGTTTTCCATTGCGGTTCCTCTCCAGCCTCTGAGTGTGGCGCCGATGCTTGTGATTATGCCGGATGTTGCAGAGGGTTGTCTGTTGAACGGATTGGCCAGGGCGAGGACGAATTGGCCTGTGCTTAGCTTGTCGCTGTCGCCTAGTTCTATCGGTTTGAATCTGCCTTCTTCTGCTTTGAGTAGGGCTACGTCGGAGTAGGGGTCGAACCCAATTGCTTTGGCCTGGAAGAGTCTTTCTCCTTGGCCGACTCTGACTTCTGCGCTTCTTCCGAGGACGTGGTTGCAGGTTACTATGTGGCCTTCCGGGCTGACGACGACGCCCGTGCCCCTCGTCATCCTTGAGTTCACGCTTACGACGGACGGTGCGAGCTTGCGGACGAGTTCGCTCGTCGCGTCTGAAAGCGACTTTAAAACTTGAAGCGGGTTGATTGTGTTACTCATTCTTTTTCACCTCTAGAATGAAGGCGGCTGCGTCGTATTTGTTGACTGAGGAAGGCCGAAAACCGGTCACGTTTAGGCTGGCATCAGATCTAGACCCGTGTTGGGGAAGTAGGCCACGTGTCTGATGAGCTGCCGGCTTGAGCAGAGCTTGCCTATGTAGGTCATCAGTTGGTAGCTGGCTTTCAATGCCATGTCAACGTCCTTGTCCCTGAGGAACTTGGCTTCTATCGTGAGGGCGGGTTCCAGGATGTTTGCGTTCACTTGGATGCCGCCGTCTTCGGTGATCCATTTCAACGTGATTCCTTCTTCGCCTTCTGTGCAGCCGAGCCAACGGAGGAGGCCGAACCATTTGCCTTTGAGGTTCTGGGTTAGCTGCTCCTGTGAAACGTTGGAGGGAACGAGTGTCTGCAGCAGAGGCATTCGAAGCTCATCGCTGCCGACGGTGTGCAAGGTTGGGAACTGGTTTATTCTAGATGTGACCTTGTAGCCTCCAGGCCCTTTCTCCACGATTCCTTCCTGTTCCAGCCTGCTGAGAATTCTGGACAACGTTTCAGGGTGCAAGCCCAGTCTTCTCTTCAGACCGTCAAAAGTGAACCTTGTCAAAGCCTCCTGGCTTATCAGGGTCAGAACGTCAGCGTCCCGTTCGCTGAGAGAAGACGTGGAGAAGTCGTGCCAATCATCGTTCAAGGCTGATTTTGCCACCGTACAATGGCTCATTGCTGCCTTGCTCTTGAACTTTCCTCTCCGCAAGAAACAGAACAATCATAGCATCTAGCGCGCGCCAAGCGAGGGGTACAAGAGTTTTACAGCCAGTCGGAGATGGTCTTTTCAGGCTTTTCGAGTCTTATTCCCATGGGCGCGAAGATAGTGAATACTCCCTTTCTTCAGGTCAAAACGGTTTTTCACATGAAGCGATTCAGAGGATCGGGTTGTCCAGAAGAGCGAGAAGCTGACGGCAGCATGATGGTGCGCTAAGCTCTAACATAGCGCGCTTGCCAATGTATCAAATGTCATTGTTGTAAATTCTGCGGTTTTGCAACAAAGAGAATTAGCAGAAGTAATTTAAGTGAAATTTCACCATAAAGAATGCATGCCAAAGGGATCAGTCTGGAGAAAATGGGACTTTCACCTTCACACGCCCTATTCTGTCCTTGCGAATGATTTTGGAGATCCTTCTGAAGAATCGACTTGGGAAACATACGTAGCTAAAATTGAAGATGTTTCTCAAGGAAATGAAGTGTGCGCCATAGGTTTCACTGACTATTTTATGATTGAAGGCTACAAGAAAATATTAGATTTTAAGGCGAGAGGTAGATTGACAAACCTCTTTTCCTTCCCCAACATCGAATTCAGGCTAGATAAGACAATCACAAAAAGAGTAGCAGAGGGGCATGAAACAAAAAGATTAAACTTTCATGTTTTGTTCTCGCCTGACGTTTCCATAAACGATATTGAAGAACACTTTCTGCATGACATCGAGTTTATTCATGAGCAAGAAACTTTTGGCAGTGCTCAAACGAGAAAGCTAAAAATAAGCAATCTTACCGAGTTTGGAAGGACCCTCAAGGAGTCGCATGAGCCTTTTAGGCCTCTGCCCGACCTTTATGTGGGCTGTATGAATGCCGTGGTAGACCCCAACAAACTGAAGGAAATTCTGGAAAAAGATGGAAGATTTAGGGGCAAATATTTGTTATGTTTGGCTGAAGATCACTCGTTACTAGACTGGGATAGCCAAGCTCATGCCATCCGCAAACATTTGCTTCAAATGGCGCATTGCATATTTTCGTCTAACAGGCAGACTAGGGAGTTTGGTCTTGGCAAACAAGTAACTCCTGAGGGATTTATTCGCGAGTTTAAATCGTTGAAACCTTGCATTTGGGGTTGCGACAGCCATAGTTATCAGGAGCGCTTCTTGGAACCAGACAAAAATAGTGAAGGCAAAATCAATTTCTGTTGGGTGAAAGCAGACTTAACATGGGAGGGACTGAAACAGATTCTTTACGAGCCGGAAGAGAGAATTTGCATACAACAAGAAAACCCAGAACCCCAGAAGAGCATACATACACTAGATAGAATAGGGATTCAACCGACTGAAATCAATAACCGTTTAAAAATGAAAGAAACTGAGATAGACTTGAACCATAACCTAATATCGATTATCGGGGGGAGAGGTTCAGGGAAAACCGCTCTTTTGGATTTGATCGCATCTTGTTTTAAAGAAGGAGAAAAGCTATTTGAAACACCGCTTTCATTCTATAAAAGGCTCTATGGCAAACCGGGCAACATTCCAATAAGGATAAAATTAAGCACCAAATTTAAGTTAGACGCAATCGAAAAGGAATTTGGCAAAGATGCGATTATTATTCAAGATGCGAACATAAGATATATAACCCAAAATCATTTTGAGGGGCTCTGTTTGCCTACGTGCAACTTAGGAACCTATGTTTTCGATTTACTTTTTGAGAAATATCCGGACGAGCTAAGCCGTTACAAAGACATACAAGACTCCATACCTGAAAAGCAAACGGAAATCGAGAAACTCAATTTGGCTACTCAACAGTTATCTGAACAAATCGCGTCAATCTCGGTCCTGGAACAAGAAAAAGACAAGAAAAAGGGAGACAAAACAGACTGCGAACAAAGAATAAAGGAAATCGAAGAAAAGAGTGCAGTGGATGCAAAATTAGACGAATTGACAACAAAACTTAAGCAAAAGAGAGACGAAAGGAAAACAATCGAAAGTTCACAAAAAAGATTGGGGAAAATTAAGTCAGCTATTAAACAACTCAAGTCCTTCAGCAGTTTAGTCGTGGGCTTTAATGATGAATTCTCCGAAAAACTGCATCTCAGAAAAATCGAGTTCCTAGATGACCCGAAAATTGCCATCATGGAGGAAACGTTGTCTGAGAATCTTAAGATCCTTCATCAAAAAGAACAGGTCGTAAACAAAGAAATCGACGGCATAAATGATGAACTTAAGTCTTTCAAAGACACTAGCAAAGTAATTACAGAGTTGAAACAAAAACTAATCACCACAACTGATGAGATTGAAAAAATAGAAAACCAAATCAAAGAATGCAAAGTCAAGGAAGAGGAATTGAAAGAGGAAAAGAAGGAGATGTTTAACACTTGTATAGACATGATCAAGGGGAGCATTTCTCAGTCAGACTTCCTCACTGAGCACATAAAGACTTTTGAGAGAGACAAGAGCGAACTGCTGAAAAACTTGGAATTTAGCGTGCAATCAGAAGTTGATTCGGAGAAATACCTAGACAATGTAAATGAGCTGATAAACAATCGCCTCATAACTGAAAAAGAATTATTGAGCAATTTACACAAACTGATCATTGAGCCAGTAAACGCAATCTTGGCTAAGGCCTCTGTCAACTACGACGAATTAGGAAAGGGATATATCGAAATTCAAAACCTTTTGAGCTCCAAACTCCTAAAAAAATCAACGAGCTTCGATCTGCAGAATGCTCTTTTCGAGGTTCCGATTAAAACGGCGGTCAACTTGTCGCTTGACAAAACCCCCTTAGACAACCTGTCGATGGGACAAAGAGCCATCGTCTTGCTTCAGATCATTTTAGCTTACGATGATAAGCCTCTACTAATAGACCAGCCTGAAGAAGACTTGGATAATGAATACATTTATGAACAACTCGTTTCGGCATTTAGAAACGCAAAAACAAAAAGACAAATAATCATTGCAACACATAATGCCAATCTTGTGGTAAATACCGATTCTGAACAAATAATCATAGCCGAAATCCGAGATGGCGAAATTTCGTACTCTGCAGGGACTATTGAAAATCCGCTGACCCAAGAAAGAATCAAAGACATCCTAGAGGGTGGCAGAGAAGCATTCGAAAAAAGGGAGCAAAAATACGGTTACAAATTCTAAGTTTGATTTCTTTGGTTATATCATCGCAATCCTCTTGAATCTTGACAATGTCCCGTTTGAATTAGCATGTAGTTGCGGGCAAAAACTATGGTGTCTCCACCACTTCTTGCGTGTGATTTCAAAAACGGTCATTTGACATGCCGAATTGTAGCACGCCAATACGGGCATGGCATGGCTGGGATTTTCCAAAGGCGCCTCGCCTAAGACACAGCTATTCTTGGATTGGAACTTCTTGGAGGATCATAAACTATCAAAGACAGCGCGCGGGAGCTGGGTGTTAACCCCATTTGTTAAGTCGATTAATCAAACTCATGGCGAATTCTTTTTCCGCATTATTACGAGCTAGATCAAAAGTGCCAAGTAGAAGGCTTTCTTGCTGTTCCAAGGACGGGGATTGAATTTTCTAGTACAACAACAACCAATAACGAGAGTGGCGCGCGCTAAGGTCACCCAAACCTCTTAGACTTCATCCTTTTCAAGTTTAACAGCAAGTTTCTGGTCATGTCTTTGTAGTCCAGAAATTCATATTCGTCTATATCTTGGAAGAATTCGCGTATTCCGCAAAAATCGGTAACAGGGTCATATTTCTCTCTAATCTGTAAATCACTCATTCTCTGCGCATAAAAAACATTCTCGTCTGGGACAACTAAAACAAGGATGCAGTCGTTCCAGAATTCCTTGTAGCCTTGGATAGCATTAGGCTTAATCGTTACAGGAAAGCTTGTGCGCATTTTCACTTCCACAAACATCAAGTTCTTTCTTTTTTTGTCAAAAACAACCAAATCAGGTTGGGATTTCATCCTCCTAACGGAAGGAGAGGTTCTTACATCTTTCTCAGTAAGCATGTTTTTCAGGATTGAAAAAGTGGTTTCATATCCGTAAGGAAAGACTTCGTAACCATATCTCTGAAGAAGACTTTTTACTACCTCTTTGATTATTCCACCCTTGAGGAAATCGACATCAATTTTGCTCATGAAACTACCGTTCCCCGACTGTTTTGTGACGTATGAAAGCTTTGACTACAGCCTTGTGATGCCTCTCGCAATTTCAGTCCCACGAATGAGAAACCTGTTCGTTGGGATTCAGTATGATGGCTTTCTGCCATGACAGTCAAGTTCACCGTCTAGTTGTCTCAGGATTTCAAAAGATATGAGTTATGAATTTGAAAGTAAGATTCAGCTATAACTTTCCGCAGCGTCGTTTGGTTGCGAGAGCAATGGGTACATAGGCAAAATAGGAGCTTCCAATAGAAAAAGGCACAGAAAAACAGACTAAAAGCTAAAACTTCGTTTCTGACGTTTTTCTATATTATTTCAAGCGTCCTCGGGGCTTGAAAATCCCTAATGACCGTGATTCTAGGTTCTCTTGAATGGTTGCTTGACATTTTCAGCGTTTCTGTTCCCATCGTAGTAACTGCATCTTTCCCCTTCGCCAGTCAACTCGTAGACATTCCAAGTTTTGTTATAATCATACTACTCGTCCACTATTTGCTCTGACTGATTTTTGGTTCGCTATAGTTTTTCCGCAAAATCAAAACTGGCTTAAAAAGAATGATAGAAGTTACTTCTATTCAAACCAATAGACTAGCCCTTCCTAAATTCTGCAAGAGTCTTCTGTAGTTTTAGATATGTTGAGAATGCAAGCTCATCGCCTTCATATTCACATCGATAAAGTCCTTGAAGGTTTGAAGGTAGCTGAACCCGTTTGTCAACCAATAGAATGACTTTCCTATTATATTGCAGGAAAGCTCCACCTATTTCAGTTAAGACATTTGCATTAACTCCATAAGTTCCATCAGGCTTTTTCTCCTGCTCATCTGCACTGACATTTATTATTGCACAATTGCACTGTCTCATCAAGCCAAAGACTTTTTCTGGAATTGGTATTGCTGTTGTCTCCGTTTCTTCTGCTATTTTGAAATCAAACTCACCGAAGTCTAGGATGGTCTTAAGCTGGTCTACTATTGTTGCGTTCTGACTATGAGAAACAAACACGATAGGCTTTTCCACTTTCGGAAGAGATGGAGAAGCAATAGGCAGAGGTTTCTCTTCTTCTATGACTGGTGATGGCTCTTCTCCTTCACCTGAAGAAGGTAGTAGGGTTGGTTTGACTTCAGCTTTTGATAATTTGCTCAGGTGAATCCATTTAGAACCACTGATATCATCGAGTATTTTCAACTCTTCTGCGTTCTTGACTATCATCTTATAGCAGTCTGCACAATCTTCAGTTGGAATTCCATAAGTTCTGTTGAGTGTATTTGCCAGATATTCCACATCTGGAAGTTTGTTGTTTTCGTAATCTGTAAAGAACCGCTTGAAGAGCTCTATATTAAAAAGTGCCTTCTTCAATCCATCTGCCTTTTCTTCGGGATTTTGTGGATACATTAGAGACCTTCCTAAGGGAGTAAGTGATATTTCTTTGGAATTGTAGCTTCCCACAGTTAGACCATAGCGACCTGAAGCCGTTATCAACATTCTGAAAATGCCAGTTGCTGGAGAATAATTGAGAGATTTAGCCAAATCCAACCTGTCAAATGGTTTTCCTGCACCATTGTCTTTTATGGATTGAGCGATTCTTAATGCATCCATTAGACTATACTTGGGATAAGCAGTTGTAGCATACTTTCGTTTTTCTTCTTTCTCTGATGCCTCTTTCTCAGACATCTATGTGCCTTCTGGGTAAATCTATCGTTGTTCTCGGAATTAAGACTTTCTAACCTGAGATTTTTCCAGAGGTTTCACCTCTTTCCCCCTCTTGACGTTGAATTAGCCCTAAAATAGCCATTTTTACCCTCTTTTGCCCTACACCCTGAAAAGGGGTAATTTTTCTTACCGTAAGAGAAATTATCTTTCTCCTTTGTTCACTGGACACAGACTACTCTATTGGATTGGCATGGAACGAAACAGTTTTGAAATCAAAAAGTTTGTTGCTGAATTTTTCCAATGGAAATATCCTGACAATTCCTTCTGGATTTCAATCTTGAAAAGGAGAGGTCTAATCTAGTTCTATTTACACGTGTGCTCCACAATGAGGACAACTATTAAGAGTTTCATCATATAATCCATGACAATAAGGACATCTGATTTTTACTATAACTTCTTTCTCTTTTGTTACTTCTTTCTCTTTTGTTATCACTTTTTCTTCATTGCTCTGCTCAATTAATTTTGAACTCATTCGAATAATACCTACTTGTATCGCAAGAATATATCGTGTTGAACATTCACTACATATGACATTAGGCATATTTATTTCAAGAATTTTTGCTCCACATTTAGAACATCTAGCAAATCTTAATGCTCTGTTCCAATTTGCTCTTTGGTCAGCTAATTGTCTTTCATATCTTGTCATTTTTATCATATCCTATAATAGAATGATACAACAAACTTGGATATATTCCAACTCGTTTTGTTGGGTTTGGGTTTGGGGGGTAAAGTTTTATCCCAAAACCCAAAACCCAACAACGGCATTTTGCATAGGGTTCTAATTCTTGTTGACAACGTGTTTATTTAGGCGAATCATCCACAGGTTTCAAGAGATTTCATATGTTTGCCACAGAAGGAGAATAGAAATGAAACCAGCCTTACTCGTTATAGACGTACAGAACAAGTTCTTTAACTTCAGTCAGGGTTGCTCAGATTCCCTGAAGTCTGCTATCGAGTACATAAATGCGGCCATAGACCTTTTCAGAAAAAAGAATTTTCCCATTGTCGTCGTACAGCACAAGGATGAGGAACAGGGCCTTGTGCCAGGTAACCCAGGTTTTGATGTGTCTCAGAATGTGAAGCTTGAGCCTCAAGACATACACATAGTGAAGACCTACGGTAACTCTTTTACGAAGACAGGACTCGCGGAAAAACTAAAGGAACTTGGGGTTGACACCGTCATTGTGTCAGGTTTTTGTGCAGAGTTTTGCGTCTTGTCCACCTATAGAGGTGCTGAAGATTTCGACTTCAAACCCATAATATTGAAAGGTTCTCTTGCATCTGATAATGCAGAGCACATCAGATTCGTGGAAGAGATTTCAGAAACAATCTCTTTTGGCGCTTTGAAGACATTGCTCTGATTAGCGCGCGCTGCTTTCTGTTCTGGCAGCAATACATACAATATAGCAGTAAGACATTAGACGCACACAGTAGCAGACAAACCAAAACCAGAGAAAACACAAACCAATCATGTGTGCTGAGTCTAGCGTCGTCGTTCGTCGTCAGGAAGGAGGAAGGAGGTAAAGTTTTATCTTCCTCTCTCTAGCGTTGACACGCGCGCGAGCATATACTTCCTTGTTAGCAGTGTTCTTATGCGGTCGCAACCCATATTGTACCGAGAATGCTGTGGACTTCAACTTTGATGGAAAACACATTTGGCTCAAGAAGGGAGAGCTCACTTCACTCTTCGATAAAGAAATGGTACTTTCTTGAAGGGGACAGATTAGAAGCCAAAGTGGACGATTTCATAGTGGACATAGTGCGAGGGGACCTGTTGATCGAAATACAGACCGCCAACTTTTCGGCGATAAAACCGAAACTCAGACGTCTGCTCAAGGATCACAAAGTTCGCTTGGTCCACCCTATACCCAAGAAAAAATGGATAGTTCACAGGTCTATGTCCAACGGAGAAATCACCGGAAGAAGAATGTCCCCGAAGAGAGGGAGCCTATACGATCTTTTCAGTGAATTGATGAGAATATCGGACCTCTTCCCCAAAGGCAACCTCAGCATCGAGGTTCTGATGATTGAACTGGAGGAAATATGGCGCAATGATGGAAGAGGAAGCTGGAGAAGGAAAGGTGCAAGCATAGAAGACAGAAAGCTCATCGGCGTTTCTGAGAGTGTGATGTTTGAGAACAAAACGGATTTCCTCAGAGTCATGCCAGAAGATCTGCCGAATCCCTTCTCGAACAGAGATCTCGCCGAAAACCTCAGAATACCCATCAGTCAATCTCGAAAAATGAGCTATTCACTCAGGAAGATTGGAACGATAGAGCATGTCGGCAAGGACAGAAATCAAATGCTTTTCCGGATTCTCCGATAGCTCACGCTTACGATTTGCTAGGGAACAGAGGTTGATGAGCAGAAGCTTTCAGGAGGAGTTTCTGTCGTTCCTTTTCTTTCATTGGGACGTAGCGTTCAGCTGCATCGATCATCATTCTGGCTATTCGAATGTCTGAAGAGCTGGTTGCCGTAGTCACGCTCTGTGACAGGGCAAACCACAAAGCCTCATCGACGTCTCCATGAGTATCAAAGGGTCGGTACCAGGTATTGGATGTCTTCTCTTTGCCAGGCCAGGGTCCCTTTGCCACAGATTTCATAGCTATGACCCCAAGATCTTTCCTTTCTGCCTGGGCAAGCACGGGCTCATAATCGTTGCAAGGTTCAGGATGGGCATGAAGGACACAGTTCACAGGAAGCAGAACCGTGTCAAAATCGAAGAATTCCAGCGCCTTCAAGATCGTCAGCGGGTTGTGACTCGTTATACCGATATATTTGACCAAGCCTTGCTCTTTAGCCTCCAGTACAGCTCTCATCGCACCGTTCTCTCCCAAAGCAATCTCCAGCTCCTTTGGATCGTCAAGTGCGTGAAGTTGATAGAGATCGAAATAGTCAGTTTGAAGGTTCAGAAGACTCTGATGCAACTTTTCAGCGGCTTCTTTTTTGGTTCTCTTATCCGTCTTGCACGCAAGAAACAGGTTTCTGCGATATTCCTTAACCCATCTGCCCAATCTGACTTCTGCATCACCATAAGTAGGCGCCACGTCCACGTGATTCACTCCATGATCCAAAGCAAATCTGATGAACGCGTTCTCCTCTTGCGTGTCGACTGGATAAATGAAGATTGCGCCGCCCAAGGTTATCAACGTGCTCTTGTGACCTGTCCTCCCCAGTTTTCTCTTCTCCACGCTATGCACCCAGACCAATCTCTTACGGCGATTCTTATAAAATTTCTTCACAGCACAGCGCGCGCGTTCCTATTTTCGTTTTCTAAACAACATTACATCATCATGGTTGCAGACATATTCGAACCCTGCTTCCACGAGTTGTTTTGCTTCCTCCAACATACTAGCTGTGGCTGAGTAATATTAGCGAGCGCCAAGCGAGGGATACAGAGTTTTACAGCCAGTCGGAGATGGTTTTTTCAGGCTTTTCGAGTCTTATGCCCATGGGTGCGAAGGTTTGTCCGAGGGCTGTGGTCATGTTCCTGATGTAGTCGTCCACATTTGTTTCCGAGACGCTTTTCACGTATTTTGTGGGTTTAACTGTGAAGATTTTGCCTCTGAAATAGAAGGGCTTGACCTTTATGAAGTTGACAACGTCGCCTCTTGCGACTTTTTCACCATGCTCCAGCAGCTGCATGGCGCACTGGTATGGTTGCGGTGTCAATTCCGCGTTGCCAGCTTGTCTCTCTTTCGGGTCAAAGCTGAGTTGGACCGAGTAAACGAGGTCTCCAAGCGAAGCCCTGCCAGTTCTCAGGTCTTCCTCCGCTTCAAGAACCAACGCTACTATTCTCTTCTTTGCCTCTTCATATCCTTCGAGGTTTCTAACACTGCTCAGTTCTCTGACGCAGTCCTGGAACACTTTTTGAATGAACCTCGGCGAGTTGGATTTTACGGCCGTCAAGCCCCTCAGGTCTGAGGATCCGTCAACGAATATGCCGTAGTAAGCCTTCTTGGCTGCTGGAAGCACGCAGAGAGAGTACTGTTTCTCCAATGCCAAATCGAGTCGGAGTTTTTCCTTCACCGCGTCTATGAGCCATTCTACCTGCGCCGGTTGTGGATTGTCGAGGAAGATGGAGTCCGTGTCACCGTAGGTCGGACGCATCCCGTCCGCTTCTGCCATGCTCCACGTGGTCTGCAACGCCCATCTACCGTAGCCCGTGATGCATTCTGCCAGCGGTGGACAGGCCAGTCCGTGAATACGCACCGTGACGCCGTAGCTCGAGACGCTTATCAGCTTGAGAAGTTTAGCCAAGGCCTGGGCGGTTTTTCTCTCCTGCTCCGAGACCGCAGCGTTTTTGGCCAATGGTTTGAACCAGCGAATGCGAAGATCTTTTATGGCGCCGACGAGGATGGACCAGAAGCCCCTTCGTCTCCTGCACACCCAGTGGTCCTCGCATTCACTAATCCTGTTCGCCATACATTCCGGGTGAGCACAGTCGACGGTTTCGTAAGAAAGGTTGTAACTGTCGATAACGCTCGGGTAGAGGCTTTCAAAGTCACAGACAACCGTGTTAAAGTAAACGCCTGCCTTCGGCTGAACAGTCAACGCGCCGGCGACCCTGTGCGTTTCTAAGCCTCTCCTCAACTCCGTCGATGTCGGAATCAAAACATCCTTCTTCCTAAGGTGACCGTAAATCATAGATCTCAGCCAGTCGCTCACCCTACGGCTATCATACGCCCTCGTGACCGGCACGTTCGCTATCCTAGCCAGCATAAACGCACGGTACAACTGTTCCTGGTCAACGGCGTCTATGCCTAACTGTTCCGGCCTAACCTGCGGTACGGGCTGCTGCAGAAGGCTAAGCCAATGCTTGATTTGGGCGTACTTCTCTGGGTTTGCGCTCCTCGTGTCCGCGAAAACACTTTCAAACTTGTTATCAACCCCTTCAGGCACGTCAGCAGCCAAGACTAATCGGTCATCATCAATCGTGTAAGGTGCACCGAAGACTAAGCCATGGTCATAAACGTAACTCTGAGCGTATTCAACCTCGCTCTCCCAGACGCGGTCGAAGGTTTTACCGGCCTTTCGAAAAGCGTCCAACGTGAAAACCGCGACTCTGGTGAAATCTTGCACCTCGCCCGTGAACAGGTTGCTCTTCTTCACAACCTGCTTCTCACCGTAAAGGCTTCGAATTCCTTCCTCATCACTTTCCGAACAAGGATACGGAAGGTAAAAGTATGGCCTGTAACCCGAGTCTCGAACCTCCCTAAGCTCCCCCGTGCTGGCAACGTAGAACCTAAGTACAACGGTTCTGCCCTCCGTCTTCGCATCGAGCAAATAACACGAACTCAACGCAACCCTCACTAAGGTTGAAATCGAAACTTGTCAAGATAACCATTTCTGAATACCTGCATGCACACAGGCTGGATGAAAACTCTTCAGACTTAGCACCCGGATGCATGCTAATTCTTAGCAAGAAACCGCGCTGCCTTGTCCCGAAATGGTTGTAAAATGGTCCTAATTCTTATTTTCTGGTCTGGGGACAGTTTTGAGGCGCCTATCTGTTCTTAGCCCTCTTTCGCGCCTTGACGTTCCAAGCGGGCTAGGCGCAGCCTCAGTGGTCTATGGAAAAACTCGACTTCCATCCGATTTGAAAGAACCTCATGATTTGCCATTTTTCAACATGATCAACATTTACCCAACAGACAAGCCCATATCAAACGCGAAAAGACAAAAGAAGACTCAATACCATTTTTACAGTCAAATTTGGACACAAAACGTGAATCTAATTTAACCTTGAGAAGTGACTACTGAAAAAGATGTGTCGCTTATGTGATGATGACTTATGGCGCACATGGCTGTTCCGAAATTAATTGGCGAAGTATTCTGAAGCTTCTGGATTTGCTGGTTTTGTAGCGCGTGTGGGCGCGGTTCATTGCGGCTTCTGCCGTGAATAGTATGCTGAGCATGCATAGTTGGGCGTGGAGCACGCGTGACTTTCTCGCTTTTGCCTAAATCAGGAAACTTGTTTCTGAAGAGCAGTTGCGAGGGCTTTTAGACTTTCATGGTCCTATTCCGTAGGTGCCAGTGGCTTGGCCTATCTTAACGCCCAGTCCGCCTGTGTGGAACGTCCGGCCTGTTTGCAGGTCTTGAAAAAGCGGGTCAACTCTGAAACCTGCCACGTCGCCTCCCGTGCTGTTCGTGTACGTTTGTCCGTAGAATCTATTCTCTGTGAACGCTGTCGAATGGCCATCGTCTACGATGACAGTTTTGGCGGTGGGTTGAGGAATCGTGCTGTTTGGGCCATAGGTCATTTGGCTGATGTCGAATTGGAGGAGCTTATACTTTGAGGGATCGTACTGCGGTCTTCCCCATGCGAGCGATACGCCTCCCTGGAACCATGTTGCATTCATATATGGCAAAGTGCTGACTTCTGGAGGTGCGATGCGTACTACGCCATAATCTTCTAGGTGATGCCCACTGCCCCCAGTGATGGGGTTCAAGGGTGGAAGAGTCGGTGGAGGGGGGTTATCCGTGGGAGACGAGATCCATCCTGTCGACGGATTGGATTTTGGCGGTGGGGGGGTCATGGGTTGGGCATTGTAGTGACCCGTTTTTTTCGGTGTTTGATTAAAACCTGGAACTTGACCCTGGAGTTTCTTCTTTTGGGTGACATTATGACGGAGCGTCGCAATAATACCCCCAAAAACAACTGTGCCAACAACGGCAGCAATCGACCAAGAAACTGGGTCGCCA
>Ga0208039_1000912_pt1 | contig 14213 bp, 13 predicted proteins | sample June2015DPH_20_1_2_FD_184722 | JGI IMG/M metagenome (GOLD analysis project Ga0208039, IMG submission 184722) | Peatland microbial communities from SPRUCE experiment site at the Marcell Experimental Forest, Minnesota, USA - June2015DPH_20_150... | ecosystem: Environmental > Terrestrial > Soil >...
CTCCATCTGGCTGCGCCGGTCCTGGGGAGGGAAGGCCGCCATCGACTAGCGCCTCGCTCCGCCGCCGGAGCGCACGCCGTGCACTACGGATGCCGCGAGCGGCTCCATCGTCAGGATGGTTACCGGTGGCACCTCATAGTGCGCCGTGAGGTTGAAGCTGGTCACGTCATGGCCCTGCTCCGCCACCAGCGCGCTCGACACGATCGTCACGCCCTCGACGAACGGGGACTCCTCCAGATTGCGCATGAAGCGCGTGAGCGCCTGCGGATCCGCCGTCTTGCCCTGGATGGCAAGCGCGGCGCTGCCCGAATCTCCCTCGCCGCCGCGCGAGGCCACGTCGTCGAGCCACAGGTACGGCGGCAGCGCCTTGGTCACCGCGTCGAGGATGTGCGGCCAGACATACCGGTCCCGGTCGATATCGCGGATCACCTGGATCTCTGCCAGCAGAGAGTCCCGCCGCCGCTCCAACTGCGCCTTCCGGACCAGAATGCTGGAATAGCGGACGCTGTCGCGCTTCGCGGCCTCGAGCTTCGGCTCGAGCTCCCGCGTTGCCCGCGCCCGCGGCAGGTACAGCCCCGCCGCCCCGAGGAGCACCAGGACCCACGTGGCGATCGCCGCCACCAGCCACGGGTCCTTGATCTGCGAGACCAGCGCCCCGATGTCGGGAATGGCCAGGCCGCCGCCCTTGCCGCCGCGCTTGTGCTTCGCGCCCGGAAGGAGGTTGATCTCGATCATGGAGCTTCGGTGGCCCCCGCCCTACGCCGCCCGCACCGCCAGACCGACGGGCAGCATGAGCAGCGGCGCCACTTCCTCGACCGCCAGCGTGTCAAACACCCCTTCTTTCACCGCCAGGTTCTTGAGCGGGTCCGCTTTCTCCACCGGCAGACGCAGCCGGTCCGCGAGCACCGCGCCGAGACCAGGAATCCGCGAGCCGCCGCCGGACATGTAGATCTTGCCGATCGCCAGCCCGGACTTGCTGGCCGTCTGCAGGAATGCCGCCGCCCGCTCGATGCCGACCGCCATCTCCTCACCCCGGCTCTCGACGTAGGGGCTCACGTTCGGATCGGCTTCCGCAGCCTGCAGCAGCTTGTCGGCGTCCTCGGCCGTCATCCCCCGCTCGCGCTGCAGATCCTCGCGGAACCGCCGCGTCCCGATTGCCAGGTCGCGCGTGAGGATCGGCACGCCGTCCTCGAGGATGTTGATGTTCGTCACCTCGTGCCCGATGTTCAGCAGCCCCACCATCCCGGTCTGCTCGTCAGGATAGTTGAGCTCGAACGCGTTATGCAGGGCGAACGCGTCCACGTCAATTATCTCGGCCGAGAGCCCGGCGTCGGTGAGCAGGGACACCTTGTTCTCCACCAGTTCCCGCTTCGCCGCGACCAGCAACACGTTCATCTGGAGCCCTTCGCCCTCGGGATCGAGGATCTGGAAATCCAGCTCCACGTTCTCCATGTCGAAAGGCACGTGCTGCTCCGCCTCCCAACGGATGACCTCGCGCGCGTCCGATTCCTTCATCCGGTCCATCTGGATCTTCTTGACGATGACGTCCCGGCCCCCGACCGCCGTCACGACCCCCTTATGCTTGAGGGCGGCCGTCACGAACAGCCCGCGGATCGCGTCCGCCACGATCCCGGGGTCCATCACCTCACCCTCCACGATGGCGTCGGCCAGGACGGGCGTAATGGCGACCTTCACCAGCTCCGGCTGGGTCTTGCCGTGGTCAATGACCACCAGCTTGATCAAGCCGCTGCCGATATCCAGCCCCACCGTCCGCTTTTTCCGACCGAAGGGAGCCATATCTGTTTAGGGTGAAAGAAGATAGAACAAGATACAGGTCGCGGGCGTACTAGGATAGCGTTGCCGGCTGCCATTTGTCAAGATACTTGAGGCCAAGAGGCGAAAGTCGCTCTCGGTTAGCGACTTACGTCACTGGGCATCAGGGTACAGGGCCGTCCAAGATCGCTCCCCGAGCCGCCGCGCGGGGGCTGCGGCGGCCAGCGCCTGCTCCACGGCGCAACTCGAGTGCAGCAGGTTGGCCCGGGCCCCGTCGAGCGCCGAAAGCTCGGCTCCTCCGGCGAGGACCGCCCCCACGATGGTGGCGCCGGCGCCCCGCACGATCAGCCTGCCGCGTACCACCACGAGGCCCGTCAGCTGCGCTCCGGATTCCACCACCAGGTCTCCCTGCACCAGCAACACGCCCGCCCCGGCCGGCGCTCCCGCCGCGAGGCTGAAGTCGCCCGGAGCAAACCAGACATGCGATTCGGTCGGCAGGAGGCCTCGCGGGCCGATCATCTCTGCCACGGCCACGAGACCGGCCCAGCCGGCCTCTCCCAGCAGCGGCACGGGGGCATTCCGAAACGTCGTGTCCACGCTCGAGGCGGGGCTTCCACGCACACAGCTCTCAGCCCGGCACCCGGACACGTCGAGGGCGGCGCCATCGCCGACGACAATGCCCGCCGCCGGCGACGCTCTTGCACACGTACCACCTGTGTCCGTTGCCAGCGCGTCCACGAGCGACCCGGCGCCGAGGCGCACCGGGCCGGAAGCGACGAGCGCAGCTTCGACACCGAGTCGCAGCGGGGAGAGTCGGGCTACGGTGGCCAGGGTCCTCCGGGACGAGCCGCGCGCGTCGGCGCCCGTGGACCGGACGAGGAAGAGCCACGGGCCGAGGCGCTGGACGACGCCGGAGTACGTCGCGGCACCGCCGGCGAGGGCGCCCGAGAAGGCGGCGGTGTCGTTGACGGCGAGCCGGTTCAGCGATCCCGGGTTCCATCCGGCCAGCGCCGCATCGAGGCCGGCCTCCGCGGCGTCGAACGCCCGACGGTCGCTCACGACGTTCGCGCCGACCCGGTACTCCTGAAGCGCGGCGAACCACAGGCCGGCCAGCAGCGCCGCGAGCGCGACCAGGGCGAAGATCGCGGCAGCCAAGGCGATCCCGCGCTCGCAGGCTCGGACTCTCATCGCCGGCCGTTGCGTGGGAAGACTTCGGTGGCCAGGGAATCCGCCCAGTGTGACTGCTCCCCACGCGTCTGCTGAAGCAGCGCGCTGCCCACACCGCGGACCACGAGAGCGATTCTCGCGACGCGCGAGGGCTCCGCGGTCGCCGCGCCGCTCGCGTCGTAGTACGTGAGCTGGAGCCCCAGCGGATGCCGCAACGGCCCGGCGACCGGCGAGATCGCCGCCCATGCGCCGCCGGACCAGCTGCGCACGCCCAGCCACCAGGCTCCGGTCTCGTCCGCGTACAACCGGTACACCGCCCGCTCGTACCAGCGGACCGGAGCGCCGATCTGGACCGAGTCCAGCGCACCGACGGCGCCGAGCAGCCTGAACTCGGTGGCGGCGGCGCCGTCCGCGCACCTTGCCGCACCCCCGGCCGACGCGATTCCGAGATCGAGCCACGCGTCGTCGTCCTCCGTCGCGCCGTCGCCGTCGCGGAACACGAGGGCGCGGTCGCGCGCGGGATCGACGGCGCGATACCCCGAGCTGAGGCTGCTGCGCACGACGACCCTGCCCGTCACCGGGTCAGGCGGAGCGCACACGAACTCGAGGCCGCGCGTCGCTCGGATGGAGATGGAATCGGAGCCGAGGGCGACGATGTCGCCGCCCGAGGGATCCAGCTCCCGGAGCTCTGCGCTCAACACCTGCATCGCCGCCCGCAGGCCTTCCTGCACCTCGAGCACCGATGACTGCAGAAGGAAGAAGCGTCGCGTCGCGAGGAACACCTCACCGGTGGCGCTCAACACCACGGCGCCAAGGACGAGCGCGACGACAAGCTCGACGAGCGTGTATCCGCGGGCGGGAGATCGGCGGTTCACGGGCTGCATGCGACGGCCGCCTCGTACGTGTCGCTGTGCGCGCCCGGGCCCCATGGGTAGGTCGCCACTACCCTCATCTCGCGCAAACCGCCGCCCTCTGCCAGCGACCAGGCGATCCGGAGGCCGCGCCCGCCGGGTACGTCACCAGCTGCGAGCCCACCGCAGCCCGCGGCCCGCAGCGTCTCGATCACGCCTCCTGCGGCGGCCGCCGACACCGCCTGGGCCCCGCCCCGGCGGACGAGCCGCGCGAGCGGCACCGCGCTGGCGGCGACCGCCAGCACGCCGACCGCCAGGAGGGTGACGGCCAAGACCAGCTCGACGAGGGTGAAGCCCCGCGCGCGCACACGGGACAGGATGGCGCCTGGGGGCTCCGGCGCGGTGCCGGACCGTTGCGGAGCGGAGCGAAAGACGGCGGCCCGGCGCGCCTGCGCGCGCCGGGCCGTGTCCTTCTAGAAGAGGTCGCCCCTGGTCACGGTGTCAGGATGTTGAAGAAGTTCGCCACGCTGAAGTTCACCGGGTCGATCTCGTAGTACCGGTTCCGGTAGAACCGCCCGGTCGTGGGGAAGTACGGCGGCGGCGTCTGAAACGCGCACTTGTCATAGGCGTACCGCTTCACGTAGCCGGTGCCCCCGGTCGTGCCGACCGCGCCGCGCGTGCCCTGGATGATCCCGCCGGTGAGGTAGAGGCAGCCGCGGCCGGTGGCCGTCGTGCCGCACGGCTCCTGCGACGTCGGGCCCGTGTCGTAGTTCTCCACCGTGAAGGAGTTGAGCGTCAGGATCACGCCCTGGACGAACTCGTCCGACGTGTTCGCATAGGTCTTGTACGCGCCGCCCGATCCCCATGCCTGCGGCGTGTTGAGCACATTGTCCGACATGTAGACGTAGCCGGGCGTGGTGACCCCCAGCATGTCGGACGTCAGACACTGCACCGCGCCGGGGGAGATGGCGTACGTGAGGTCGTCGGCGATGATGACGTTGTCGCTCGCCGCCACGGTCACCTTGCCGCGCACCACGCCGCTCAGGACGACCTTGCCGTTCACGTAGATGACGCCCTTGGAGTTGACGTTGAAGACGCGGGCCAGCGGCCACAGGTACTTCGCCTCCAGCTGCCGGGCCGCCAGGGTGGTGTCTACCGCCTTCGAGGCCGGACGCTTGAGCGCCGCGATGACCGACGTGTCGGGCGTGTCGGTGAACTTCACCCAGTACCCGAACGGGTCCTTGCGACCGTAGGCGTCCGTCCCCGGATTGAAGCTGTTCCACCTGCGCGTTCCCGCCGAATCCACGTTCAGGTGCTCGTCGCCGCCGAGGTAGCAGTGGGCACTCGTCGCATAGAGCGCCTGGGTCCCCGCGGTGGTGCGGTTGCTCGTCGAATGCGTACTGCCGCCAATGGGGGCGTTGGTAAGGTAAGGAGCGTAGGTCGCTGTGTAGGGCGCCGTGGCCGAGTGATAGGCCGCCGGGAAGAACGTGGTGTCGGAGCCGATGACGTGGACGTCGCCGCAGTTGAATTCCTGGTACACGTTGGTCGGATCCGATCCCGTGGCATAGCCATCCTGGGTCTTCGCGGTGTCCATGTACACGCGGAAGAACCCCTCGTTGGGCCCGGTCACGCGGCCGTCACCGTCGAGGTCGAGCGCCACGAACTCGATGCGCAGGCGTGACTCCGTGCTCGAGGTGGCGTTCCCGCCGGTGGGGGCGGTGAAGTTCATCCCGCCCATTGTGGCGTAGTTGGCGATCTTGGCCAGATTCGGAGCGGTCGGCAGGGGAACGACGGCCCCGTGCGCGATGTACCCGACATCGAACGTCCCGTAGTTCGCGCCCGTGATGGAACCCGCCACCTCGACCGTGCTATGGAACCGCGCGCCGCTGCTGTAGATGCACATGTCGTCGTTGGTGTGCATCGGGCCGAAGATCTGGTCCATGTTGCCGAAGCAGATGCCGGAGCCCTCGCTGTTGGTGTAGTAGGCGTACTTGGCGAACGACTCCTGCGCCAGCTCGCCGCGCCGCACGACGACCGCGCCGCTCTTGTCGCTGATGACCGAGAGGACGCTCCCGAAAATGCCGTACTGTCCGGTGGACGAGCCGGTCGGGCCCACGTAGATGCTGCGCGTGACGTTGGGGATCGGGTTGCCGCTCGCATCGTTCACCGGCTGGTTGGCGAACAGCGTCACGTACCCCGTGTCGGGGAAGAGGCTCGGCGTGCCGTTCAGGGCCGAGCGCCCGATCTCGATGCCTGCATCAGCCGCGTTGCGCATGTCCTCCTCGCGCTCTTGCCCCTTGGAAATGAGGTTGGCGCTGCTGGTCAGGAAGATCGCGCCGGCGGCCAGCGCCGCCACGGCGACGGTGATCAGCATGACCAGGACCAGGGCCATGCCCCGCTCGTCGGATCTGGGAGTCGTGTGCATGATGCGTCTCCGCTCAGGGCACCAGGACCGCGGCCGTCGTCGAGGGCGTCGACTCCAGGGGCGTGCAGTCGAGGGCTGTCACTTGATAGACGTAGGTGCTGTCGTCCAGCAGCGCCATATCGGTGAAGGTGTAGTTCGCCTGACCCGCCGGGATGGACTGGAGCGCGTCGTCGAACGTCCCGGCCAAGGTGCGGCGGTAGATCACGTACTTCTCCACGTCCTTCTCGCCCGCCGTCTCGTCCGTCGCCGGGCTCCAGGTCAGCTTGATCGCGGGAGCGCCCGCCACGCCGATCTGGGTCGCCGTCACCGTCTTGCCGAAGATCGGCTGGTCGCCGCAGGAGCGCTGCTTGGTCAGGCCGGCGTTCGGGATCCGGACGGTAGTCACCATCTCCCGGAGGATCTGCTGTGTGCCAGTCATGCCGTTGGAGGCGTACAGGTTCACACGCACCGCGCGGACCGAGTCGATCCGCGAGGCCACGCCCGTGTCGCCGAGCGCGCCGTGGATCGGCACGCTGTGCCGCATCGGCAGGTTCGCGGCTGACACCGTGAACAGGTTCCCGATCGTGTCCGTCTGCAGCCAGTCGAAGAACGGGCGCCCGGGATACGGCAGGAGATTGTGCGCCACCACGTCGGGCGCGTTGTTGTTCACCTGCCGGTACATCACATAGAGGCCGCTGTGCCCCGGCGCCGTGTCGGACGCGATCCAGTAGGAGATCGTCTCGGCCGGCGAGATCTCGCCGCCGGTCGTCCGGTACGTCGAGTCGGGATACAGGATGGCCGTTCCCGGGATCACAAACTTCTGCGACGTGGTCGGGGCGTCGGTCGCGTTGGGATCCGCATCGGGGTTGTAGTTGACCGCCGTCATCGAGTTCGGTGTCGGGCTGACGATGTCGGCGTTGAACACCACCACCGTCGGAGAGATGTACACCAGCGTCGGCTGCTGCTCGGTCGTGCCAGCCCCCGCATTCCGCAGCTCGCGATCCATCGTGCCGAGGGCATAGCGCAGATTCTGCATTACGTCCATGCGGTCCGCGGTCCCCGCGACCGCCCGGCTTACCCCGCGGAAGAACCAGATCGCCGAGGACATGACGATGCTGAGGACCACCAGGCTGATGAGCATCTCCATCAGCGTGAAGCCGCGCGAGTGTCTCATGGGACCGCCACCACGATGGTCTTCTTGACGGGCGAGGCCAGCGTCGGCGCCGTGACCGTCACCGTGATCGTCTTGTAGTCGTTGGTCAGGGGGCTGGGACCACCGGTGTGCACGATGGTCGTCGACCGCGCGTAACCGGTGAACCCCGAAATCGTCGGTTCCGCCACGCCGTAGATCGAGTCGATACCTGAGTAGTTGGGCGACGACCGGATCTCCGACAGGCGCTGGTCGGCCAGGAAGACCGCGATCGTGCGCGCCTCGGACTGCCGCTCGGTCCGCGAGAAGTTGAACGCGAACTGGCCCATCCCCAGGACCACCACCGCCAGGATCGTCAGGGCGATGATGATCTCGATGAGCGTCATGCCGCGCTCGCCACCGGAGTTGTCGATCGTGCGCATCAGAACTTCTTGATCCAGCTGGAGCCGTTGTACTGGTACCATTCCACCCGTCCCGTGGCCCGGATGACTTCGATCGACCGCGCGTCCTGGGGCCTGCTCGAAGTGAGCGCGGTCGTGGTGGTGATGTAGAACCCGCCGTTCTCCGAAGCACTGCCGTCGCGCCGGAAGATGATCTCCGGCATCCCGTTCTGCGTGCGTGTGAAGCTCACCGGCGTCGCCGAGTAGAAGCGGACGGGCGCGCCGTTGCGCCCGAACACGATCCCCTCGCCCAGCGGATAGACGCGGACCCGCTCCCCGGCTTGAATCGCGTTGTCGTTGTTCGCATCCTCGTGGATCTTGATCTGGTTGTTCGGGACGTCGAAGAGCACGTTGACGTTGAACTGGTCCGTCACCGCCATCCGCTCCGCCCGGGCGATGAGTGCCGTCGTACCGCGCACCGCGCCGTTGATCCGGTACCCTGACCAGTTGAGCTTCGGCAGCCCGAACGCGGCTACCATCGCGATCAGCACGATCACCATGAGGATCTCGATCAGGGTGAAACCCGCACGGTTCGCTCGGCGACTATGACTCACTGAAGGACCCTCCAAGGTTCCGCCTCCACAAAGGGAATGGGCAAGCCCAGTGCCAGATGACCGTCGGAGTCCAGGACTGGCATCAAGATATTGAAGCGTAACGGCTTAGGTACATCATGATTGCCGATACCGTACCATGAGCGCCTGACGAATCGTGCAACTTCTGTGCTTGTGTGTGCAAGACGTTGCAGTTTGCGGTGTCGTCACCTTGGCATCACTGTCCCTGGCCATCGGTGATGCCCAGGCTCTTGAGCTTGTAGAACAGGGCCCGCACCGAGATGCCCAGAAGGTGGGCCGCCTGGCGCCGGTTCCCGCCGGTCCTGAGCAGCGCTTCACGGATGATCTGCTCTTCGAGATCGCCGCCGTGCTGCCGGAGGGTGAGATCGGGACCGAAGCTCCTGGCTCCCTGCGGCCGCGCATCGGGCTCGAGCACGGCCGCCGGCAGGTCGTCGCGCTCGACCGTGCGCCCGTGCGCCAGCACGAGCGCGCGCTCCAGCGCGTTCGACAACTCCCGCACGTTTCCAGGCCAGGTGTGGTCGAGGAGCGCCCGCATCGCATCGGGCTCGATCTCCGGAACGGTGATGCCGAGGCGGGCGCAATGCCGCGCCAGCAGCACGCGCACCAGCGCCGGGATGTCCTCCGGCCGCTCCGCCAGAGGCAGCAGCCGGACGGAGATGACGTTCAGCCGATAGAAGAGGTCTTCCCGGAAGGTGCCGGCCGCGACCCCCGCCTCGAGGTCGCGCGCGGTGGCCGCGACCACGCGGACGTCCACGCGGCGCGTGGCGCCGTCGCCGACGCGGCGGACTTCACCGTCCTGGAGCACGCGGAGCAGCTTGGCCTGGAGCGGCGTCGGCAACTCGCCCACCTCGTCCAGGAACAGCGTGCCCCCCGCGGCTTCTTCGAACAGCCCCTTGTGATCGCCCACGGCGCCGGTGAAGGCGCCGCGTACGTGGCCGAACAGCTCCGACTCGAGCAGAGACTCGGGGATCGCCGCGCAGTTGACCGCCACGAACGGATGGTCGGCGCGGGGCGAGAGGCGGTGCAACTCGCGGGCAAGGACTTCCTTGCCCGTGCCGCTCGGGCCGGTGAGGAGAACGGTGGTCGTGTGCGCCGCGACTTTGGCGATGACGTCCAGCGCCGAGCGCATGGCCGCCGACTCGGCGACGATGTCGCGCGACGCGGCGCCGCTCCCGAGGGCGGAGCGCAGCGACTCCACCTCGCGGCGGAGCCCTTCACGCTCCTCCGCCTTGCGCAGGACCAGGACCACCTCGTCGGCGCGGAAGGGCTTCGGGATGTAGTCGTAGGCCCCCTCTTTCATCGCGGCGATCGCGGCGTCCTCAGACCCGTAGGCGCTCATCATGATCACCAGCGCCGTGCCGCCGGCGGCGTGGTAACGCCGCAGGAACTCGAGGCCGTCCAGGGACGGCATCCGCACGTCGCACAGCACGACATCGAACGGCTCCGCGAGGGCGCGCGTCAGACCCTTGTCGCCGTCATCGGCTTCGGCGACCTCGAATCCCTCTTCGCTGAGGAGCAGCCGCAGCGACCGCCGCAGGCCCGGCTCGTCGTCGATCACGAGCAGTTTCACGACGCCAGCCCCGGAAGCGTCACTGCGAACGCCGCGCCGCCCTCCCTGGCCGCCGCGACATCCACTCGTCCTCCGTGATCCTGCACGATGCGCTGCACGATGGCCAACCCGAGGCCTGTTCCCTTTCCGGGGGGTTTGGTGGTGAAGAAGGGATCGAAGATGCGGTCCACGAGCTCGGCGGGCACGCCGCTTCCGCTGTCGGCGACGATCACCTGGACCGCGAGACTGCCGTCGGCCGCGCCCTCCAGGTGGCGGCCCGTGCGGCGGATCAGTCGCGGGACGGTGGGGACGCCCTCGGGCGGATCCGAGACGCGGCGCTCGGCCTCGGGCTCGCCCAAGCGCGTCACTCCGGTGACGACGGCGATCCGACCGCCCTCTCCGGCCGCATCCACGGCATTCAGGAGCAGGTTCACGAAGACCTGCTCGAGCGCCGCCGCATCGCCGAGCACGGGCGGCAGTCCGCTCGCTGGCGCCACCTCGACGCTCACCGGCCGCAACACTCCCTGCGAGCGCAAGAGGTCCACGGCGCGCGATGCGACCGCGGCGAGATCCACGCGCTCCCGCTTGGCGTCCCGGGGACGCGCATAGTCCAGCAGGCTGCGCACGATGACGTCTATACGGCCCGCTTCCCGCTCGATTGCCGCCACGATGTCGGGCTCGACGCCGCGCCGCCGCAGCAGCTCGACGTAGTTGGCGACCGCGGCCAGCGGATTGCCGACCTCGTGCGCGATCCCGGCCGCGAGCCGCCCGACCGACGCCAGCTTCTCGGCCCGGACCAGCGCCCCCTGCGCATCCAGCAGCCGCTCCGTCATCTGATTGACGCTCTCCGCGAGGCGGTCGAACTCGCGGGTGCCCCCGGGGGGCGCGCGGCGCGACAGCTCGCCCGCAGCGACGGCCTGGGTGGCCTCCACCAGCACCTCCATCGGCGCGGTCACCAGACGGGAGACCAGAAAGCGCCCGAACCCCAGGAAGATGCCAACGTCGGCGGCGATCAGCACAGTGAGCAATGCGAAGCCGAGAAGACTGTGTCCAAGAAGCGGGGCGAGGACGGCCGAAAGGACCGCAAGCACGAGCGCCCCGGCCGCCAGCACGGCCAGGTTGAGCAGGAGCTCCGTCCGGAGCGACGGGTTGGGACGGGGACCGTTCGATTTCGGGCCGCGCGCCATGGGTTCCACGTTGCCTCTTACGGCCCGAAAAGCAAAGGGCGGCGCCGCAACGCCGCCCCGCCACACCACGCCGATTGCCTCACTGGCAGACGGGCTGGCCCTCGACCTGGCCCGTCATCGGCGGGGTCGCATTGCCGATGAAGATCCCGCACGTGTGAGCCGTACCCACGTTGGTCGCGGTGGCGTTCCATCCGGTCCCCGTGGCCGTGATCGAGATCAGGTTGATGGTGTTCCCGGTGGACACGTTGTAGTTCAGGTTGCCAAGCGTGGCGGTGTAGGTCACGTAATCCGCAAAGTACGCTTCCTCGGCGGTCACAAGGTTCTTCAGGTCCACCTTCATCCCGGCCACCAACGCCTTCTCTTTCGTGTTACCGAACTTCGGGATGGCGATGGCCGCAAGAATCCCGATGATGACCACTACCACGAGCAACTCGATAAGCGTGAAGCCCCTGGCATTCCGCACGAGCAGCGCCTCCAGATGATCGACTCGGGCCGCGGCGGCCGGCGCGTACCCCCTGGCAACCGGGGGCGGCGGTGCACGCTGCCCCCGCACGACCGTTCAGCGTTCTGCTACTGGCAGGTGGGTGCGCCTTCCGGCTCGCCCGTCACCGGCGGCGTCACCGCGCCCACGTATATCCCGCAGGTCTTCAGGGTCGCGTTGTTCGTGGACGTCGCGTTCCAGCCCGTCCCGGACGCCGTCCCGATCGTGACGGTGTTCCCGGCCGAAATGCCGTAGTTCAGGTTCGTCGTCGTGCTCGCGTAGGTCACGTTGTCGGCGAAGTAGGCTTCCTGCGCGGTGATCAGGTTGCGCAGATCCGACTTCATCGACGCGATGTACGCCTTCTCCTTCGTGTTCGCGAACTTCGGAATCGCGATGGCGGCCAGAATGCCGATGATGACCACCACGATCAGAAGCTCGATCAGCGTGAAGCCCTTGGCGTTGCGCACAGACGCCTCCGCAAAAGGTGAAACACTGCAAGCAGCCGGAAGGGTGGCCCCGCAGGACCACCCCCCGGCTTTCATCAAGCTCCCCTTACTGACAGGTAGGCGCGCCTTCCGGCTCGCCCGTCACCGGCGGCGTCACCGCGCCCACGTAGATCCCGCAGGTCTTCAGGGTCGCGTTGTTCTTCGACGTCGCGTTCCAGCCCGTCCCGCTCGCCGTCCCGATCGTGATGGTGTTCCCGGCAGAGATGCCGTAGTTCAGGTTCGTCGTCGTGCTCGCGTAGGTCACGTTGTCGGCGAAGTAGGCCTCCTGCGCGGTGATCAGGTTGCGCAGATCCGACTTCATCGACGCGATGTACGCCTTCTCCTTCGTGTTCGCGAACTTCGGGATCGCGATGGCGGCCAGAATGCCGATGATGACCACCACGATCAGAAGCTCGATCAGGGTAAAGCCCTTGGTGTTACGCACGGATCCCACCTCCGGAGATGTGTGAAGCAAACTGGAAGCGCCAGCCAACCAAGGAGCAACGGCTGTGCCACCCCCATGGTGTTCTTGGTTAACACGTTGTGATTGCTGGTGATACGTGGCATTCTCAACCGCTCCGATGGGCCCTTTGGCACCCCTTCAGTCTTGCGTTCTGCAAGGCGCCTCGCTCCTCGCAATGGGCGTTAAGGGCCGGCGGCTTTCTCAATCAGGGCGCGGACCTCGGCGAGCCGGCGCGGCGCGGTGCTGTCCGAGGCGGCATAGCGCATCGCCGAGTCCAGTGCGATGCGCGCCCGCTCGGGCGAGCGCGCCGACGCGAGCGTCGATGCCTCGAGGAGCCACGCTTCGAAGGGGGGTCCGCCGCGGCCAAGCAAGGCCGGCCAGACGGCGAGCGCGCTGTCCGGCTGGGCCAGCGCCATGTAGCTGGCCGCCAGCATCCGGGCCGCCTCGGGGTGGCGCGGCAGGAGGGCGACGGCACGCTTGGCGTGGGCGAGCGCATCGCGCGGCGCGCCCACGGCGAGCAGCGCCTTGGCGAGCAGGACCTGAGCCAGGCCATACGAGCCGTTCAGCCGCTCGGCGCGACGCAGGTAATCAAGCGCCAGGCTGACGCGGCCCGCGTCCAGCGCCGCGGCGGCCGCCTCAGTGAGGTTGTAGTGGTCCAGCGGGTAGAGTTCGATGGAGACGGCGTACTGGCGCAGGGCGTCCGGGAGATCGCCGAGGCGGACGAGGGCGCGCGCGGCGGTCTGATGCGCGCGATAGGCCTCGGGGTGGACCTCGAGTGCCCACAGGGCGAGGTCGCGGTTGTCCCGCCAGACCGGGATCTGCGACACCGCGCGCGCGCCGAACGCCACGGCGACGCATCCCGTCGCCACCATGGCGACGCGCGCGCCGTGCCGCCCAGCGAGCCACGCGAAGCCGGCGGCCGCGACGAGCGCCACTCCCGTCGTTGCGAGGTACAACGTGCGCTCCGCCAGGACGATTCCAGTCGGAAAGAGCAGGTTGGCCGTCGGCAGCCACGCGATGCCGACGATGCACAGACCGGCCGAGAGCGCGCGGCTGCGCCGCCAGGTCAGCACGGCCAGGACCGCGAGCGCCACGAGAAGCAGGAGCCCCGCGCCGCCCAGGAGCGTCGGGTGTTCGAGCCGGGGGACAACTTCGGGGAAGTAGTCCGGCGACAGATCGAACGGCCAGATCAGCAGCCGGACGAGCACGAAGACGACCGGAAGCATCGTGCTGATCCGACCGGCCGCACCGAGGCCGAAGAAGGTCGGCGCCAGCATCGTGAACGACTGGCCGGCATCGATTCCGCGCCGCACCAGGAACCACACCGCCGTGAAGGCCACGACGACGGCGTAGTCCCGCCACGGCAGGGACTGCGGCAGCGCCTCCCTCGTGGCCAAGTCGTCCAGGGCAAGGAGCGCGACGGCCACCGCCGCGTGCTCCTTGGTGAGGAGGCCGGCGACGACGGCCCCGAACAGCGCCAGTTCGGCCGGCCACGAAGCCCGGCCCTCGCGCACCCTGCGGCGCACCGCGCGACCGGCAAGAACGGCCAGCATCAGGAAGACGGCGGCCATCGGCTCGGCGCGACCGACGAGGTTGGCCACCGCCTCCACGTGCACCGGGTGCACCGCGAAGACGATCGCGCCCGCCAGCGCCGCCGCCACCGGCACGTACGCGGCGAGCACCGGCACGAG
>Ga0208039_1000933_pt1 | contig 13945 bp, 11 predicted proteins | sample June2015DPH_20_1_2_FD_184722 | JGI IMG/M metagenome (GOLD analysis project Ga0208039, IMG submission 184722) | Peatland microbial communities from SPRUCE experiment site at the Marcell Experimental Forest, Minnesota, USA - June2015DPH_20_150... | ecosystem: Environmental > Terrestrial > Soil >...
TCGGATAATTCTTTGTCTAAGGATTCAGCTATTGCTTGTGCTGATGTGTATTCTTTTATTTTGGTTACCATGTTTTTGTGCCTCCAAAGAGGAAATAAGAGAAAGGGAAAATTGGGTGATTGCTTTTTCACCTTACCCCCGAATTTTCTAAACTAAAGGTTGGAATTTTATGGGTTGTATGTTGTTGCAGAAGAGACGACTGAGGTACCCTTTGCAGTGATCAGTTTGATTGTATAGCTTGTTCCTGGACTCAATGGGAAAGTACTGGTAGTGTTACCTGTGTTGAATATTATTGTTGTTGAGTTACTTTTTGGAACTGGAACGGCTGTGAAAGCGTTTGTTGCTACTCCATTAATAAACGCGTTAGTAATAGATGACTGTGTTCCGCCGGCATTCATAACCATTACTTGAGTAGTATTAGCGTCAGGAAATGCGACGTTTGTGATTGAAACTTGTTCAGCTGAACCCATTAATCCGATGGTCATTCCACCCATCCATGCGGCAACGACGACGCTGACTGCGACTGTGACTGCGATGAGTATGATTGATGCGACTACGGGGCTTAGGGCTTTTGCGTTTTTCCTAATTTTTCTGTAGTTCATTTTGTTTTTCAACCCTCCTTTGGGTTTGCTGAATACCTTTCACTTGTTTAGCCTTAATAAATATTATGACTCAATATACCGTACTATGTATATGTTCAACACAAATACACACAATGAAAACGCGGCTTTACCTAAGCGAGTTTACGGCAAAATAACGGGAAATTCCGTTTTCCCATCCTTTTTTCTGCTGCCTTCTTTAATAAATCAACATTTGTACAACACAAATACAATTCTACAAAAAAATAAAAGAAACTAGAAACAAAAAACACTGGGCGCAATAGAGTTTTTAAGCGCCAATCTCGTCAAAAAGCCCGAGGAGAAGCTTCGCTAGTTTCTCGCCAAATTCAGTTTTCACATAGTACTTCTTTAGCGGATCGATACGTTCACTCTTAGCTAAACCTAACGATTCAATCTCAATCATCCTAGCCCTGAAAGTACCATCGCTTAGTGTAAGCTTATTTTTTCGCATGAAATCTTTGGCATTTTTCCACTTACCGCGACCGGCATAGAGCAGGAACAAGCAGTCAATAGCATGATCCTTCTCCAGCATCGCTTTAATAGCTGATAACTTTGGCTCAGTTAGCACGCGCTTAATCTTCTCTTCTTCAACATTCTTAACCATTTTCAAACACCTTTCATTTTTACAATTAAAAGTTCGCTTTAAGCTTTTAAACTATATTACGAATTGCGAAACATATCTGCAGACGCCTTCCTCCCGAATTCATCTATATGACAAAACTCCTTTATAAATAATACCGAGCGTGCAAAAGCAGACTAAGCCGCAACAAAATATAACTTAAAAATCGAATTACAATCATTAAAGCGGTAAATCGTTTAACATTCATCAAGGAAATGGAAACTGAAGCATCATCTTTTCTAATACACTTACCTCCTCAAAGTCATAGTTTTTGCAAATAAAAAGACTTAACAAACCTAAAATTAACTTATAAAGCCTAACAAATCATCAATCTAAAGAGGAAAAAAAGTGGCTGTCAACACTCAATATGAAGTCGCAACATGGAACCAAATATACGATATGTTACTTGGCCAAGCCCAAAAAATCCAAGGCGACGGCTACAAACCAGACGTTATCATCGGCATCGCACGAGGCGGACTAGTAACAGCGCGCATCCTGTCAGACCTCCTAGAAACCCCTGAGCTAGCAATCATCCAAATAGAATATTACGTAAGCATTGCCCAACCAAGACAAGAACCAATCCTAAAACAAGGCCTATCCACGCCTCTAACAGGCAAAAAAACTCTACTCGTCGATGACATCTCTGACACTGGCAAAAGCCTACAACTCGCAAAAAACCATCTGCAACAACAAGGCGCAAAAGAAATCAAAACAGCCACCCTATACGCTAAACCCCAAACCATAACCAAACCCGACTACTACGAAAAACAAACAAGCCACTGGATAGTTTTTCCATGGGACGCCAAAGAAACAGTGAGAAAAATAATCCAAAAGCATGAAGGCAAACGTGCCACCAGCAAAGAAATCGCAAAACTTGTAAGAGCAGGCTTGCCAAAGCAATTAGCCGAAAAATTCCTAAAGGACATGCAGTAGGAGCCAAAAAATGCTACATTACTTAAACGAATATGCTAAGTACGCGGAAATAACAGGCTACAGAAACATAAAGTTCGCTCAGGCAGAAGAGTTCCTGAAAGCAAAACGAAAAACAAGCCACGCCGATATTCAATTCTTCGACGCTGAATTAATCGCTTCTCAAGAGCACTTGTACTTCGCCGTCCTAAACGCATTGCAGGCATTCCAAAACAAAACAAACATTTCAAAAAGCATAGCCATGGAAACAATGCTTTACGCTTCCGCGCAACGGCAAATACAAAAAGCCATCCAACGCGGCGGCATCAAGCCAGAAACCACAAGCATGGCAGTTATAATAATCGGCGAAAACCCCAAGCAAATCGAAACCGTGCTTCAGGCAATCACCGAGTGCGTTGGCGTGGAACCTGACGAGAAAGTTTTGGAAATGTCAAAGGTTAAGGAAAAGAAAATCAAAGAAACCTTCCAGATTACAGATGAAGAGCTGAAGACGGTTATGAAGAATGAAAACCGCGAGGAAGCAATGGTTAACTTGGTTGTCGAGCGAGTAGCCCTACTGGCAACTCAACTCTGAGCCTAAAGCATTTTTTCTTTAAGAACCGCCAAAATATCGCTGGTCCTCAGCAACGAAACGCCTGTTAAACCCCCAAGAACCTCAATGAGCAATATGCGGTCTGGGTTCTCAAGGTTAGCTTTGCGTTTGATGTCTGATGCCGCTGCCTCGATAATGTCCATTGAATGGAGTGTGGTGAAGCGTTTTTCTACCGTAACCCTGAAAGTCTCCCCTTCGCCGATTCTGGCGGCTAGCTCTGCAGTTACGCGCTTAATTTCCTCCAAATCGGTTGGTACAACTCGTTCAATGGGCAAAATGCGCAGGGCATAGCGGAATTCGTATGGGCGTTCTTTGAGGATGGCGCGGAATTTTTCTATCACCGCACATGGGTCCAATGTGGTTTTGCCTACGATTAAGCCTCTGATTTTGGTCTTGCTGGCTTCTGCTTGGGCGTCGCCTAACTCTTCTTTGAGCAGGTAGAGCAGTTCGTTGCACATTGGGCGCTCGTTTCCACGCGAAGTCGTAGCTAAAAGGTTAAAGTCATTAATCATACCGATTCTCTCAGAAGTGAAAGAATGTGGACAGGTTATTTTTGCTTTCGCCTTTCGCTGGCACTAAAAAAAATTATTTGCTCTCTTAGGGGGTCAGCGATGATTGACGATTTCTCACAGCTTAGGGCTCGAAGCCGTCGCCTCACATCATCCCGACAGTTAAATGGGTCTTGAAGGATTTATTTATTTTGATAACTCAAAATGGAATTCTGCCTGATTGAGTGGTCATTTACAAGTTTTAGTAGAAAAATCAGTGCAAAGGGCATGTTCTATCCCAAAACTTTCGGTTAGATTAACGACATTTGACGAATCTAAATGTTTAAACTACCCCAAGGATAGGGTAAGTAATGCGTCTTATTTCGGAGGTGAAAAAGAGACATGATATTCGAAGAGGAAGATGAATGGGAAGAAGGCGAAGATGAAGAATGGGAAGAAGAGGAATGGTAAACTAAACCCCAAATTACATTTTATTATCTTTCTTTTAAGTTAAAATTCTTCTCCCATGAAGTTTTTGAGGTTATTTTTTGAAAAACCGATGAAAAGCCTACGCAACTTTTATTATCGTTATTTTTAGCTTTCTTTTTCTGGTTTAGATTTATAACTTACTTGTTAACTTCATTATGGACGTTTACCATGACACGAATCGCTGTACTTGACCAAGATAAATGCAAGGTTAAAAAATGCAATCAACTCTGCGTTAACTTCTGCCCCATGGTCCGGAGCCGAGTGGAAGCCATAAGGGTCGAAGGAAACAAAGCAGTCATATCAGAAACGCTCTGCAGTGGCTGCGGAATATGCGTCAAAAAATGCCCCTTCAAAGCCATCAGCATCGTCAACCTGCCAGACGAATTAGAAAAGGATTGCAGCCACCGCTTCAGCGCAAACAGCTTCAAACTTTTCCGTTTACCCATGCCTTCACCGGGCACGGTGCTGGGTTTGCTTGGACAAAATGGCATCGGCAAAACCACTACACTTAAGGTTTTTTCAGGCGACATCAAACCAAACCTTGGCAAGTACGATAACCCGCCAGACTGGCCTGAGATCATCCAGTATTATCGGGGTTCAAGTCTTCAAGATTATTTCCAAAAGATGAGTGAAAACAAACTCAAAGTTAGCAGCAAACCGCAGTATGTGGATAAGATTCCCAAAGCGGTCACTGGAAAAGTCGGCGATTTGCTGAAAAAGGTTGATGAGAGAAAGCAGCTTGATGCGCTCTCAGAGGAGCTTGAGCTCAAAAAGGTTTGGGACAGACCCTTAGAAGTGCTTAGCGGTGGTGAACTTCAGCGTGTGGCGGTTACTGCAGCATTAAGCCGTGAGGCAGATGTTTACCTTTTTGACGAGCCGTCAAGCTACTTGGATGTGAAGCAGCGGCTTGTGGTTGCCAAAGCCATACGCAGCCTCAAGGAACTGCAAAAAACCATAATTGTGGCGGAACATGACTTAGCCATCATCGATTACTTGTCAGACCAAATCTGCCTCTTCTATGGGGAACCAGGCGTCTACGGTGTCGTCTCACATGTGCATGGTGTCAGAACTGGCATTAACATTTACTTGCAAGGCTACATTCCGGATGAGAATATAATGTTCCGCAAGGAATCCATCGTTTTCCATGAGAAACCGCCAACCGCAGGCACCAACCTAGGTGAACCATTGCTGAAATGGGACAGCATGAAGAAAACTTTCAAGGGCTTCAAACTTGCCATTGAACCAGGCGAAATACGGCGAAGCGAAATCGTTGGTATCCTTGGACCCAACGGTATCGGAAAAACTACTTTCGTAAAAATTCTTGCTGGGCTTGAGGAAACTGATGATAAGCAGAAGCTTGGCGAGTTAATCGTCAGTTACAAGCCCCAGTACATCGCAACTGACTACGCGGGCACGGTTCAAGAACTGCTCATGAGTGTTGCTAAAGAAAACTTTACATCCAGCTGGTACAAAACCGAGATTGCCCAGCCACTTCGGCTTCAGGTATTGATGGACAGAAATGTGATGGAGCTCAGCGGTGGAGAACTGCAAAAAGTTGCCATAGCCGCCTGCCTAAGCCGCAAAGCCGACCTGTTCCTGCTTGACGAGCCAAGCGCATACTTAGACGTTGAGGAACGGTTAAACATAGCGAAAACACTGCGGCGGGTTGTTGAAGCGCACGGCATACCAGCCTTCGTAGTTGAACATGATGTGGTGACGCAGGACTTTATTGCTGACCGATTAATGGTTTTCAACGGCGAACCGGGCGTGAGCGGCTTAGCTAATCCGCCTACAAGCCTAAGGAAAGGCATGAACACGTTCCTCAAAGAAATGGGCATCACCTTCCGCAGAGACTCAATTACTATGCGCCCCCGAGTAAACAAGGAAGGCTCCCAAATGGACAGGTTCCAGAAAGGAATCGGCGAATACTACTACACAAAAACGAAACCAGAGACAAGTAAAAAATAATTTTAGATTGTTCCACTGCCTGTAAAGAACTGCCGTAATATACATGTTTATGGCAAAAGTATCCATTTCTCAAGCTTTGGTCCCTTACAGAATCAAGGGGTTTCTCCGCAAAGTGCAGTTAACTTAAAGAACAAGCAGCAAATATACTAAACAATCTGCAAGAAATAAAACAAGGACAAGTGGTGTAAGCGGGAAGTGGCTCAAGCAACCTTTGAAGAAATAAGTGCATCAGACTTTTTCTACCGAAATCGAGATATCGCAGGCTTCACCAACCCGTCCAGAGCAATATTCGCCGCAATCCGTGAGCTAGTGGAGAACTCGTTGGATGCTGCTGAAAGCCAAAAAATTCCGCCAGAAATTTACATACGCTTATCATTCGAGGGAGAAGCCACCAAAGACACACAAATCTACAAGCTCCGCGTAGAAGACAACGGCAGTGGAATTCAGCCTCGGTTTATTCCCTCAGCTTTTGGGCAAGTGCTCTACGGCAGCAAATACAAGCTGAAACAGATGCGCGGCACCTTCGGTTTAGGCGGAAAAATGGCTGTCCTTTACGGGCAAATTACAACGCATCAGCCAGCCTACGTGACCTCGTGCACGGGGCAAGCGAAAATTTACAGTTTCAAATTAATGATGGACATCCAAAGAAACCGCCCAATAATTCTCGACCGCAAAGTCCTAATCAACAAGGACAATTGGCGAGGAACCATAGTCGAATTCGCATTAGAAGGCGACTATCTTAGGGCAATGCCGAAAATTCTTGATTACTTCAAGCAAACCGCCATGGTGAACCCGTATGCGAATTTGACGTTTGTTGACCCTAAAGGCAGACTCTACAAGTTTACCCGCGCCACCACAGAAATGCCTGAGCCGCCAAAAGAAACGCTGCCACATCCATACGGCGTAGACGTGGAACTGTTGCAACGCCTTATCCAAATTACACATTACAATAACATGTCAGATTTTTTGAAAGGTCACTTTCACCGTGTCGGTGACATAACAGCTGTCAAATTTTTGATTTTTTCTAACTTAATTTCATTTTCGTGCAATGAGCATGGTAAACTTGCATATGACCAAATAAAGTGGATTGAGAACCGACCCATTTGCCCTCAATGTGAGAAGGAAGCACAATCTAGTTCCAAGAATCCAAAACGGTTGTCTCACGAGGAAATTGTACGGTTAATGCAGAATCTTAAGAAGTACAAAGATTTCTTGCCGCCAGATGCCAGTTGCCTTTCACCTTTAGGCGAGGAACTGCTTAAAGCGGGTGTTATGAAGGAGTTAAATCCCGAGTACCTTGTAGTTCACCAGCGTAAACCATCCACCTATGCGGGCCACCCATTCATCATTGAAATGGCAATCGCGTATGGCGGTGGAGTGCCCAAGCGTGGGTGCTTTGTGATTTACCGTTTTGCTAACAAAATCCCCTTGTTGTATGATGAGGCAAGCGACGTTTCTTACCGAGTAATCTCCGCAATGAACTGGCGACGCTACAAGGTTGCACCTGATATGCCCATCGCCATTGTAGTGCATATTTGCAGCACGAAAGTGCCCTACAAGACGGTTGGGAAAGAATTCATCGCTGACCGCCCCGAAGTACGCCGTGAAGTGGCAAATGCACTACGTGAGGTCGCCCGTCAATTGCAGCATTTCCTATCGCGTCAGGAGCACGTGCATATGGAGAAGAAGCGACTGGGAATTTTCAGCAAGTACCTGCCTAAAATCGCTCAGTTCTCAACTACGTTGGCTGGGCAAGAACGTGTTCCAGATATTGATAAGTTATTGAAGAGTGTGCAGAAGTATGGCGCAGAAGAAAGTTAAGATAGTTGAGAAAAGAAACGAGGTTATCAATGGGCTAAGAGCGTTTGGCACTAACATTTACAATCAGCTAGACCAAGGCGTCTTCCCAACCATTAATATGCCAAGCCGTTCCACTGAGAACATTAACTATGACCCAACACTTCGCCAGTACATTCTTGGGGAGAAAAGCGTTAGCCGCAGTGCCCGCAACATCCGCCACATTAAACCGTTCACGCAGTTGGCTTGGGCAGCAATGTTTAGTAACGAGCTCACGAGCCAACGCAAAACCAGCACGCTCAGGGATGTTTATTATTCGGCGCAAGCATACGAGATGACTTTCACAGACCAGCAGGAAAGCAACAACATCATCACCGACTTGGAGACGCTGACGGGTTTTGCGCGTGAGGATTTCAACATTTTCCCTGAAGAGCGCAGTGCCATTTTTGGCGACTTAACCATCGGCTACACCGTTCCCGGCTATGAAGGTAAAACGTTGAATTTAACCAGCCACCCGGACGGCGTGTTGATTGGTCCAGCGTTGACTTCAGCCGAATTCATTAACACGAAAGCCGACAAAGTCATCGCTATAGAGAAAGGCGCCTTGTTTACAAGATTCATCGAAGAAAACGTGCACAACAAGCACAAGTCGTTGTTGATTTCGTGTGGTGGACAAGCGCCAAGGCAGACCCGCAGCTTCATCCGCCGTCTGCATGACGAGTTGGGTTTACCAGTGTATATTTTGACTGATGGCGACCCGTGGGGAATGCACATCGCGCAGGTAATCATTTCTGGTTCAGCCAACGCTGCGCACCTAAGAGACCTAAACACGCCTGATGCGGTTTGGAGCGGCGTTTGGGCTTCGGATATTATTGAGTACAAGTTGCCGACTGACCCGTTGGATGAAATGGATATTAAGCGCTTGTATGAGTTGCAGAAAGACCCAAGGTACCAGAATGATCCACTGTGGCAGAGGGAAATCAAGCTATTCCTAAAAATCAGGCGTAAGGCGGAGCAAGAGGCTTTCAGCCGTTATGGCTTAACGTATATTGTTGATGAGTATTTGCCCACTAAGCTAAAAGATACTAAATAGCGAAAAAGAAAAGGTAAAGAAGTGATAGGCAAGTCGCTTTTTATTGTTTTTTGCGTTTCTTGTTGCGTTTACATCATTGGTGCTGCGACGGCTTCGGTTGCCATTGGTTTTTCTTGGTAAATTTTCATGGTTGCCTCGTTGTTTTTTTGGTCCATAATGCCTTCAATCCAGCCTTTAGTGTTGTTTAGCCAACTGAGCCTTGGCGAGTTGGTCATGTATGTGACTTCGCCTTTGAAGCTGCCGGTCATTGCGCTTTCTTGTTTTCCTGAGCCTTTGCCACTTATCATTACGACGTCGCCTTCTTTGGTCATTTCCATTGCACGGACTTCCCACTCGTTTGAGCCATCCATTTTTAGCATGACGTCAACGGTTTCGATGTGGCTGCCGTGATATCTTCCTTTAACTTCACCCATCGAATTGTACTGCATCATTGCGCCGTCTTTGCTGAATTCTTTTATGATTATGGCGTTGACTTTCTCTTTAATTTCAGCTAGCATTTCTTTCTTTTCCATTAAAAACACCATCCTTTTAGCCTGTGGATGCGATTTATGTCTATGTGACTGTGCTGTTACACAAACATCTTCGATGAGAGGCGCTTGGCGGATTGGTTGGCATGAACCTGCTTGATGCACCTTACGGAGCTTATCTTTGGCAAGTAAGCTTCATAATAAGCATAAGCATGGCATTCGTAGCCTACACATTCATCAAACTAGGATGGTTAAAAACGTGAAACCCCAAATTTGCTCTCAAAAAGAGTTTTTCGTCTTTTTTTCTTTTTGCGGATAATTTACATTTTGTTGGTTCAACAAATATAGCTATTTATTGTCAGTACCGACTTTTCAATCTAATTTATAAATTGACTAAGTAAACTGAGCATTGAATGGGCATATTTTCTCTTTTAAGTTCTCGTTCAAATAAAAATTTGGGAGATTAAGAATAATGTAAACTAGAAAGCAAAAATTGGCCATTGTGATTGCCATGTTCTAATAATTTCTATGACAGTTTCCCTTGTTGTTATTTGTTTATCAAGAAGCTTGATCGAGTAGTGAGGTGAACAAGTTTAGTGGCCATGCGTAATAAGGCTCGGACAAAATCATGTCTGATTGTTCGATACCCTGTAATGTGTTAATTTGTTCTTTTAATCTAAATAATTCTTCATAGTCTCTCAGAACTATTATTGGAAACAGATCATATTCTCCGCCGAAAAGCTCCATAACTGTTATTAGGTTTGGTATCTGAAGCATTTTGGCCAAGATTTCTGGCGTCTTGCTTCTGTTTGCAACTTTTATAAGTAAATGCGCCATCGCGTTGTATCCGAGTTTTTTCAGGTTAACAGTTATTGTGGAGCTTGCTAGCACGGTTCCCTTGAGCTTGTTGTATCTTTGTATCACGTTTTTGGTTGAGATGTCGAGTTCTTCTGCGATTTTTGTGAATGGGGTGCAACTGTTTTGTGAGAGTATTTTGGCGATTTGGCTGTCTGTTTTGTTGATTTTTGCTTTTTCAAGGTTAGTTGTATCGGGTTTTGGATGTTGCTCTGTTTCGTTTTCACTAAATGAAGGTGTCAAAATCAAGTTTTCTGGGTGGTCTAAGCCTGATGTTTTGCTCCAAATTAAGGCATTCGCGTGTTTGATTAATGGATTAGCTTCTATTTCTCGCATTGTTCCCGATAGTTCCTCGAATTCGTGTAAGCTGATAATGGTGGCGACGTTTGTTCTTTCGAAAAGGTTTTTAAATACCACGCAGCCGTAAGGTTTGCTTTTCAAGAATTCTATGACTTTACTCTCGTCTTCTTTAGCTGTTGTGACTCCTATGTTGACGATGCATTTGTATCCTACGCTGATTGGGTTTACTTGCATTATTTCTCCGTTGATTATGCCTGATTTCCACAAGCGTTTGTACCGCTTTCTCACAGCTCCGACTGAGATTTTGCATTTTTCGGCGATTTCGGTGAAGCTGGTGCGAGATTCCATTAAAAGGGTCTTCAAAATCTTCGCATCAGTTACATCTATTGTTGTTCGGTTTCGCAATTCGCTACCCTTCTTTGAAATCTTAATCTCAAAGAGAATCAGAATATTAAATCTTTTCTATCCTGTTTTTGTACCTTTGTTGCTAGAAGAGGTTCAGTTTCTTTCTTTTTTGCTTCTGTAATTGAAAAAATGTTATATAGTAAAAGCTTTAATGGTAAGCACATAAATTTAAGGAGAAAAAAGAAAATGAAAAATGCTAAAGACAAGACAGCTATTATGATTGCTTTATTTCTGACACTAACTATTGCTTTTCCACTTGTTGCTTTGCCTGCTGCTAATGCTCATTCGCCTGCATGGAATATTCCCTCTTTCGCCTATGTTGAGGTTGCACCTAGCCCTGTAGGCGTCGGTCAAACAGTGCAAGTTTACATTTGGGTTGATTTGCCAATGCCCAGCGCAGCTTTGACGAACGATATTAGACGCCATGGTTATACGTTAACTATTACGAAGCCTGACGGAACAGTCGAAACGAAGACTTGGGCTGTCATTAGTGACTCAACAGGTATAGAGTTTTCCACATATACCCCTACTCAAGTTGGCAACTACACATTCAAGTTTGACTATGCTGGGCAAACGTACACTTGGAGTGGCGACTACCAAAACGACACTTTCGCAGCTGCAACCGCAACAACGACACTCACTGTGCAGCAAGAACCAGTAGCTTCGCCCGTAACTGGCTATCCGCTTCCAACTGAATACTGGGCAAGACCCATAGAAGGACAGAACACAAACTGGTACGCTATCTCCTCTAACTGGCTAAATCAACCGTGGATACGCACCGGTGCTACAGTCACTGGTGGCGCAGGCTATGGTAGATATCAACCAGACGGAATAGCACCAAACAGCGCGCACGTAATGTGGTCAAAGGCGCTACAATTCGGCGGAGTCGTCGGAGGCAATTACACCCAAATCCCTGGCGAAACCTACTACATGGGTGGATCATACAACGTTAGATTCAGTAACGCAATAGTCATGCAAGGCTACGTCTATTATCAGGAACCATACGGCAACGGAGGCAGCGGCGGCGACTACGTAGCAGTAGACATCAGGACAGGTCAAGAACTTTGGCGCATAAATTGCTCAGCAACAGGAGTCTCTCTTGTACCTACATTTGGCTATCTGCCATCTTTCGATTCAGGAAACCAGCATGGAGTACTACCCAACGGCCTACTGATCGCTACACAATCTTTAGGAACCTTTCCTAACACAATTACCGCTTGGCGAGGATATGACCCAAGAACAGGCGTCCTCACATCGATGAACGTCACCTATGTACCTTCAGGCACAACACAAGCTGCAACCCTAGCTGCATCAACTGGCTCAGCAGTATCAGTCGCAGGTTCACAGGGTGAATTACTCATTTACACCTTGACCAACTGCGGAAGCACAACCGTTCCACAGTACTATCTATCGCAATGGAATTCATCCGACGTATTAGGCTGGAATAACGCTTTCACCCCCACGAATTGGTATTCTGGATCAGTTAACGCAAACGTACCGTTAACACCAGCTAAACCAACAACTTCAGCAGGCGCAGGCAACGCTTGGAACTGGAACGGCACCGCTTGGGTAGCAGTGTCCTCAATGCTAGCAACTTCCACAAATCCTTCATATGACTGGAACGTTTCAATTCCGTCACTTAGCGGATCAGTGGTGTGGAACGTCTACAGAGATGCTTACCTCAATGATGTAGCGATTGGAATTCAGGGAAGCCTTGGAACAGGCCCAAGAACACTCGAAACAGGCGACAACGTCACAGCAATAAGTCTCAACCCAGCAACAAAAGGGCAAGTACTTTGGACAAAATCCTACCCAATAGCGCCAAACAATGAAACAAGGCAAATAATCGCAGTCGACAACATAGCACGCACATTCGTTACGGAAGACAAAGAAACACTGCTACTTACCGGCTACAGCTTAGCTGATGGAAGTCAAAAATGGACTAACCAAAGAGCAGTCGTGAAATGGGACACAGTCAGAGAAGACACACTGTGTGCTTACGGCAACCTATACACCGCTGGTTTCGACGGAATACTCTACTGCATTGATGACGCAACTGGCAACCTAGAGTGGACTTATGGTAACGGCGGATCAGGAAACAGCACCTACGCAGGCCTCGGAACGGCTTACGGTCACTACCCAATCTTCGTAGACGTAATTGCTGACGGAAAGGTGTACTTAGGAACCACTGAGCACTCGCCTAACTCGCCTTGGTATAAAGGCTCTGAATACCGCTGCATAAATGCTACTACTGGCACTGAAATATGGACTTTGACAGGCTGGGGCACAGGTATGTACGTTGGTCAATATGACATTGTTGCAGACGATTCCTTTGTATACCTCAATTGCTATGATATGCAAATTTACACTGTAGGCAAAGGACCCAGCGCCATGACAGTGGAAGCACCAATGGCTGATATTACACAAGGATCTGGCTTAGTGATACGAGGTACAGTTTTGGACGTTTCCGCGGGCACACAGCAATCAACAGTTAAAGCAGACTTCCCATATGGCGTTCCAGCTGTTTCTGACGCTAGCATGAGTCAATGGATGGAGTACGTGTACATGCAGAAACCAGAACCAACAAACGCAACCGGAGTTCCAGTTTCCATAGACGTCATAGATGCAAACGGCAACTATAGAAACATCGGCAACACCACGAGTGATGCGAGCGGTACATTTAGTTTACAATGGACCCCTGATATCCCAGGCAAGTACACTGTGATCGCTACGTTCGCCGGTTCTGAATCTTACTGGCCATCATACGCAGAAACAAGTTTCGCAGTTGACCCAGCTGCACCAACAGCATCTCCATATCCAGTGACCGTTTTGCCACCGACAGAAATGTACTTCACCATTTCAACAGTCGCCATAATTATTGCAATCGTCATAATCGGCGCTTTGATTATGCTGATGCTCAGAAAGCGACCATAAAAACCTCGCAACCAAAAAATCCACTTTCCCCTTTTTTAGTCTTAAAAGCAATGGAGAAGAGATAGGGGCTGAGAAGGCTCTGGTTAAAATTCACGATGTTAGCCATAGCAATCGTGATTAGCATTTACATTCTTTTTCTCCTAAAGAATGTTCCAGAGCCTCAGCAAACCTTAGCGCATTACTAAAGCATTATTATGATTAATCTTGTAACCGTTTGTGCTGCCAGCGGTCGGCGGATTGATTGACATGAACTGCTTGATATTATCCTACCTAAAGTAATATAATTAGCATTAATTTCTCTTAAAATTAAATTGATATTTTAGGCTGTTGCCGCTATTTTCTCGGTGCTCAGAATTTTAGTTACAAGTTCTTTGCCTAAGTTCTTTGA
>Ga0208039_1000934_pt1 | contig 13941 bp, 14 predicted proteins | sample June2015DPH_20_1_2_FD_184722 | JGI IMG/M metagenome (GOLD analysis project Ga0208039, IMG submission 184722) | Peatland microbial communities from SPRUCE experiment site at the Marcell Experimental Forest, Minnesota, USA - June2015DPH_20_150... | ecosystem: Environmental > Terrestrial > Soil >...
CACGGAGACGGCGCCTGCGAATGTTATGATCTGGAAAAGGCCGGCATACGAGGCCCCGTAAGCGAGGAAGATGCAGCCTAACAGGAGGCCAGAATAGAAAAGCATGATCAGCGAGTAGACGAGTCGCTTGATCAACAGTGCTGAAAGGGTCACTCCGATCAATAGCGCGGAAAGCAGGATCGTTAGTTCTATTGCCATTTCTCAAGAGCCTTCGTCATGATCAGTGTCTCCTTCTGCGGTGTCGCTAGCTCGAAGTCCTTGGTCATTTCGAGGGCGCCGAAGGGGCAGTTGTCCACGCATTCAGCGCAGAAAATGCATGTATATAGGTCGAACTTGGGCCTCTTGACGACCACTTCCTTCTCTCCTACTTTCCTTTTGCCGACATCGATCATTGTGATGACTGATGCTGGGCAGACGTATGCGCATATGCTACAGCCGGTGCACTTCATTGGATCTATGTCCAGTTTCCCGCGGTATCTCTCGGGCACAGTTATCCTTGTGAACGGGTAGGCTTCGGTGTCAGGTTTCTTGACCAGACTCCGTATCATCTCCGGAATTGCTGAACCGATTTTTTTCGGCACGGATCTATATTCCTCCAAGTATCATAACGAAGGCGAGTTGGGCCAGCGCAAGCGGCGTGAGGATCTTCCAGAAGAACTCTGCTGCTTGTCCGATCTTCAGCCTCGCCATTGCAGAACGCAAAACGAAGATGAGCAAGACGACGACGAGCAATTTCGCCAAGAAGTACGCGGTGTATGCAACTGGAGCCAGGATCGCATCCGTCGGGACAGGGCCGAGCGGTCCGCCCAGAAACAACGATACTGCTAGGCCCGCACCAAAAACGAGACTCACCTCCTTCGTGAGCTTCAGAAAAGCGAGCGCTCGTCCAGAGAACTCTGTTAGCCAGCCTGCGACAATCTCGGTCTTGGCACTTGGGATATCAAATGGCGGCTTCTCAAGTTCGGCCATCAAGGCGACAATGAAGACAATGAAGCTGAACGGCATGTAGAGGATATTCCAAGCTGCGGCTTGCGCTCCCACTATGCCTGCTATCGACAGGCTGTGCGAAAAGACTCCTGCCGTAACCATTGCAATCACCAAAGGTATCTCATAGCTCACGTATTGCAGAACTAGCCGTCCAGATGCGACTGTTGTGTATCCACTAGCTGACGCGAAGCTCAGGATCACCACAACAAATGCGGAATATGCAAGAAGGAATATGACGAGCAGCAAGTCCATGTCGAACGTAGCCACTGCTCTAGTGCCAACGACTGGAACGAAGAGCATCCCGAGGATGGGCGCGAGGAAATACAATGAAGGAGCAATCCTGTAGATTGTAACGTCGGCGAAGCTGGGCACGATCTCTTCCTTGTAGAGTAGTTTGAAGAAGTCCGCAACGGGCTGCAGGATCCCGTGAGGCCCCGCGACTAGTGGTCCAACTCTTCCTTGCATGTGCGCTGCTACTTTTCTTTCAAGCCACTCGAAGAGGAACCCAAGCCCGACTGTGAAAAGGAAGCCAGGGAAGAGAATGGCTTCAATTGCTTCGGTGAGCATCAGGTTTTCCTCTCTGGGAAGTACCTCTTGATTCCGTATTGCCTGAGTTCTTCGCCGGTCCAGCTCCACTGGTTGCGAGTATCCAAATCCACGAACGACAGTCTGTCCATGCATCCGAAGCATGGATCGATCGCGGTTAATACGACGGGAACATCGGCCATGGTGTGTCCTTTCAGAAGCTCAAGTGCTGTGGGCAGGTTAGCGAGGGTGGGCGTCCTAGCTTTCACGCGCTCTGGAATTGCTGTACCGTTTGATTTCACGAAGTAGAAGAGCTCGCCTCTGGGTGCCTCGATGTGTGTGGCGTACTCGCCTACCGGTATGTTTGGAGGTATCTTCAGTCTGATGGGGCCGCTAGGCATGTGAGCAAGGGCGTAATCGATGCAGTTCGCTGCCGTAACAATCTCGTCCAGTCTTACATGTAGTAGTGAGAACACGTCCCCGTCGCCCCTAGTCACCACGTCGATAGGCACGTCCCCGTACGCCGCATAAGGGTCGTCAGCTCGCACGTCTCTTGCCAGTCCCGCGGCTCGAACGAGCGGGCCGACCGCACAGAGCTTCTGAGCCGTTTCTGCCTTGAGAATCCCAACCTTTCGTGTGCGAGCGAGGAGCGTTGTTTCGGTGTCGACTATGCCTTTGTAGAAATATGCTCGGTCTGCAAGGTGCTTTGTCCTCTCCAAGATCTTGCCTTTCATGTTGTCTGGGATGTCTTTCTTCACCCCGGCGATTGTGGCCAGCGATTTGTGCACGCGATTGCCAGCGACCGCTTCTACTAGGTCTAGGACGATTTCTCTGTCTCGCCAAACCCACATGAACAACGTGTCAAATCCAGCCCAATGGCCTAGCAGGCCAACCCAAAGTAGGTGACTGTGGATTCTCTCAAGCTCAGCCACGATCAGTCTGATGTAAAGAGCGCGCTGAGGAATCTCGTAAGATGTCAGACCTTCAACTGCTTGTACGTATGCGAGGCTGTGCGCGAAGCTGCAAATCCCGCAAGTTCTCTCGAACATGTAGGTATTCTGCGTCCATCTTCTCTGCTCAGCCGCCTTCTCTAGACCGCGATGAACATACCCTATTCTGGGTATCACATCAACGATTGTCTCGCCCCTCAGGTAGAGTTTGAAGTACTCAGGTTCCTTCAGGGCTGGATGAATAGGGCCGAATGGAACGAGGTTCTCAGTGGAATACTGGATGAGCCCTGCTCCTGCCTCTTTTCTTGTTTCCTTGGGTTCGGTCAACGCTCGACCCCCACGGCCTTGCGGATATCAGAGGATTTCGTACCCTTCAGGAGAGGCGGCGGGAGATCCGACGGGTAATTATCTGGTAGTAGGAGTTTTCGATCCATCCAAGGGTTTCCATCGAATACGACGCCGAACATGTCGTGCACTTCCATCTCATAGAGGATAGCCCCTGGAACGGCCTCGACGATCGAAGGAGCATGTGTGATGGATTTCGGCACCGAGATCCTGAGTGAGGCGATCACATCTCCTTTCCAGAAATGGTACAGGACCTCCACGTTGTCTCCTGAATCGAGCCCAGTCATTGTCGAAAGATGAGATAACCCATACCGCTCAGTGACCGCTCGGACCGCCTCAATGAGACGTTCGACAGGTAATTTGACGGTTATCGCGTCCTTCGTGGAGGATTGGACTTCCCCTCCAAGGCCCTTCACGGTGCCTTCTATGTTTCGTATCAAATCGTCACTTTGACTTGTCATCGCTCTTCACCTTGTTTAGAAGTTGTACAATGCCGTAGAGAATGCCCTCCGGTTTTGGTGGGCATCCGGGGACAAACATGTCAACGGGCACTATGTTGTCAACTCCTTGCCCGGCATTGTAGCATCCCTTGAAGACGCCTCCCCCACATGCGCATGCGCCTACTGCCAGCACAAACTTGGGCTCCGGAATCTGGTCGTAGACGCGTAGCAGTCGATCCTTTGTCTGGGGGTTCACGACGCCCGTGACGACGAGAACATCTGCGTGTCGTGGGGATGGAACCAGTACTGCCCCGAATCTTTCCGCATCGTATTTCGGGGTCAGTGCCGCGACTATCTCTATGTCGCAGCCATTGCATGAACAGGCGTTTATGTGAAACAGCCAGGGCGACCGTGTCCTAGCCCATGTAGAAAGTCGTTCAGGTAAGTTCAGCACCTCCCGTTCCTACAAACCATAACATCACAACCGTAAGTGATACGCCTCCTGCGACGACGAATAGCAGAGGCCAAATGTGGCTGTGCAATCTCAGTGAGCTGGCGACGAGCAACGTGACTACCTCGAAAGCAACAAAGAGAGATGCATAGACGAACATCTCTGAGTGATACTTGCCCCTGGCAGGAGGCAGCTCTTCTCCTCCTGAGAACGCCTCGTACTTCGGCCCCTTGCCGTGAGTAGTTTTGCCCAAGAACCCAACCATGTAGTAGAGAACAAGGATAGGCACGATGACGATGGCCAGAATCGCCAATATCATAAAGTCAGCCAAGGCCTGCTCACGACCGCTCCGCTATGACCTTGTATACTGTTTGAGCAACCTGAGTGCAGGCGGCCTTCACTTCCGCTGACATTTGTTCTCCGAATTCGGTGGTTCCTGGTTCAATCCCTATGAGAAACGCACTCTCAACATTTCCCATCACGGTACCTAGGAGCCTTAGCGGAACGTTGTGTGTCGAAAAGTACGGGTATTCAGTCTCGTCTAGAGGGACTAGTCTGACCGTGCCTGGAGGAGTTCCCATTACCGCACTGTCTATGAAGATCAACGTATCAGCCTTGAAAGCACGTATTTCCTCGGTGAAGTTCTCCGGAGCATCTTCAGCATCAAGGACGAGAATCCGATGAGCGGCTTCGTTGAATCTGCTCATCAGCTTCTTGGCAACTAGGGATCCTGCGAAGTCATCACCTTTCATCGAATTGCCGACGCCGATGATTGCGAGCTTTCGGGCTCTGATCTCTCGCAGCCGCATCTCCATTTTCTTGACTGCGCCTGCAGAGGGCCCCTGCGGCTCGACGAGAGTCATGGACGCACATCCAACGAATTGCACGAAAAAGCGTAGCGATAGATTAGCCTTTGCTACATACTCTGTCGTGTAATCAATTCTTACAGAGTCTACTGGTGTAGCTTGATCCGTGTAACACTACGAACTCGCTCAAGACTCAGTTCAAGTCTGATGAATTCTCCAAATCACAGACATGAAGGCGTTGCTCTCAAGAGCATGACCTAGACGCGTCTTCCTCTTCGGCCGCCTGGGCGTCTTGTCCCATCATGCGGAACGGGCGTGACGTCCTCGATCCTGCCGATCCTGAACCCTGCTCTCGCCAGCATTCGAATCGCGGCCTGAGCGCCCGGACCGGGTGTTCGGGCTCCATGTCCACCAGGCGCCCTTACTCTAATGTGAAGAGCAGTGATGCCTCTGTCCTTCGCCGTCCTTGCAGCGGCACCAGCAGATTGCATTGCCGCATACGGTGAACCTTGGAGTCTATCCGCCTTGACGTGTTGTCCACCGGAGCTTCGGGAAACGGTCTCTGCTCCAGCAAGGTCGGTAATATGCACAAGCGTGTTGTTGAACGAGGAGTAGATGTTCGCGATACCCCAGCGCTCAACACGTTTCTCTGAGATGTCTGCTTCCTCCTTTTGCCACAGCGAGTCGTATCGTACGATCAGGCGCCGTTTATTATAGTTTTGTCGGAAGCAAATCACTGGGTGTCAAGGCTCGTCTTACCCAGAGAGGAGACTGCAAGCACTACTTTCATCTTTCAGCGCGATGGAATGAGATGCTGTAGCTGCGCGAGCATACTTGTACGTAGTCCGTCGTGTGGAAACATTAGATGCGCTTGGCGTCTACGCAGTCGAAAAAGCGTGTTTCAGTGACCCATATCCATCCGCAGTTCTCACCGATCTGATCGACAAGCACCAAGACTGCTTCTTTGTCGCATCATATGATGGGGAGATTGTTGGATATGCCGTGGCCTCGGCAAATGCCACGGAAGGCCACGTTGTCTCCGTGGCTGTGGACCCACGCTATCGTCGAAGGCGCATTGGGACCGCGTTGTTGTCCGCCGTGACGACGAGGCTTGCTGAGGAAGGGATTAAGCAGATCCGTCTTGAGGTACGCAAGGGAAACCCCAGTGCGATCGCGTTCTACGATCATATGGGATACAGACCATTCTCCGAGATCCGACATTATTACGCGGATGGAGAGGATGCCTTGGTGCTGGCACGATCTGCAGAATCATGCGCGTCCGTTCGACAGTAGAGCCTGATCGCATTGAAGAGTCTCAGATTCTTCTTACTAGACTTGGGCGAGGAGACGACATCACAGGGTTCAGAGATTTGGCTCTGGGGCATTGATGAAGATGGCAAGAATGTCCTGCTCGTTGACAGGGAGTTCAGACCATATCTATACGCGATTCCAAAGGAAGGTTCCGCTCCCGAGACAATCTTCGATGCTCTGCGTTCATCGGGAAGTGACTATGCGAATGTCCTCGAGAGTTCTGTTGAGGAGAAGAAGCTATTTGGCCAGACAGTCAAAGCGGTCAAGATCACCTGCGCATCAACCGAGTCGCTTGAAACTATTGCAAAACATCTCTCCAAGCGTGAGCAAGTACAACAGATCGTCGGGCACGACATTCGATACTCTTCGCTTTACCTGTATGACAGAGGCTTGATTCCCTGCAGGTGGCATGAAACAGAAGCAGATGAACTGAGAATCCCCCAAGCACTTGGTGGCAATGCCTACCTCTCACACGGTTCCCCGCACCCCATCGTCCTCAAAGACAGACCAAGACTCCGGATTTTGGCATTCTCGACAGTCGCGTTCGCGGAGAAAGGTTCCCCGCATGCATCGCAAAACCCAGTTTCTGGGATCTCCGTTGCGGCAAGTGATGGCGAGGTTCGGACTTTCTCTCGGTCGGATGGGTCGGACCATGACATCATCACAGAGTTCGCAAACTACTTGATGAGATTCAACCCGGACATTGTCGCGGGATTTGAAAGCAATAGGATCGGCTGGCCGTATCTGATTGAGAGAGCGAGAATAGCAGGTGCGACGCTGGGTGTAAGCAGGCTTGGTTTGCAGCCGCATACAAGCCTCTATGGGCATATCTCGATCGCCGGAAGGGCAAGCCTGGACATGCTCGACTACGCTAATGAACTGCCTGACGTTAACGTGAAGAGCGTCGAGAATGTAGCCGGATCTCTTGGCATCAAACTGGACACTATCCTTCCAGATCAGCTGGACCTCGCGAAGATATGGAACTCGCCACGGGACAAGCTTCTCTTGCTGCGTGCCGCAAGCGCCTACGCCCGCGCTATGCTGGAGATTACAGGGAGATTCCTCGAATTCGGAATGGCGCTATCTTCACTCACTTGCATGCCCCTCGACCAAGTCGCTACAGCACCGGTTGGCTATCGCGTAGACTCGTACCTGATCAAGGAAGCCTACAAGCAAGGGCATCTGATTCCTCCACGGCGAAAGCAAGTCTATGAACGATATCAAGGCGCCATAGTGCTTGCGCCTCAAGCAGGCTTGCACGAGAACGTAATTGCGTTAGATTTCGCGTCAATGTATCCCAACCTGATGATCCTGTACAATCTCTCCCCTGACACGCTCGTCAAATCGACAGAAGATTGCGACGATTCTTCCTGCTGGGTTATTGAAGGTTCAGAGTGCCGATTCAGAAAGACACCTCCCGGACTATACAGGAATGCTATCACTAGTCTAATCGCGACGCGGAATGAGATCAAGAGAGAGATACAGACCGAGACTCTCTCCGACTCAGAGAGGCAAATTCTACAGCAACAAGAAAGAGCAGTCAAAGTGATCACAAACGCATGCTATGGATACGCCGGTTGGACAGGTGCTCGTTGGTACGTGCACGAAGTGGCCGAGTCCGCAGCCGCACTTGGGCGAAAGAGCATCACACAAGTCATTGATCACTGCAATGAGACCGGCCTACCTGTGATATATGCGGACACGGACTCAGTCTTCGTAACACACGATAAAGCAAAAGTCGATTCACTACTTCGGTGGGTCAACCAGAATCTCCACATGGAAATCCGACCCGACAAGGATTACAAGAGAGTACTCTTCACCGAAGCCAAGAAGAGATATGCGGGCCTCTTGACAGATGACACACTGGACATTGTCGGAATGGAGGTTGTCAGGAGCGACTGGTCCGAGATCGCCCGCAAGGTTCAGGAGAAAGTGATTGAGCTCGTGCTCCGCGATGGTTCGCCGGGCAACGCCAAAGAGTATGCTTTGAATGCAATCGATGAATTGAAGCGCGGAAAAACCATAGTTCGAGATCTCATCATATGGAAGAGCCTGACCAAACCAATTAAGGAATACAAGGTCAAGGCACCTCACGTGCAGGTCGCAAAGGAATACCTCAAGCTCGGCCGAAAGTTAGTGCCCGGAGACAAGATCGGTTATGTGATTACCAAGAAGGGCACGAAACTCTATGACAAGGCACGGCCCTACTTTGAAGTCACTTCCGACCAAGTCGACGTGGAATACTACGTTTCTGGCCAAGTTGCGCCTGCCGCGGCTCGAATACTAGGGATCTTTGGCATCAGTGAGGACGAATTGCTAATTGGAAAGCAAAGATCGCTGCTCTAACTAGCGGCTGCCGAGTTCTGACATTGTCAGCACCATGATGTCGGAAGGTTTCTTGGCGATTTCTGACAAGCGGTCTCCTAAGACGTACTTGATCTTCTTCTGGTCTGCTAGGTCCAATATGCGTTGTGTTATGACTCCATCAAAGACTAGGGTGTAGGGTGCTTCCATTGTTGGTAGCTGATTCGCGAGTTCGCTGACCGGCAAGTGAGCGATCTCCTTCCCCGTCTCGTCGAAGACAGCGGCTTCGAGTGTCCCTTTCAGTTCCTGTGCCTTTTGTGCGACTCCCTCTGGAAGGGCCACCTTAGCAACGGTTGGCTTCGCTTCTGGCTTGGGTGCACCGTGCGGGACGCGGTCTCGCAGCGCTTTCATTATCTCCTTCGGGGTGAGCTCCTCGACCTCTTTTCCGGGTGGAGCTCGCGTCAGATAGTCGAGCTCGGTGACTTGATCAAGTTCCTTCAGTATGAGGTCACCACCTCTGTCTCCGTCCAAGAATGCTGTGACCTCCTTGCTCTTGCAGAGAGCTATGACTGATTGAGGGATCTTCGTGCCTTCGATGGCTACCGTGTTCTTGATTCCGCATCTAAGCAGATTAAGAACGTCAGCTCTTCCCTCAACGATGATTATTGTTCCGCTACTCTGTGCTTCCGGCCCTGCAGGGAGCTTATCCGGACCGAACTCCACGACCTCTGCTGATCGTATGGCGCCCCCCACTTCCTTGACCATCTCATCTGTGCTCGGGGAGCCCTCGATGACCCATTTCTTCAGAATGTCCTTTGCCTTGTCAAGGATGAGTTTTCTCTTCTCTTCCCGAACATCTTCAACTCTCTCAAGAGTGACCTTTGCCGTGCACGGACCGATTCTGTCAACACTCTCAATGGCAGCAGCGATTATCGCCGTAGAGACCTTATCCAAGCTGGACGGGATCATTATCGTCCCGGTGGTCCTGTCGTGCTTTGACTCCAGCTGAATCTCTATTCTTCCTACTCTTCCACTCTTCTGAAGTTCTCTTAGATCCAGATCAGGTCCGAATAGGCCCTCTGTTTGCCCGAAGATCGCGCCGATCACATCGGGTTTCTCAACCACTCCCTCCACTTCGAACGCCGCCAAAACGACGTACTTGGTGGTGGGTGCGTACTGACTTTCTGTTCCCAATTGATAGTGAACCTCCATTTACAGACGCGGATACGCGCATTACTATCCAACCTAACGTTCCTTCTCCATAGCGTCCTTTCTAACATGAAGCACCCGCTGTGCCGTCCGTAGGAAAGCGAAGTTTGTAAGCGCTTTCGCGCGTCAGCTTGAAGGTCCTTACGTATGCAAACGTTGATAAACATTTTCTCGCCTTCTAGGGCAAGAAGACGGATTTTTCGGCCTTTCGGCGTATTGTGAAACGATTTTAAGAAGGATGATTTCCCCTTAGGCGGGAAGGGTGCAACCGGTTGGTCGTGAAGATCGGCATAAACGGTTTTGGTAGAATAGGGAGAGCTTTTGTCCGCGCCTTCAAGAACGCGAAGATCAATGCGGAGATTGTGGCCGTCAACGATGTGACTGACTCGAAGACGCTCGCTCATCTTCTCAAGTATGACTCTGTCTTTGGAAGGTTTGATGCTGAGATTAAGCTTCTTCCGGACGGGTTCTCGGTTGATGGAAAAAAAGTACGGGTCGTGTCTGTCAGGGATCCCGCTGAACTACCTTGGTCGAAGCTGGGTGTGGATATTGTTCTCGAGTCCACGGGGTTGTTTACAGACCGCGATAGCGCGTCTAAGCATTTCAAGGCCGGCGCCAGAAAAGTCCTGATCTCTGCGCCTGCGTCGAATCCTGACGTGACGATTGTGCCTGCTGTCAACGATTCGAAGTACGATCCGAAGACTCACAACATTATTTCGTTGGCTTCGTGCACAACCAATTGCGTCACGCCTGTGGTGAAAGTGCTCCATGAGAACTTCGGCATTATGCGCGGATTGATGAGCACTGCACACGCATACACGAACGACCAGAGAATCCTAGATCTTCCTCACAAGGATCTTAGGCGTGCACGTGCGGCTGCCCTTTCTATTATCCCGACAACGACCGGTGCGACAAAGGCTACGACGGAGATCTTTCCAGAACTGAAAGGGAAGATAAACGGGCTTGCATATCGCGTACCAGTCCCTGACGGTTCCTTGGTCGATTTCGTAGCTGAACTGAAGAAAGACGCCACATCCGAAACAATCAACAACGCGTTCAAGGCCGCAGCGAAAGGCCCCCTTGGACGCGTCTTGGAATACTCAGAGGAACCCCTGGTGTCGGTGGACATAATCGGAAACCCCCATTCTTGCATAATTGACGGGCTTTCCACGATGGTCCTCGACGGGAGGATGGCCAAGGTCTTAGCCTGGTATGACAACGAGTGGGGCTACGCAAACCGCCTCGTCGACATGGTAGGAATAATGTCAAGAACGCTTTAGCTCGTGGCTAGCATGCCTTCCTGTCTGCCAGCAGGGATGCCGCGAGCCGATCTAGGTACTTTCCGAGGTTCTCGATTCCCACCATCTCCGACCGACCGAGAGCCTTCAATTGCTTCCAGATCTCGACGTTCACCTTGACCCGGTTTTGTAACAGATCCCTGCGCAGGCGCCAAGCGAGGGCTCTACCCTCTTTATCGAAATCTGTAAGGATTATTACTTCCGGGTGCTTTGCGACTGAGTCGAGAAAATCAATGAGCCCAAGGCGACGAGACTTTGCGCAAAAGATCGGCCCTGCGATCCCCAGCTTCCGGAGCGTTCTAACGTCGTTTGGGCCCTCAACAATCACCGGTACCCCTCGCCTCGAGTGGGCGGCAACAGTACTGACGAGCTCTGTAACTGCTTCAAATCGTCGTTGTTCGGCGTTCAACTCAGCTTAGGGACCTACCGTGTGATTTCCATGGCCTTGATACGTCGTAATAACTCGGGATCCTTCTTTAGTTCTAGCCGTACGCCTTCGAGTCTGTTCGAGAGCGATTTCGCGACGCTGCTCTTGAGATCTTGCGGATGAAGCTCGCCTCTCGAATATGCTTTCTGGAGATCTTCGTACTTGTCGAACTTTGTGTTTCCCCCGTACTTTGCTGGTCGTTCAATTTCAAGGTCGCCCATCTGCGGCATCAGAACCAACCGAACGATATCTAGGATAGGGTTGTCTTTGATCTCTCGCGGAGGACAATAGCCGGATCTGATCTTGTCACGAATCTCTTCGGGCTCATCGTGAACGAGAATCGAACTCCCGGGAATACTCTTCGCCATCTTGCTTCCGATCTCAGAGTCATATTTCGGATTCTCATCAAAACTCCTCGAGGCAACCGCCCCGGACGCAACTTGTGGTGCTCCCAAGAGGCTGAGCAAGAGTGGGGTATGAACGATGACGGGCTTCCTTTTCTGGAGCTTCGAGGCCGATTCTCGCGCGATTATGTGAGCCTTTCTTTGGTCAATCCCTGCACATGCGATGTCGAGGTCAAGTTGGAATATGTCCGCGGCTTGCATACAGGGGTAGATCAATGCTGCCGTCTCAATGTCTTCCGCATCTTCTCTGCCCATTATCGGGAGCGCCCTGCGAATTCTCTTTGCGGAATTCGATTTGGCTATTCGAATAACCTTCTCCCAATAGTCGAGGCCTCGCTCGACTTCGGAACCGAAGCTGTATGTGACGTTCTCCGAGACTATTCCCAATCCCACGAAGCATCGCTTAAAGTACTCGCCGCACAGGCGAATGTTCGCGAAGTCGCCCCCAAGTTTGTTGTTGATCCACGCGTGCCAGTCGGCTAGGAAGATTGTGAACTTGCAGCCGGCGTCTGCCATGTCTTTGATCTTGCCTCCGCAGACTAGTCCAGTTCCTATGTGCATACCACCGCTCGGCTCAAAGCCCCAGTAGGCTTTCGGTGAATTCGTCGTCTCTAGAAGCTGCTTTAATTCGTCCTCTGTGATGACTTCCTCGGTGCCTCGAAGTATCAGGTTGAGGCGCTGTTCCATGTCCAAGATTTGGGCCTCGCGGGAAGACTGGACGTGTAGACCTCTTAAATGATAGCTCAGGTTTCACCGCGGGCGAGAGTTCAAGGTCTCCTTGAACTTCCACCCTTTTGCCCACGACACTAACACACGAACTTCATCGAGGGGCATCGCCCCACTTAGTCGGCTCTCTCGGGGGTGGGCTGTTTCTGGTGCCTGCGGCACCTGTTTTGCCTACCGGATTAGATTAATGGTTCGTTGTAGCAGCTTTCAGCATTTGCGCGTCAAGTTCGAAGGCAGCAGCAGGATTCTGGATTCCCCAGTTCTCAAGAACCTGCGGATGAATCTCGCCCATGATTCCGATTTGGTTCTCTCCGATCCACAGTGCTGCGGCCCGTCCAGCAACGAAGCTTCCGTGTTCCAGTTCAGTTACTCTTGCACTCAGCCCGAGGTTCGACAGCAGAGCATCAACAGACGCCCTTGCTTCAGTAAATGAAGCCTCAGCATGACACGTGACGCCAGCCAGCTTTGTGAGTTCCTCGACTCTGGAGTTGTCACGTGTCACGCATTCCCCTGTCTCGAAGACTCTCTGCGGATATGTGACATGAACATTGGCCGAGAGAATCTCCATCAGACTTGGAATGAGCCAGTTTCTAAGGCACGTAAGCGTCTGCACCCGGGGGTTTTGGAGTTCAACGATAGGTTGATTTAGCAGGCTCATTCGCGTGAAGAGCTTTTCAGGATTTGACAGAGTGAATGTGAGTACTTCCTGAAAGCCCAGTCCGAGCATTATCTCTCTCAACAGGTCGTTGAACTTTTGCTGCGATGTTATGCCGCCCACTGTCGGATGTGGCGGCCATCTTGGTTTGATCTGGTTAAGGCCGTAGGCGATGGCTATGTCTTCTATGATGTCGACGGGATGCATGATGTCCAAGCGAAAACATGGCACTGTCACATCCAAGAAGGTCTGCGATGCTTTCGATGCGCCGAATCCTGCTTTGCGGAGTAGTGTCACTCCTTGCCCGATGGTTAGAGGGATTCCAAGCACCGCCTTTACGTAATCCATCCTGATTCTCACATGACGAGCCTTCAGTATCGGAGTGACAGATCTCCTTGCCTTGCCGTATGGATAGTGAACAATGCTCGAATAGATCCTGCCACCCCGATCTGCCAGACTGATTGTTATCATCGTTAGCGCATTCAATACAACGTCAAGCGACGTACCAGTGACTTCGACGAGCACATTGCGTGTCTGAGGAGTTATTCGACCTAAGTCGTTCGAATTTATGACCGGAGGGAACGAAAGTACATTGTTCTTCGCGTCCTGCAAGATCGGCCAGAGAGGGTTCGGTTTGACGATGTGACCATACTCGATTCCTTTCGGATGCTTGACTAGGATTTCGTTCAAACTCATCCGTTCGTTTGTTCCAAGAGGAACGAAGCTAGATTCTTCAGGTCTCGCCACACCATATCGGAGTGGGGGGCATATCAGATCGAACTCGTAGAGACCGATTGATGATCGCCTTCTTCCTCGGCCATAGCTCTCGTCAAGCTTGTCCTGTAGATGCATTAGGCCACGAATTGCGGAATCCGACAACCGCACGTCTTTGACAACTGAGCAAGCTATGAATGGTCTAATCTTCTCCAGATGCGGATCGACCTTGATCGCTACGCCAGATGAACCTGTCACCGCGTAAGGCGTAGTACGGGTTCCAAGTCCGAGAAAACCACGCAGGGCTCTCGCTATACCTTCCGGAGACCAGAGGTCGGGCCGATTGGTATCCTTGTTTTCAAGACTGAGCTCTTCTGCCCCAGTTTCCT
>Ga0208039_1000978_pt1 | contig 13465 bp, 11 predicted proteins | sample June2015DPH_20_1_2_FD_184722 | JGI IMG/M metagenome (GOLD analysis project Ga0208039, IMG submission 184722) | Peatland microbial communities from SPRUCE experiment site at the Marcell Experimental Forest, Minnesota, USA - June2015DPH_20_150... | ecosystem: Environmental > Terrestrial > Soil >...
AAAAGAGCGGAAATCGTTCCGTTAAATGACTCTTATGGCTTAACTATATCGGGCAAGGGCTTAGACGCTTTGGTTGTTAGTAAAGAAACAGAATCGACAGCTGCCAAAATAAACAAAATACGCGCGGAAGCAGGGTTTCCACCATTAAAAATTGTTACAATAAGCATGGTTCCAGCAGAAAACAGCACCCCAATCTCCACAACACGGATTAGAAGGGGAGAAATCGACCGAAACGGTCACTTGCTCAAGAGGGCACAAAAACGATGATTACAGAGGCTCCTTCACGAGGTTGCATATTTCTGCCAGCCGTCGAGGATTAAGCGAAACTTCCAAGCCATAACTTGTAATCTTCGCCACCACATAGCCTTCACGAATAAGATTCTTGAGCGCCTTCTTAACATCGCCCCTTTCATGCTTTGCAAAACCTTTTGGAACGTTATCAGCTGAAGTATGCTTCTCACCAATAAAGCGGTAATCAAGCATCTTGGCTAGGATGTGCTTTTCAATTTTGCTTGCCATTACTTTTCGCTCAATACTACTTAAATGTCACATTAAGATATTTAAGCGCAAATTTAAGGAGCTTACTTTTAAGTAACATCAATATGACAAATAAGTAACGTTTATATTTCAAAAAAAACATTACCTACCTACAGGCGCAGAAAATGACAAGAAACAAAACCCACGACCCAGCAACACTAGAACGCCTATTCGGCAGCTCAACAGCCACACGCATACTAGACTTCCTAACCCTATTCTATGACTACGACTATAGCAAAATGGACATAGCCAAAAACAGTGACATAAGCTTCAGACACGCCCTAAAAGAAATAGGCAAACTCGAAGAATTAGGCTTAATCAAAAAAACCCGAACCATCGGCAGAGCGCAAATGTACAAACTAAACACAGAAAACCCAGCAACCCAATTGCTCAGAAAATTCAAAATAGAATTAGCATGCCAAGAAGGGTTAAAAATCGCAGAGGCAGAACTCGCTAAAGAAGAACAAGCTAAACCGCCAAAAGCCGAAACAATACCTGCTTAAACCAAATCTTTTTTACTTTTGGAAAATCCCAGACTTTAGGCTGAGGGAGAAAGCGTCATTGCTGTTATAGTATTTCTCCTACTACATTGATAGGTTTACGAATTAACGACATTAAATCTTCAAGTCTCTCTCTATCCACAGTGGCAAGAACAACCGTGGCTGGACCAGCAGACTTGTTCAAATCCAATCCCTGCACCTCGACAAGTTTCAATTGCCTACCAACGCCAAAAGCCATCATTCTAGCCTCATCCGCAATGCCGAAAGTGCCAACAGGCGCAATGTCATGAACATATTTTTTCTGGGAAAGTTGAGTTACATTTTTGAGGTCGGCTATTTCACCCTTCGCTTCAGCCAAAATCACTTCGTCACCAACTTTAGGCTTGCCAACGGCAACTATTATGTCGCCAGGGCTTGTTTTTCCAATCCTCAATTCATCCTCGTTTGCAAAACCAACTACAGTTAACCCAGCGCCAGTTTGCACAGTTTCAAAATTATCCTCCGTATTTTCCATCAGTACTTGGTTTGGGTCAAGACCGAGACTTCTGGCTTCACGCCGAATGCCCTCTAATATCTCGTTGCCTGTAGGCTCCTTCTCTACACCTAACGTAACGGATAAAAGAAGAGGAAACGCACCTGTCGCTATCACGTCCATTAAGGCAACCCTTGCCAGAAACTTTCCTAAAACGCGTCCGTCAACTTTGACTTTATCCATTATTTTTGGACCAACCGCTCCTGACGAGGTTGACCCTGCCACTATAGCGTGTCCTGTGGGAACCTTCAGGATTGAAACGTCGCCTCTTCGTGTGTAAGTTATCTGTGCAGGCTTCACTTGGAAAACTATGGGACGCAGCATTGTGCCAACGTTCTCTACAAGGTGCAAATAGACTGTTAACGCTTGACGCATAACCTCTGATCGGCTGAGACCGTGCTTTTTAGCTAGTTTATCTATGTCTGTTATGACTTTGTCGGGTAAGCGAACGTTTATGATCTCCATCTTTAACCACTCGTGTTACAATTGTTATACGTGAAATCTCTTATTCTTTGTCATAGAAGTGACTAATTTTAGGCTTCGTGGGCTTAGCGCATGATTAATTTAGCTAAGTAAGGGCTAAAATTCAGAGAAATTTTATTTCGAGCGGTTTAGCACAAGTGTTATATGTATCCATACAATAAAAAAATTATGAGGAAACAAAATTGAACAAGAAAATTTTAGCTTTAAGTCTCCTTTTAATGTTAATAACCGTATATGTAACTTCAGTTTCCATTTCTTCAGTTAAAGCTGTTGGTGAAGGACAATGGATTCCTGGCTACCAAATTTATGATTACAATTCAGGGCAGCTTCTCAAGGAATTTAACATTACTACGGGCGTGAATATGACTTATTCCCCAATATTACCTGGAGCAGACCTTAAAGTAATTTTCACCGTTAACGTTTTCACTGCTGGATCTGGCGACCTTAAGCTTCAGACGGGCATGGGAAGATTGCTTAGTGGCACATACTGGGAGCTCGTTACCCAAAATTACACGTTAGGCAACGATTATAATCCAAATACAAATCCAGCGGAATTCACGTGGACTGAAGGAACTTTCACAATGATAGTTTATGGCACGGTTCCAACATCCGCTTCAAACACGTCAGCGCCAGTCAATTTGGTCAGCTTGTATGGTCCATCCGGTGGGGTGGCTATTGATCAAATCTCGGTAGTAGCAACCAGTGCCCTGCTGACTCAGTTCCAAACACTTTATGACCAAAGGGAGACACATCTGCAATCACTTATATCCTCTGGAGTTGCTCAAGGATACATCGACATCTACACAAACGTTCTTAACGAATCTCAGTCTGAAGCCAATCAAGGATATGTTGCCAGCGCCATTGCTCTGCTTAACGGACTGAATGTCTCGAATGAGCCTATGTCTTCAACAATGCAATCGCTCTTCATCCCGATAATCGGTGTCTTGGCCGTTGTAGCAGTTGTATTCGTAATCATGTTCCTGAGAGTGAGAGGGAAAGTAAGCTACTTCCAACTTGTCGTTGAAGACCAAATCAAGGACTTAGAAGGCTTAACGTTGAGAGCTTCAAAAATTGATCGAACAATGTCGTCAAATTTGGAGTCAGTTAAGGACAGATTGAAAAGATTAGTTGGGATGTGACAACCTACGAAAATCTACCAAAACAGTGTGCAACTGATAGGGCTCGGTTCAGCTGGAACTAACATTGTAGAAGCTTTTTTATCAAACAGAAAAACTAAAGAGCTGATGGAGAGTGACCTTACAAGGCTTTCTCTTTTAGCAATCGACATCGCTGACCCTGAAATCAGAAGTTTACAGGAAACCAATGAACGAATACAGAAAGCGATGATAAAAGCAGGTATCCCAAGCGAGAGAATGCGCCTAATCGCCCAATCAGTAAAATTCCCAACTGCCGAGGCAATGTTTGATTTCATCAACCAAAAATACAGCGAATACCTCGTGGGTGAAGGAGCCAAACTTAACTTTCATCCATGGCTAGAAACAACAATGGCTATTCCACCGATGGCTGGCGGCGCAGGCAGAAGAAGAGCCTTAGCAAAAGCAATCTACGCCTTAAACTATTACCAACTTGGAATAATCAGAAACTGCATAAATGCATTCAAAGAGCAAGCCCTTTCATCAATAGTTACGCCAACAGTGGTTTTGGTTTATGGATTAGGCGGTGGCACTGGAAGCGGTATATTCTTTGATTTCGCTAGGCATTTGCGAAAAGTGTTAGGTTCTGGCGTACCAATAATAGCTTTCGTAATAACTCCTTGTGGAGGAGATGACCCTCCAGCAAAAGGATGCTCCGCATTTGTATCGATGACTGAACTTTCGCTGCTGTTGAATAAGGATTACAATGAATTTGTCTGCAAGACATACGGTGACTACTATCGCAATCCTTTGAACGCTCTCATCTATTTGCCACTATTACCTGCTTTCTCAAAAGTAGGCAACATTGTCAATGCCCGAAGAGAAATGGACGACATGGTCGTAGACATGCTTTATGTCTTAATGGACTTTGATTTAGCAGACCTTCTAGGCGGAATCGGCACTGAAGTCGGACTTACAACCAACTCAGCGCACACGCTGGGCATGGTGAAAGTAATCTATCCTGTTGAAGATTATATATCAGCTTACAAGTTGAATTTTGAAGGAATTCAACTTCTACAGGAACTGAGAAAAGAAAAACTAGACATCCTCGATGAAATCAATGATATCGTAAAAGTGGATTATGAAGTAACAAGGGACCTTTTCAAGAATTACCTTATAAAAACGGGCACTTTCAACGAAGAACAGTTCGAGGAAAAACTTAAGACAACCATTAACAGCAATCCACGGCTTGAAGATGACTTAGAATTACATGTTAAAGGCATCGAAATACAGGTTAAAACCTGGTTAAGCGAAATCATGAAGTTCCTGTCAACCATAAAATTGATGGGAAAAACAGGGCCAATCGAAGATGCCATAATAAACCTGACACTCCGCAAAGATGGCACCAGAAAAGTAGATAATCTAGAAGCTTTGCTCACAAACCTTACGAAAACGCATCTAGAATTCTCTGAAAGAAAGGCAACTATCTTAGAAAGATTAAAGCAGTTGATTCCAAGCTCACAAGTTTTTACCTTAAGGCAAAAGAAGATTTTGGAGGATTTGGTAAATCTATCAGAACTTGCTGAAAAATCCCTCAACATACTCAAGTTCTATGATGAAACCAGATATCTAACTAACGCTTTAATAAGGTACTATGAAGTTCTTCCAGAATGCAAGAGTGAACTAGAAGATTTAAAAGACATCCAAGCAGAACTGGCAACAATCTACCTTGTAATTCAGTTAATGCTTAGAACACCCTCCGACGAAGCAAAAATGATAGATGAACACTTAACATACATTAACGAAATATTGACAAAACGCATGCAGAAAAGAGGCAATTACGACAACGAAGTCATGAGAGTGCAAGAGACAAAGAAACGAAAAGAATTTGATAAAGAAAAAATGGAGAGACAGCTAAGAAAAACTTTCAGCACAAAACGCTACGCCAGAGAACAGCTTTTGAATCTCGAGAGAGACCTGAGGAGGATAGGAGAAGAAGAATCTTATGCGCTTGATAACCTTAACAAGGTTGACAGCACAATCAAACTTTACGAAAAACTATCAAAGAGATTTGAACTTATAGCCGATTACCGTAAGAGACTGAATAAGATTGTGGATTTGCACAGGGAATATAGAGAAAAGATTGCTAAAATTGTCGCGCCTAAGAAGTACTTTGAAAAATCAGCTGACCTCACTGAAAGCGAGCAATTCAAGATCATATTCAAGATATTGACTGAACAGGAAGAGAGCCTTACAAGAGATGTAATATTCAAAGAAATACTCGACATGGATCACTTTAAGGATTACATGAAGAGTGTAATTCGGATTTTCAAAACACCAGGTGTCATGGGCTACAAACCAGTTTACAAGACAGATTACATTTGGGTTACTGTACAAGCGCCTCCAAACTTGTGGACCGAAGACATGTCTCAAGAGGTTTACACTGTACTAGCAGGATACGTTACCAGTGAAGTGTCAAGAACGATTACCGTTCGTGTAACTGAAGCTCGTGATCCATGGGTAACAAGACTGCTGGTTGTGGGCGGTAGAGGAAAACCTGAAGACCTGGAAGCTTACGATGAAATGCAGTTACTCTACAGCAAATCTAATGATTTCGAAAGGAACTTGTCAAGGTCTTATCTGCTTGAGCAAGGAGTTGCGGCGGGACAAATCATTAAAGAATTAAACCATAACAACGGCGTTAGCAACAATAGCAATGGTAATCAAAACAAAAAGTAAACTTAGGAAGGAGTTTGCTGCTCCTTCTGCCCTTCCAAATTTTTCATGATGGCTTGCCAATCTTCCTCTTTTATGAAACCTTTTTCAACTGCACGACTTTTCAAACTTTTAACTTTCTTATTTATGTCCGTGAACATTTTGGTGGTTTCAAAGCCGCCGATAAACAAAGTTACGTCTATTCGGTCACTTGTGTCTTCGACGTAGATGGGTTCGGTTATGTAGATGGATTTGAGGTTGGCTTTTTCCTTAAACCAGCCTGCTATTGCTAACTCGATTTTTCCTCTTGGAAGCTTATCTTTTAGGCTTATGGGCATGCGTAGAAGAACGTAGAGTAATGAAGCGCTTGATAAATCAAAGGTTAAAAGGGGCTTGAGCAATGTTGCGTTCAGCATGTTTTCTAGGGAACCGTAAATTTTGATGCTTGCCCCTGTGGCTAATAGAACAGTGAACATTTTGACGTTGAATGTTCTGGATAGCTCAGATACTTCTTGAACTAACGTTTCTTTAGCTAGCAATAGGTCCACTAGGTAATTTGCGATTATGTTGCCTTTTATTAGGGAGCCATTTCTGTCGACGCCTTCATAGTTTTCAAGGTGGTCCCTGTCTATGAGCAGAACTGTTGCTGCGTCGGTGGATACGCACATTCCTAATGATGCAATCGTGTTGAAGTATGCATCTGTGGGCTGTATTTTTGAGGGTAGTACGGCTATGGATAGTGAATTTATGTTTGAGGCTTTGAATTTAGATATTAAAACAGGTAATGAAGCGCTGCCAACTCCATCCCACACCGATGCAATCATCATTGCTCCATTGAGTTTTTCGATGGGTTTTTTCTTTAAGCCTTCGATTAATGTTTCGTCTTTTGAAATAAACGGTAACACATTATACCAGAAGTGAGTGTCAATGTTTGCGTCTTCAAAGCCTAAAATTAGGTATGGGTCAAAACCTTTTGGAATCCATTTGAAAATGTCGTCGCTTGATTTTCCTATGAGAATTGGCAATGTTTCGTCTGTTTTGTTGATGTATGGTTCTTTTAAAAGTATCTTGATGGGGTATTCGCCGATGCAAACTATGGCTTGCTTTGGAAACAATGGTTTTAAGGCTTCTATATGTTTCTTAACGCTTTCTAGAACGTTAAAAGTGCTTTTGCCATCTTTCATCAGGGGTACCTACATAAGATTTAAGAAGAGTTAGTTAAAATAAGGTTTTAGGTTGATTGCTTGAAGGAGTCTTCCCCGAAAACTTCTGGATTAAGCTCTTGGTATAAAACAAGGCAGCAGAAAAGCAAGGAAAAGGAAGAGCAGGAACGCAACCCCGAATCTGAAACGCTGAAAATAATCACTTTTGCGGTAACCGCTGTTGCTATGGCACTGGGGATGTCTTTTTTGCCGTTGTTTCCTCAACCCTTGCCAATTTTACTTGCTGTTCTAGTGGCGTTTGTAACTTTTAGGAGTCCACGGTTTGGGATGCCTATCGGTGGCGCTGTTATTGGGTTAGGCTTGATGTACCATTTGGCCGAATTGTACTTTATTTCCTTCCTCGGGGAAATACAGGTTCGCATAGCGGTAATCGTTGTCTGGATGACATTATTTGTCGTTTTACCCATAATTTTTCACCGCTACAAGAGCGCTCTTGCCATTGATTTGGGCATATTGGCGGTCACGATGCTCTTCTTTACTTCAACGTATTTTTTGGCTATTCCGTTGATTTTGGCTTCAGCGGTATTCTTCAAAAAATACGTTAGCCTAACAATCGTCTATTACGTTTTACTTTCGGTGCCTCTTCAGATTGTTCAGTACTTTAAGTATACTGTTGCAGTCATTGTTAGGCCTGATTGGTGGCTTGAGCCGGGTTCAAGTCCGCCTGTTTTTGTTCCTTTGAACTCGATTTTGGCGGATCTTAATGTGTCGATGAGCCAGTTTCGATTGTATGATGCGTCCCAAGCTGTTTATGCAATTACTGGCCAGCTTACTTGGAATCCCAACTTTGCTGGGCGCACCCTTTCGGATGCGTTAACACAGTATCGTGATTCTGTTCCTGGCATACTGATGTTCATCGTCATCGTGGCAGGGCTTTCTTTGGCGCTTGTTTTCGTGGCAAGGCTGTTGGTGCCAGGAGGTAGCAAGTCGTTTGCCGATAGGATTATTCCATCTTTTATGGCTACTTGTGCCGCAGCATTCTTCTTTATCATGCTGAGCGCTCTTCAATATGGGTTAGCTTTTACTGCAAATGTTAGCGCATCAACGATGGTGTTTGGCATTTTGGCGACGCTTTTGTTTACGCTTCCTGTAGCCTTCATTGATTATACTCCTAAACAAACATACACAAGCGCAGAGATTACTGAGAAGGCTCAAGCGCTTATGGGTAGATTGCAGGTTTTTGAGGGTCAATTGAATAATGTTAAGGAGAACATTCCTGTGGTTGTGAGTTCTCCTGAAGGCAAAATGTTAGTTATCAAGGATTCGCTTGAAGACCTGCTGAGAAAGTTTGCGATGCGGCTCTATGAACCGTCAGAATTGAACCAGAAATTTGAGGAGTTAGAAAAGTTAAGCAAAGACATCGACGATTTAGAATCGGGACTCAGCACTATACTGTCAGAGTACCAGATTTTTGCAAATTGCGAATTTTCTAACTGGATAGGAAAACTCAAAGACAGCGGCTTAGACATCAAATCCACAGTGAACGCTGGCTTCCAAAAAGAAATGCCTCTTGAAGCAAGAATAGGCGCTATCAAACAAGTCTTAGACGGAGGAAGGGTCCTTGCCAAGGATGTTGTTCAAGTTGCAGAGCCAATTTACGGAATTATCAGACCTTTGTATGATCCGACTCTTCCAGAGAAAAGCAGAGCGATAGAGTTCACGATGCAAAAGCTAGGGGAAAAAGAGGCACCATGGATTGCTATAGAGGCATTGTACAGTTCATTAAATAATTGGAAGAAGCAGTATGGCGCTGAAATCTTGGCGTCGATGAAGTATCTTAAAAGCTCCTTAACGCCGATAGCTAATTTGAGTGTTGAAAGCGAAGTTTTGCCGCCGATTTTTGGTGAAAACCTGCCTAAAGTGCTGGAGCATGCCAAGAAAGCTGAGGCAATGAAAGCGGCAACGGAGAAGAAAGCTGAGAAAGACCAGCTGAATATAGTGGACGTTATTGCGTTGAAAGATGATATTCAATCTTTCCTTGGGATTGCTAACGATGTGCTTTCGATGCTGTATGCTGAACTGATTAGTGAGGAAGAGGCAATTGAGCGTTTATTGCCGACAAAGGATTATTTGTGGGAGAAAAACACCACCTTGCGGGAACGCCTAAAGAACGCAACTGAAACTCTCGCAAACCCATCAAACTACAGGATTAACCAAATAATGGAAAACTTGCCCAAGTACCTCTCTTACGTGGATGAGACAGTGCAGACGTTGGAGGTTTATACTGAGCGGAAAGAGTTCCTGCTCAACTATCCGACGGCGGAAGCAGCCATCAAAGAACAACTGAAAAAGAAAAAGCGCCTTTCACCGCAAGACCTTCCATTCCAAGCAAAGTTTGCAGGAGAATACCTAAGACTCTACTATGTTCAAAGGTTCAGCGAATTCGCCTTCGACAAGGAGAACCTGTTGCTAACCAAGAAAACCTAACGCGTCAAAATTCAAGTGCTTTTTTGGGGTTATACCCCTCAATGATGATGTCAACCACTTTTTATATTACAAGCTACTCTATATCAAACAGTAAATTTTCTGAGGAATAAAAAAATGGCTTATTTTTCGGATAGAGTGGAAGCTGGAAAACGCTTGGCTTCAGCCTTAAGGGATTTTGCCGGAAAAAACGGGATTGTTTTAGCAATTCCAAGAGGCGGCGTAGTTGTAGGCTACGAAATCGCGAAAGCGCTCAGCCTTCCCTTAGACGTTATTATTCCACGAAAAATTGGAGCGCCAGATAATCCTGAATTAGCTATTGGCGCCATGACCGAGGACGGAACCATAATCCTAGATGACAACTTAATCACGTACATAGGAGTACCACGGGACTACATTAAAGCAGAAAGCGAGCGGCAAAAACATGAAATTGAACGCAGGCTAAAATTATACAGGCAAAACGAGCCTTATCCCAGCTTAAAAGGTCTCGACGTAGTTATTGTGGATGACGGGATAGCTACAGGCTCAACCATGAAAGCAGCTTTGGCTTCAGTCAAAAACAGAGGCGCAAGCACCGTTACCGTTGCCGTTCCAGTTGGTCCACCTTCAACCATTAAAGAGTTAAAAAAACAAGCAGACCGAGTCGTTTGCCTCTACGCTCCTGAATATTTCCAAGCAATAGGACAATTCTATACGGATTTTAACCAAACCACCGACGAAGAAGTAATCCAACTACTCAAACAAAGCAAACAGAAAAGTCGTGAGAAACCAGCGGGGATAGTGACGGCATGATTCATCAAGAAACCGCCGTAAAAATTCCCATTGGTAGTGTAGTTGTAGAAGGCAACTTAACCGTTCCTTCCGGCGCTAAAGGCGTTGTGTTGTTTGCACATGGAAGCGGCAGCAGCAGATTCAGCCCCAGAAACCAATACGTCGCAAAATTCTTCAACGCCCAAAAAATCGGAACATTACTATTCGACCTGCTCACAAATGAAGAAGACCAAGAAGACATAGAAACAGCAGAGTACAGGTTCAACATAAACTTACTCGCTGAGCGTCTCATAGGAGCCACTGAATGGCTCAAAAAAGACCCCCAAACAAAAAATTATGCCTTCGGCTACTTCGGAGCAAGCACCGGCGCTGCTGCAGCTTTAATTGCGGCTGTAAAACTTCCAAATGATATTGCGGCTGTGGTTTCGCGTGGAGGACGCCCTGACTTGGCAGCGGATTATCTTCCCAGAGTGGTGGCGCCGACTCTTTTGTTGGTGGGCGGTTTGGATACGGTGGTGATTGAGCTAAACAGGCAGGCGATGGAGCAAATGTCCGCTGAAAAGAAGCTTGTAATTATCCCGGGCGCAACTCATCTTTTTGAGGAGCCAGGTAAACTTGAAGAAGTCGCTAAACTGTCAACGGATTGGTTCTTACGTTACATAGTTAAATAATAGCAAATTTCTGCTTGATTATGGGTGTTTATTCGCCTTTCGGCTGCTTATACATGTTAAATAACGCATAGTTTTCAGCCATGTTGTTTCACCAAGCATCATATACCGAACCGAAATTTTTCCATTACTATTGATAAAATTCAATAAAAATTGAGAAAAAATTTGGGTTTAAAATCCGATATTGATCGTTTTAGAGAAGTATCCGAATGGCGTTTTGACTCTTTCACCGTACACTTGCTTGAGTAACTCTACGTAGTCGCTGTTTTCATCCGTGTTGTACTCGTATTTTCCAACGGTTGAATGTATTTCCACGGTAAACTCGTGCAACAACACTTCGTTTGACCTTCGTATATCTTTCACTTTTACTTTGATTTCGCTTATTGTGTTGTTGTTTAATGCAAAGTTGCCTGGTGTTTCAGCAAGTATGGCTGCTGGCGGCATGGTTAAGTATCTTCTTGTGTAACCAAACGTAGCTTTAAACTGGTCTGCCCATTGTCCCCAGAAGCCTTTTCCTTCTGCTTTGGATTGCTCTCTTGATTGTTGCACGGCAGCGGTTAGCATTTCATTGGTCATTTGCGCAAAAATTAAACGTTGATTGGTCACTACTCCAGTGTAAGTGTCGTATCTTCCGAGCGGTTTTGGTTTTCTTAAGAGAATTACTCCGACTGTAGATTCTGAACTCATCTGCGGCGTAGGTGTTGCAGGTTGCATTTTCGGCGGGGCTTGAGCCATTGAAGCCTGCGTGGGCGGAGGTGGCGGTGGAGGCGGTGGCGATGAAGATGGAGAATAAGCCAGACGCTCAGGTGTTGGTTGAGCATTAACAGGCGGCTTGTTAAGTGCGGCTCCGCATTTGCCGCAAAATTTCTCGTTTGGGTTTACTTGTGAACCACAGTTTCCGCAATATGGCATATTTGAATCACAGATAGTAGATGTTTTGCAATTGTTAATAAATTTGACTATCTTATCAATATATGCGTTAAATCCTTAGCTAACGTTTCAGGTCAATGGAATTAGGGTTTGTTGATTGCGGGTTGTGCTTTTTTGCGTGGAGAAAGTGTCAATAGGTTCTTGAAACCAGAAATTAGAAACTTGTTAATTATAGAAATTTTTATATTTTTCGAAACTAGTTTATTCTATAGCTGTATTTTAGAAGGTGATTTTTTGGTAAAAAAGAAAGGTGAAGAGTATAAGTGTGAAGAATGTGGTCTTGTTGTGATGGTTGAAAATCCGTGTGGATGTGAAGCATGCGAACTAGTATGTTGTGAGCAACCAATGAAACCGGTCAAAGCAACAGCAAAAAGCACTGCCTCTAAGGCTCCTGCAAAGGCGTCTGAAAAAGCTCCTGAAAAACCAAAGAAGTAATCAAGCACTAAATTCTTTTTCGCAACTATTCTTTTTCTTTTGTGTTAGCACTCGAAATTCTTGAAAGAAGGAAAAAAGAAACCTAATACTGTTTTTCCGAAAATTAAATTGACAGAAAATATCAGTTAACACGCAAGGTTTAGAACAACTAAATGCAGAAGAAGCGGGTCCGACGGGAATTGAACCCGCGACCCCCGGATTAAAAGTCCGGTGCTCTAGCCTGACTGAGCTACGGACCCCGCTCAGATTTGTTGCGGCTATAGGAAAATGAGAAGGGGTTTTTTAGCATTTCGATTGAAATAGTGATAAAAAGAAATAGGTTAATGGATTGTTCATGCTCTCAGGATCATTGTCATGAAACCTTTGATTTTATCCTGAGAGTTAAGTATTGTTTCGATGGTTTTTGCGCCTTTTTCGGTGAGTTTGTAGACTCTTTTTCTTTCAAACCATGTTCCTTCGACTAGGTCGTTTCTTTCAAGAGAGTATAGAAGTGAGTAAACGGTGCCTGAACTGACTAGGAAGCCGAACTTGTTATGTATGTATGATATTGCATCGTATCCACTTATAGGTCCGTTTTGTAATTCGGCCATTATTATTGCGTCCATGAAGCTTTTGATTACTCTTTCATGCATTTTTTTTATTATTTTTGCTTCTGATTTTTCGCCGTTAACTGTAATTGTTAATGCTACCATGCTTTGCACGCTCGTTATTGTTTATTCGTGTTTAGATATATAAGATTTATTCGGATTTAGAATAGTATGTTATAACAGAATCAGAAAAGTATAAACAAAATTAAACTTGCCTGCGCCTGAGCCATTGCGAATAACAAATCACATTTTCATATATTGTGCCATAGCATGGCAACGGATATGCAATAATTTACATGGAAATGTCATTGGCTTTAACTAAAATCTAAAAAATTTTCAATTTTCATATACATAAACTCGTAGAAATAGCCTAAAATTTTAATGCAAAATTTCCATTCCGCTGCAGCTGCAATCATTTTTAATAGTTAGCGATATATGTGCATGTTAACAAACGTTATCTCTTCTTTTACGCTAAAAAGGTACGGTGCCTTAAAATTGATTTCATGGAAATATACATTTAAACGATTAAATGAAGAATACGAAATAGCTAAGAAAAAGAAGAAAGC
>Ga0208039_1000992_pt1 | contig 13291 bp, 7 predicted proteins | sample June2015DPH_20_1_2_FD_184722 | JGI IMG/M metagenome (GOLD analysis project Ga0208039, IMG submission 184722) | Peatland microbial communities from SPRUCE experiment site at the Marcell Experimental Forest, Minnesota, USA - June2015DPH_20_150... | ecosystem: Environmental > Terrestrial > Soil >...
GGCGAATCGGGCGGCACCTTTATCTCATCCGGCTACGCCAAGGCGCTGGAAATAATTGCCGCACGATATCATCCGTCGCTGTGGAACCTGTACGCGTTCCATTGCTCGGACGGCGACAATTTCGACTCCGACAATCCCGCCGCGCTCAAGGACGCGGAGGAACTCGCCGGGATTTGCAACTTGCTCGGCTACGGCGAAATCAAGCCGCTGGGGTCGCGGTACTACGAATCTTCGATGCTCAACGTGTTCCGCCAAATCCAGGCGCCGAACTTTCACACCGTGCTAATCGAGCGCAAAGAAGACATCTGGCCGTCGTTCAAAGCCTTCCTGGCCAAAGACAGGGTGAAGGAAGCATGAGCGCCGCTCAGAACGCGGGCGGATCGCCGCGCATCGCGGCGTGGAACTTGAACGACCTCGTCGAGTGGGACCGGCGGATTCGCGACAAGGCGGCAGAGTTCGGGCTCGACTGCTATCCGCAGGAGTTCGAGCTTTGCGATCACACCGGGATGCTCGGGTACATGGCGTACTCGGGGATGCCGTCGCATTACCCGCATTGGTCGTACGGCAAGGCGTACGAGAAGCTCAAAACGCTTTACGATCACGGCGTCAGCGGTCTGCCGTACGAGATGGTTATCAACTCCAATCCGGCGATTGCATACCTGATGCGCGACAACTCGATCCTGCTGCAGGTACTCACGATCGCACACGTGTACGGGCACAACGATTTCTTCAAGAACAATTTCACGTTCAAATCGACGCGCGCCGAACTGACTATCGAGGCTTTCAAAGCGGCTGCGATACGCGTGCGGCGCTACGTCGAGGACCCGTCGATCGGGGTGGAGCAGGTAGAGCGGATTCTGGACGCGGCGCATGCGCTGTCGTGGCAATGCCGGCGCAATCTTGCGATCAAGAAGCTCACGCCACTGGAACAGATGGCTCGCGCCGAAGACAGCGCGCAAGGACAGCCCGATCCGTTTCAGAAAATCCACGCGCGCAAGCAAATCGAGGCGCCCGATTTCCACAAGGTCCCGCTCGAACCGGACGAAGACCTGCTGCTCTTCATTCGCGATCACAACCCGTTTCTCGCCGACTGGGAAAAGGATTTGCTCACCATCGTGGATGAAGAAGCCAAGTACTTCATCTCCATGATGGAGACGAAGATCATGAACGAGGGATGGGCGAGCTACTGGCACAAGAAGATTTTGGAATCGCTCGAGCTGGAGCAGGGGCTCCATCTCGAATTCATCGTGAACCACAACCAGGTCGTCCGCCCGATTCCCGGCCAGATCAATCCGTATCATCTCGGCCTCAAGATTTGGGAAGACATCTACCGGCGCTTTACAAATCCGACCGCGGAGGAAATCAAGCGCGACGGCCCGCCGGTGAAGTCCGGCACGGAAAAGATCTTCGAGGTCCGCGAGGTGGAGCGTGATGCGTCGTTCATCCGCCGCTATCTGACCGAAGATCTCATGCGCGAGATGGATATTTTCGAATACGAGGCGCGCGGCGAGGAGCTGGTGGTCAGTAAGGTGGCCGACGAGGAGGGTTGGCGGGAAGTCAAGGCAACGTTGATCAAGAACGTCGGCACCAACTCGATACCGGTGCTGAAGGTCGAGGACGCCGACTTCGGCCAGAACCGCACACTCTACGTCAAGCACTATCACGACGGCCGCGATCTGCATATTGAATACGCCGAGAAAAGTCTCACCTACCTGCAGCGGCTATGGGGCCGGGAAGTTGTGCTCGAGACCGTGCTGGACGGCAAGCGCTCGCTGTTATGCAGCAACGATCGCGGCTTTTCCGTGCGCGCGCTCAAGTAGAAACCATCTGCTCGCCGTATCACGTTCGTCGAGTACGCGTTCCGGGGCGCTCTTGGACGGCTCCATCGGCGCATCGCGGCACGTTGCTTTAGATTTGTTGGTCGGATAATTTCAAGAACGGACGATGCGGTTCGGGTCGGCTGCAAGGAGGCGCGGATGATGGAGTGGCCGAAGTGCCAAAAATGTAACAATGGAGTACTGATTCCACTGTCCGACTATGGGCAGGAGGGCGCTTCGGTTCTCTTCAAGGCGTGGGTTTGCACGAATCCCGATTGCGGTTTCAGCCTGCGCGTGGACAAGGGCGAGGTAACTTACGGCAGGCGCATCGAGACCAAGCACTGATTAATTTGCAATTGCCATCAAAAGGGCAGACCGCGTGGGCTGCTCTTTTTTTGTCATGTCCTCATCCGCTTGAAAAATCCGCCGGCGCCGAGCGTCTCTTAATCAGGACCTCGGAGACCCGCATATCATCAGCGGCCGTGCTTGCGCATAACTTCGGCCAGGTGTGCGTACGGGAGCGCCTCGACGCGATAGCCATTGAACCCGATCATCGTCATGGCCGCCACCAGCGCGTTGACCATCGCTTCCTCGGTCCGCCCGGACGGAATTACGGCCTGGTGGCAGGATTTACGAAGAATGACAAGTCTCGCGCATCGCGGTACGGTGATGTCCGAGCGCGCATGAGTATTCGCCGATCACACCTGCTGTTGCTTCTTGTCGCGTCCGTGTCCGCAACCGCATCCGCGCTCTCAGCGCCAAGGCGCGCGAGCGCAAGCATGATCGCTGTTACCGAATCCGACGATGGCCGCGAATTCACGCTCTCGCGCGGTGACACGCTGGAGATATCGCTGCCCGCGACTTCGGGGACCGGGTACACATGGCAGCCCGCGCCGATAGCCGACGCGCTCGTCAAGCCGGTCGGGGATACGAAGTTCAAGCTCGACAACGCGATGCCCGGCGCGTCGGGACAGCAGATTTTCCGATTCTCTGTCGAAGCGAGCGGGACGGGCACGCTCGCGATGCGTTACATCCGCCCATGGGAGAAGGGCATGCCGCCGGCCAGGGTCTTCACGATTCGGCTGATAGCCAGGTAGCACCATCTCCGAAGCGTTCGCTTATCGCATCGCTGCGGCAGAGTGGAGGAACGCGAAAAAAATAAGGGCGGATGCATCGTGCATCCGCCCTTGTGAGATTCCCCGGCCGCGTCCTACTCTCCCGTGACGCCTTCGGTCACAGTACCATCGGCGCTGAAGGGCTTAACTGCCGTGTTCGGGATGGGAACGGGTGTTTCACCTTCGCCATGGCGACCGGAAACCTGTCGCCGTCGCCGTTAAGCGAAGGCTCAAGCTCCGACAATCTGAATAGTAGGGTCTGCAAGTGAGGTTTTCGAACCTCGTCTGTGACTCGACCTTTGCCGTCCCGTCCGGTTAGCGATTGAAACCCGGACAAGTATGCGGCGACTATAGCAATTGAGTAGTTAGCTCAATTGAAATAGGTAGTGGTCAAGCCTCACGGCCAATTAGTACCAGTCAGCTCCACGCCTTACGGCGCTTCCACCTCTGGCCTATCAACCTCCTGGTCTAGAAGGGGCCTTTAGGATCTTACGATCGGGATACCTAATCTTGGGGTGGGCTTCCCGCTTATATGCTTTCAGCGGTTATCCCGTCCGTACATGGCTACCCGGCGATGCGGCTGGCGCCACAACCGGTACACCAGAGGTACGTCCGTCCCGGTCCTCTCGTACTAAGGACAGCTCCCCTCAAGTATCCTTCGCCCACGGCGGATAGGGACCGAACTGTCTCACGACGTTCTGAACCCAGCTCGCGTGCCACTTTAATCGGCGAACAGCCGAACCCTTGGGAGCTACTCCACCCCCAGGATGTGACGAGCCGACATCGAGGTGCCAAACCTCCCCGTCTATGTGAACTATTGGGGGAGATAAGCCTGTTATCCCCGGCGTACCTTTTGTCCGATTAGCGATGGCCCTTCCATACGGGACCACCGGATCACTATGACCTGCTTTCGCACCTGCTCGAGCCGTCGCTCTCGCAGTTAAGCTCTCTTATGCCATTACACTCGACGGCTGGTTTCCACTCAGCCTGAGAGAACCTTCGCGCGCCTCCGTTACATTTTGGGAGGCGACCGCCCCAGTCAAACTACCCACCATGCAGTGTCCCACACCCGGTAAGAGTGATGGTTAGAAGCCAAGAATCACAAGGGTGGTATTTCAAGGTTGGCTCCATGCGAGCTAGCGCCCACACTTCAAAGCCTCCCACCTATCCTACACATGAAATTCCTAGATTCACTGCAAAGTTATAGTAAAGGTGCACAGGGTCTTTCCGTCCTGCCGCGGGTACTCGGTATCTTCACCGAGAGTGCAGTTTCGCTGTGTTTGTGGTCGAGACAGCTGGGAAGTCGTTACGCCATTCGTGCAGGTCGGAACTTACCCGACAAGGAATTTCGCTACCTTAGGACCGTTATAGTTACGGCCGCCGTTTACCGGGGCTTCGGTTCCCCGCCTCGCCCTTACGGACTAACGGGTCCCCTTAACCTTCCGGCACCGGGCAGGCGTCAGACCATATACATCGCCTTGCGGCTTAGCATAGTCCTGTGTTTTTGCTAAACAGTCGCTACCCACTGCTCTCTGCGACCCGCCGATGCTTCTGGACGCGAAGTCCATGACATCAGCAGGCACACCTTCTTCCGAAGTTACGGTGTCAATTTGCTGAGTTCCTTAACCACAATTCTCACAAGCGCCTTGGTATGCTCTACCCGTCCACCTGAGTCGGTTTGTGGTACGGTCACCAGATAATCTCGCTTAGAGGTTTTTCTAGGGAGCATGGGCTCAGTCACTTCGCGAGACCTGACGGAATCGCTCGACATCGCCTCTTGGCGTTAATGAAGCAGCGGATTTACCTACCGCTTCCGCCTACGGGTTTGCACCGGGACATCCAACACCCGGATGACCTACCCTTCTCCGTCACCCCATCGCTCAAACGATCAACTGGTGGTGCAGGAATATTAACCTGCTTTCCATCGCCTACGCTTTTCAGCCTCGGCTTAGGCACCGACTAACCCTGGGAAGATTAACTTTACCCAGGAAACCTTGGACTCACGGCGAGAAGGTTTCTAACCTTCTTTATCGCTACTCGTGTCTGCATAATCACTTCTGGGGCCTCCATACGTCCTTGCCGGTCGTACTTCGCTGGCAACCAGAATGCTCCTCTACCGCTCCTTTGCAGGAGCCCGCGGCTTCGGCGCGATGCTTAAGCCCCGTTACATTTTCGGCGCAGGTTCGCTTGACCAGTGAGCTGTTACGCTTTCTTTAAAGGATGGCTGCTTCTAAGCCAACCTCCTGGTTGTCTGGGCGCTCCCACATCCTTTCCCACTTAGCATCGACTTTGGGGCCTTAGCCGGCGGTCTGGGCTGTTTCCCTTTCGACCACGGACCTTATCGCCCGTAGTCTGACTCCCAGATTAACCTTGGTGGCATTCGGAGTTTGGTTAGGTTTGGTATCCTGGTAAGGACCCTAGCCCATCCAGTGCTCTACCTCCACCAGGCATCATCTGAGGCTATACCTCAATATATTTCGAGGAGAACCAGCTATCACGGAATTTGATTAGCCTTTCACCCCTACCCACAGTTCATCCGAGAAGTTTTCAATCTTCACCGGTTCGGGCCGCCACGGCATTTTACTGCCGCTTTACCCTGACCATGGGTAGATCATCCCGCTTCGGGTCTACTAAACGCGACTTGACGCTCTATTCGAACTCGCTTTCGCTACGGCTACACCTCTTTACGGCTTAACCTTGCCACGCCTAGTAAGTCGCAGACTCATTAAGCAAAAGGCACGCGGTCACCCGGAGATCGGGATTGCTCCCAATCTCACCTGGCTTCCACTGCTTGTAGGCACACGGTTTCAGGTTCTATTTCACTCCCCTCACCGGGGTTCTTTTCGCCTTTCCCTCACGGTACTGGTACGCTATCGGTCGCAAGCTCATATTTAGCCTTGGCAGATGGTCCTGCCGGCTTCCCACGGAATTGCACGTGTTCCGCGGTACTCGGGAACTGCTTCCAGGAAGGATCGTCGATTTCGCCTACGGGACTATCACCCTCTATGGTTACCCTTTCCAGGGGCCTTTGACTATCGGCAATCTTGATAACTTCCCGGGTAAACCCTGAAGCAGCCCCACAACCCCACACCTATCTCTAGGTGTGGTTTGGGCTGTTCCCCGTTCGCTCGCCGCTACTGAGGGAATCTCTGATTTGATTTCTCTTCCTGCAGGTACTGAGATGTTTCACTTCCCTGCGTTCGCTTCCACGCGCCTATGAATTCAGCGCGCGATGACATCCGATTAAGGATGCCGGGTTGCCCCATTCGGACATCTCCGGATCAAAGCCTGCTAGGCGGCTCCCCGGAGCTTTTCGCAGCCAGCCACGTCCTTCATCGCTTGCTTGCGCCAAGGCATCCACCGTGTGCCCTTAGTAGCTTGACCACTTAAGGTCTCGAGTCACATACAAGGCTCTACTAACTACACTTGAAGATACCCTACTATTCAGTTGTCAAAGACCGGATCGACATCCCGCCACCTCTTGCGGTTGCGCGGGAGCGAAAAACTTGCATCGGACACTTATCGTGTCCGGTTCCTAATACTGGTGGAGCGGACCGGGATTGAACCGGCAACCCCCGGCTTGCAAAGCCGATGCTCTCCCAATTGAGCTACCGCCCCAAAGCCACTTTGACTGATCCGCTTGCCTGGGTGCCAATAGCCATCAGCCATGACCCAACTCTTATTTCGAGCCAGCGCCGCCCTATTTCATCCTGACCTACTGAGCATCTGTGAGGACTCAGACAGATGAATTGGTGGGCCTAGGTAGAGTCGAACTACCGACCTTGCGCTTATCAGGCGCACGCTCTAGCCAGCTGAGCTATAGGCCCAGCAGATAGGTCGCGCATCGGCCGGCCTTGCGCAGGCTCGAATCCAGTATCGATCCAAAATCTTGTCAAAGAACAGCCCCGAAAAGGGGAGGCCCTTCAAAACCGAATAGTAGTGCGAGCGGGGGTGGAAGCGACTTGCTGCCACGGCCGAAACCGACCGGTGTTAGCCGGCGGTTGACCTCGAATGGCCAACTCTCCGAAGAGAATTGGCGTACTCGTTAGAAAGGAGGTGATCCAGCCGCAGGTTCCCCTACGGCTACCTTGTTACGACTTCGCCCCAGTCACCGGCCATACCATAGGCGGCTACCTCCCTTGCGGGTTGGTGCACCGACTTCCGGTACAGCAGGCTTCCATGGCGTGACGGGCGGTGTGTACAAGGCCCGAGAACGTATTCACCGCGGCGTTCTGATCCGCGATTACTAGCGATTCCAACTTCACGGAGTCGAGTTGCAGACTCCGATCCGAACTGAGGACTACTTTTTGGGATTAGCTGGCTCTCGCGAGTTTGCAACCCTTTGTGTAATCCATTGTAGCACGCTTGTTGCCCTGGACATAAGGGCCATGATGACTTGACGTCATCCCCGCCTTCCTCACGGTTGACCCGTGCAGTCCCCATAGAGTGCTCGGCATTACCCGGTGGCAACTAAGGGCAGGGGTTGCGCTCGTTGCGGGACTTAACCCAACATCTCACGACACGAGCTGACGACAGCCATGCAACACCTGAACCGGCAGTCCCCGAAGGGAAAACCTGATTTCTCAGGCGGTCCGCCGTTGTCTAGCCCAGGTAAGGTTCTTCGCGTCGCGTCGAATTGAACAGCATGCTCCACCGCTTGTGCGGGCCCCCGTCAATTCCTTTGAGTTTTAACCTTGCGGCCGTAGTCCCCAGGCGGGGTACTTAATGCGTTAACTGCGGCACTCAGGGGGTCAACACCCCGAACACCTAGTACCCATCGTTTAAGGCGTGGACTACCAGGGTATCTAATCCTGTTTGCTCCCCACGCTTTCGCGTCTCAGCGTCAGCAACGACCCAGAGGGCCGCCTTCGCCGCCGGTGTTCCTCCTGATATCTACGCATTTCACCGCTACACCAGGAATTCCACCCTCCTCTATCGCGCTCTAGCTGGCTAGTTTCGGATGCACTTCTGGGGCTGAGCCCCAGGCTTTCACATCCGACTTGACCAACCGCCTACACGCCCTTTACGCCCAGTCAATCCGAACAACGCTTGCACCCTCCGTCTTACCGCGGCTGCTGGCACGGAGTTAGCCGGTGCTTCCTTTGAGGGTACCGTCAAAGGTCCGCTGGATATTAGCCAACAGACTTTTCTTCCCCTCCGACAGGGCTTTACGACCCGAAGGCCTTCATCACCCACGCGGCGTCGCTGCGTCAGAGTTTCCTCCATTGCGCAATATTCCTGACTGCTGCATCCCGTAGGACTCTGGGCCGTGTCTCAGTCCCAGTGTGGCTGACCATCCTCTCAGACCAGCTACCCGTCTTAGCCTTGGTGAGCCGTTACCTCGCCAACTAGCTGATAGGACGCGGACCCCTCTCAAAGTGATAGCTTGCAGGAGCAGAGGCCATCTTTTACCTCAGGAAGCGAACTTCCCGTGGTCTTATCCGGTATTAGCTCGTCTTTCGACGGGTTATCCCAGACTCCAAGGCAGGTTGTCCACGTGTTACTCACCCGTGCGCCGGTTTACTAGCCGTATTGCTACGACTTTCTCCCACGACTTGCATGTCTCAGGCACGCCGCCAGCGTTCGTTCTGAGCCAGGATCAAACTCTCCATTATAGCTCAGTATATCCACCGTTCGAGACGCGGCTAACGCGTCATGGAACGGCAGGACTGACCGCAATTAAATCAAAGAAATCGGTCGGGCATCAGGTCCATTCCTGGACCCCCGCCGCCGATTAAGGCATGCACTACTATTCAGTTTTCAAAGACCAACCCTTTTGGGGCGAAAGGAAACTATACTCTCTTAATCCGAACCGTGTCAACGGCTATGTGAGGATTCTGAGGCGAAATTTCCACAGGCCGCGCCGAAAAGCGCCGCCGAAAAACAATTTACGCATATTGACGGTCGAAGTAAAGCCCCCCCTCGACGGAGGGAAAATCGCGATGGGCGTACCGAATCCTGCTCGAGTTCGCGGGCGCCGACTGATCCGTCTCCGCTCGCCAATTTCGTTTATTTTCGCGCCAGAAGGGCCGTTTGACTATCCGCACGCCGGCGCACGACGGAGCGATTATCGTCGCGATTTACGCGGACTCTGCACTGTTCCCGATACCGGCGAGGCTTCCCCTTTGAGCGCGATCGGACCAGCAGGAGCCTCGCTGTATGATTCATCCTCCAGCGTGACGCTGAGCGACGGTTCTTTCTCGTGCCCGGGCGGCAAATCCACCGGAACCGTGGCAAGGCCGTCGTCGCCGACCAGAAAATCCGCGGCCCAAATAGGCACGCCGCGTTTCGCCATCCACCAGATGCGGTAAACCTGGAAGGCGCCGGTTGGCTTGAGTCCGTTCGCTTCGAGCATCGCAGCGCCGGCCGACTCGCTCATCGCGAGCCGTCCGGAGGCGAGTTCGAAGCCGCCGGATTGCTTGATGGATTTGTCTTTTTCCTTATCCTTCTCGGCGGGCGCGGCCAGTTTGATAGTGCGAAGGTCCGGCGCGAAAAGGATTTTCTCAAACACCTCACCCACCGTGGCGCGTTCGCGCTCGGAGCCGAGCTTGCGCTGTGTGACCGCCGTCTGGCGGCGTAGATCGCGGACGGTCGCATTCAGAGCAGCTACGCGGCGATTCACATAGTTGGTGCGTCGCGCGAGCGAGCCGGCGAGTTCGGACATCACGATGAGTGACGCGAGTGCGACGGCAACAGACATCCCCGCGATCGCCTGCCAGAGCCTGACGCGGAGGAGTCGCGGCGGCCGGCCGACTGCAGGCGGTTCGCCGCTCTTATGCCGCCCTTCTGGGTTCGGTTGCGGTTCGCCCTTTTCTTCCATCACGGCATTCTGCGTCGGGTCCAGGGATTCGATTCGAACGGTATTATGCCCAATAGGCAGCGGCTTTGTTAGCCGCGTCCTTTCGGATAAAAATAGGGGCCATCTATGCGTCAAATTCAGGATGTCCACGTTCTCGCCACCGAACCGCTGATCGCGCCGAATCTGCTCAAGAACGAGATGCCGGTGGACGAGGGAATTGCGCAGACCGTGGTCGAGGCGCGCCAGACGATTCGCGAAATCCTGGCGGGGCGGGACCGCAGGATGCTGTGCATAGTCGGCCCGTGTTCGATACACGACCCCGACGCCGCGATCGATTATGCCCGGCGGCTGGCGAAGCTGAAGGACGCCACCTCGGATCGGCTCCACGTGATCATGCGCGTGTACTTCGAAAAGCCGCGCACGACCGTGGGATGGAAGGGGCTCATCAACGATCCGCACATGGACGACAGCTGCGATATGCGTGAAGGATTGCGCATCGCACGCCGATTGTTGATCGAAATAAATCGGATGGGCCTCGCGGCGGGGACCGAACTGCTCGATCCGATCACGCCGCAGTATATCGCGGACCTGGTCGCGTGGGCCGCGATCGGCGCACGCACGACCGAGTCGCAGACCCATCGCGAGATGGCGAGCGGGTTGTCGATGCCGGTCGGATTCAAGAACACGACGGAAGGAAATCTGCAGGTTGCGATCAACGCAATTCAATCGGCGCGCCGGCCGCATTCTTTTCTCGGCATCACCCAGGACGGAATCTCGGCTGTGATCCGCACCTCGGGAAATCCCGATACTCACATCGTGCTCCGCGGCGGACGCAAGCCGAACTACGACGCCGCCAGTATCGAGGAATGCCGCCGGATGCTCGCGAGCGCCGCGCTGGAGCCGCGCATGATGGTGGATTGCTCGCACGCGCAGACGAGCAAGGACTTCACCAAACAGCCCGCGGTGCTGCGGACGCTGATTGATCAGGTGCGCGCTGGCAGTCGCGCGATCATGGGCGCGATGCTCGAGAGCAATCTCGAAGCGGGCAACCAGCTCGGATCGCACCAAGCTCAAGTACGGCGTCTCCGTCACCGACCCGTGCATCGATTGGCCGACGACCGAGCAATGCATCCTCGACGCCGCCTCCGCACTGGACGCCACAGGCGCGACCTCAGCCACGAGTCATCGCGCATAGCTTCGCGCCCCTCCTAACATAATGGCTCACGTCAATAGCCACTACGGCCGATATGAGCGGACCGCAGCCTTCGTGTTCTTTCTCGCCTTGTCGATTCTTCTGTTTGGGCGTGGTCTCGCAGGCCATCTGACGACCGCTTACATCGGGCGTGAAGCCGACCCTCCCATATACATGTGGTTCATGCGATGGTGGCGGTACGCGCTTGATCATCGTGTCAACCCTTTTTTGACTGATCTGTTGTGGGCGCCGCTCGGATTCAATCTCGCATGGTCAGCGTTCATACCGCTTCCGGCATGGGTCGCAATTCCGATTGGGTGCTGGTTCGGCGAAGCCGCAGCTTACAACATTCTCTGTCTCGTCGCGCTCCCGCTCGCCACGCTTTCGGCATTTCTGCTATGCCGTCGCGTCACCGGCGCCTTCTGGCCGTCAATCCTCGGCGGTTACATCTTCGGCTTCTCGCCGTACATGTTGGGTCAGATGCTGGGGGGCCATTTGAATTTGATACTTGCCTTTCCGGTTCCGCTCGCAGCGTTGACAGGGCTTCGCCGCCTCGACGGCGAGATTTCAGCGCGGCGCTTCACGCTCGAGATTGCGGCGCTCCTGATAGTGCAATTTCTCTGCGGGATCGAACTCTTCGCGACCATGACCGTCTTCGGCGGATTCGCCCTGTTGATCGCCATCGTTTTTTTCGGCGGCGAAACGCGGGCAAGATTACTCGGCCTGATTGGTTCTCTGGCTGCGGCTTACGCGATCGCGATGATCGTCGTCTCGCCATACCTCTACTATCTCTTCGCTCTCGGCTTCCCTCACGGTCCGATTTGGTCACCCGGCAATTTCACCGCAGACCTGCTCAATTTCTTCATTCCCACTGAGACGAATCTCCTCGGCGCCTTTGGATTCGCGCGGGCAATAACAGGAACGTTTGGCGCGGACATTTACGAGAACGCAGCTTACATCGGAATCCCGCTGCTCATCGTAATCGAGGCTTACTGGCGGGCTGCGTGGCGCACATCGGCGGGCAGCTTCCTGATTACGATGCTCGCGATTGCCATTGTCGCTTCGCTCGGGCCAGCGCTGCGCGTGGGGGGATCTGCGATATTTCCGATGCCGTGGGCGATTGTCGGGCGGTTGCCGCTGATTTCGATCGCGCTGCCGGTGAGATTCTCTGTGTACACGGCGCTCTTAATTTCGCTGATCGCGGCTATCTGGCTCAGCAGTGCGTCGGTACGGTCATCAACGAAAAATTTAACTGCCGCGTTGATCGTTTTGTTCTTCGCGCCAAATCCGAGCACCTCCTTCTGGGTAAGCAGGCTCGACCCTCCCGCGTTCTTCGCCGATAGACTGTATGAAAAAGAACTCTCACCACGCGAGATCATCCTACCATTGCCGTTCCCGCACACTGGCAAAAGCATGTACTGGCAGGCGCAGAGCGACATGTACTTCAGGATGGCCGGCGGATGGACGAGAAACTCGCCATTCGAGTTCGTGCGGATGCCGATCGTGGATCTATTTTACGGCCAGACAGACCTGCCGGAAGCCGGCGATCAGCTCAAAGCGTACCTGGCGCGGTTCGATGTGACCGCTATCGTCGCCGACCCATCATACGAACGATTCGACACACTCGAACCGGCGCTCGCATCGCTCGGAGTGGCCGCCGAACAGTCCGGCGGTGTGTTAATTTACAAAATTCCGCCGGGAAAATTCGCGGCATATGCGAAATTGACCGGAGCCGAGATCGAGGCGCGTGCGCTCGCGCTCAGGTTTGATACTGTTCTCGCAGCCACGGCAGACTATATCGCCGGTGGAAACGATCCCCTCAAGCTATCCGCACCGGAACTGAAGCGCCTCAATCTTTTGCCGCCCGACTGGCAGATAGCCACCGCGCCCAATTCGGTCAGCAGTTGGTCAGTCGGTGTTTTGGCAGATAAGCGGATCGGGATCGCCTTGTGGGGTTCTCCTCAAGGCGTGAAGCCTCTGCTGGACCGCTATTTGGACAAAGCCGAGTTGCTGTATCCAGCGCCGTCGCGATGGAATCCCCGGTCTTCGCCGTCCGAGGATCAGCTCGCCCCGATCCTGGTTATTTTCGATCGCGCTCAAGTCGAGGCTGCGGCCAGGCAACTTAAATCTTCGCCGCCGCCCGAGATGACGACGCCATTCCTCGGCGCGGATTCCCGCTGATGACTTCGTCGGATCGCGCGCGACATCGATTGCAGTCGTTCGGAGCGTTCGCGCTTTACTTCTCACTAGCGGTTCTTTTGCTTGATCGCGGGCTCATCGGACATTCGGGCTACTACATCGGGCGCGATACCGATCCGCCGCAGACGATGTGGTTTTTCAACTGGTGGCGGTTTTCGATCGCGCACGG
>Ga0208039_1001010_pt1 | contig 13012 bp, 8 predicted proteins | sample June2015DPH_20_1_2_FD_184722 | JGI IMG/M metagenome (GOLD analysis project Ga0208039, IMG submission 184722) | Peatland microbial communities from SPRUCE experiment site at the Marcell Experimental Forest, Minnesota, USA - June2015DPH_20_150... | ecosystem: Environmental > Terrestrial > Soil >...
TTGAAATTCGGGTAAAAGGTGCCCCAGATGGGGTAGAACGGGTTGTTCACGACAATGCTCATCGGCTGGCCAGTGTAATAATTCACCAGGCCGCTGAGCTGCCATCCACCGACCAGTCCATTGAGGAAGCCTCCCTTGCTGGAAAGCCACCTCTGGCCTCTGCCAAAGGGCAGCTGATAAGTCACATAGCCTTTAACGACGTGCGTTAAATCGTAACTCGTCAGGGAATTGGCTGTGGCCGCGATGTTGCTGAAATCTTGCACCGGAGTGTAGTAAGCATTCCACTCCTGCTGGGCTGTAAAGGTATCGCCGCGTTGCCGCGAGTAGGTGTAGTTCACATCCATGGTCACGCCGCGGCCTGCACGTTTCGTCAAGTCGACGACCATGGAATTGTAGGAGGTTTGCCCGAGCGGCAATCCCACGTAGTATGCATCATAGTAATATTGGATTGCAGTTGACCAATAGGCCAACTGCGGGCTGGGAGCAATCGCCGCCAGGGCTGGACCCGTATAACCAGTCCAAGGACAGGTGAGACCAACGTACGGTGTACCGTAGCCGTACCCGTTGTACATTGGCCCGCCCTTCGTGCAACCCTGGTACTGCCAACTGCTGTAATCCCCGTACGGAACGAGCCCTGGATTGTCCTTCTCAACCTGCAGCAATGTGGACCCGGAGGGTTCATTGAACGCCAATGCGGTATCCGGAAGGTGATGGCCACGATTTCCAATGTAGGCCACTTCCAGGCGCATGTCGTGAGGCAATTCGTATTGAACACCAAAGTTATAGGTGTCGGTAAAAGCTGGCATCAACGCATGGGGATCGGTAGCGACAACTCCAAAGAAAGAACTGGGATCAGCATAGGGTGTGTATACGCCTGGATAGCCGCTGTCCCAGTTGAACGGTGTGCTCACACTGTTCACTCCCGTGTATTGCGGCGCAAACTGGTCTGGCACCCCGTCGTATTCCGGAGGCCGGGCGGGCAAAAGCGTGAGACTGAAGGAGCCGCGAACAACCCATTTCCTTGCTGGAGAATAGGCAAAGCCAATTTGCGGGCCGAAGCCGTCCCAGTATTCTTTCTTCTCGAAGCTGTCTCCTCCGCCATTCGCAAAGACCAGTTTTCCCGGATAGCCGTACTTTGGGTCGATCTGGTTGAGGTCGAAGTTGGCCCAGTGGCCGTACTTCTCGTGGAAGCGGAAGGCATATTGCCAGCGCAACCCGGCCGTCAGAGTCAGTCTGGAAGTAACCTTGTAACTATCCTGAGCAAACAGGTCCAGCGCCTTTCTTCGCCCGTACAAGCTGTACTTGGTGCTCTGATTGGCATTCTGTACGTCGCCAAGCAGGAAGCTGGCAAAACCAAATCCCGCTAAATCCTTATAGCCCCCGTCTGTGGTCTGCGGGGTAAAATTGAAAGTATCAATGCCGAAGCCGTTGTGGCTGTTCACCTCGTAGGCCAGGAAATCGCCGCCGAAGGAGAAAGTATGGCGCCCTTTCGTCCACGTCAGGTTATCGCCGGTAATCAGGTTGCTGGAGGTAAAGAACCCGCCCCATTTGTTCCCAATGGAGCTAATTCCATAGCCATTGATTGCTCTACCAAAATTGATAACCGGAAAGTTGTCCACTCCCGTCGCCCCGAAGCCGAGTTGTGAGTTCCAGTCCGTTTCCGCGGGGGCGGGGACACTGCCGTTCCAGTAGTGGTTGTACGTCTCGTTGAACACGTTCACCACGTTGGGACTGAAGGTGTGCGCCTCACTGACACGGAACTGGCTGGATTTGACTCCCTGAATGCGCGAGTTAGCCATCGGTCCTCCGTCGCTGGAGCCAGCCTGCCAAACGCCGCCGCTATCAATCAAGGTGCGTGATTGATGTTTGTAAATCCACGAACCGGAGAGCTTGTCGTTGGACCTCAAATTGTAATCGAGCTTCGCCACCACCTGGTAGGGAAACTGGCTGGGAGAGTTGCTACTCGGGAATCGTTCGTTGCCGCTCAGCCCGGTCTGTGCCGGCGCGTAATTCTTTTGATAAAGAGGGATGATCTTCTGAGCCACGCTGCTGATGGGCGTATCGATGACATTGCCTGTGAACTGCTGGCAATTCGTGCCAGGCGAGGTGCAGGTAGCAGGGTCAAAAATCATTCCTTTTTGCAAAGGAACTGTCTGCCCGGCCTTGTTCTGCACGGTCACGGCAGTTGAATAGGTGCCGCCATGGCCGTTGCTGGTACCGCAGTCACCCATATTTCCACCCGAGTCTTTGCATTGGGCATTGCCAAGAAGTTCACTGAAATCACCGTTCAGCATGAGGGTCGTGGGGACGGACACACCAAAATTACTGAGCGTGAAATCGTTCTGCGTATAACGTTCGAAGGCGCCAAAGAAGAACAGCTTGTCTTTGAGAATGGGTCCACCGAGGCTTGCGCCGTAGTCCCAAGCACGCGCTTTCGTCCTGGGTGCACCGGTGAGGTTGTTGGTCCAAGTGTTGGCGTCCAAAAACTCGTTGTGGCCATAGCCGAATAGAGAGCCGTGCAACTTGTTGGTTCCGGACTTAAGCGTGTAATTCATCACCCCGCCGGCGGTAATGGCGCTGGCGGCATCCAAGCCGCTGGTTTGCGCTTGTAGCTCTTGGATCGCCTCCATGGTCGGCTCAGTTTCCATGGTATCGCCGCGAATCGAGGCGGTGCCGCTAGTACCGTCAACGGTGTAGTCCTTGGTGAAGTTCTGGGTGCCGTTGATCACGGCGGTCCAGGGATTGCTTATAGGCGAATACCCCGGCGTGAGCAGCACGGCAAAAGTTTCAGAAAACCTGCCGCCGCCATAAATGCTCAGCGGCAGATCGGCGACCACCGCGCCGTTCATGTTTGTGCCGATCGCAGCATTCTCGCTGTCAAGCACCGGCGCTTGTTCGCTGACCGTTACCGTTTCGGTCGCTGCGCCGATTTGTAGAGTGACATTGATGCCAGCGACTTGGGTGGAAATGAGTGTGACGGAGGGTTGCACGACTTCCTTGAACCCGGCCTTTTTGAACTCAATCGAGTATTCCCCGGGAAAAAGATTAAGGATGGTGTAAATTCCGTCGGCGTTCGTCACGGCGCCAGTCACGACGTTGGTGCCCAGATCTTTGGCGGTAACATCCACCCCGACGATGACGCCACCGCTCGCGTCGGTAACAGTTCCGGTGATGCTGGCGCGGTTGGCTTGACCAAGAACGTTATGCGCACAGAAAAAGAGAATCAAGAAAAACGCACAGATCCGAGGGAGTCCTTGCCCCACTGAATGCACTAATGCTTCAAGACAATGCTTCAACATACCTCCTCCTTTTGATGGGTACAGCCATATGAGCGAGCGCCGAACATCGCAAATCGCGGGAACAGGGACGATATGGGTTGACCGACAGAAGTCCTTTCCTCACGAGCATGCTCCAACTTCACTTCCACCAGGCCCAACGCTCCCGGGGTCATCTTGATCCACTGCGAACCTGTCGGCGCCCCAAGTTGGTCTTGGTTCGCGGTATAAAAAAGTGTGAAAGAGTCGTTGCCTTCCGGAATGAGTCCCAGCGGAGTACGTACTTCGTTCGCCCAGATGCCGTTGGCCTTCTGGACGATGAGTACTCTTCCGGGTGCCCAATGAATCCCATCGCGCGAATATGTATAACCTACGGCATGCTCCACATGGTTGTCATAGACGGCTATGTAGGTTCCGTCCGGGAGCCTGGTCACGACGGGATTTTCGATGAAAACCTTCTCAATGTTCAGCGGGTTGAACTCACTGCAGCGTTTCCAGGGCCCGCTGAGATTGGGCGCCGAGGCCAACCCAACCTGCCACAGCGATATCGGGAGAGTCTCGGTGTGAGCTGTTCCGTAAAACGCGTACCACCGCTTTCCCACCCGGTACGGGAAAAACGAATCCGTCCCTTGAAGGCCTTCCCAAGGGTCCGAGTCTTTCCCTCGTTGCAAGACAATGCCGACATCTTTGTACGGTCCATCAATGCCGTCCAGGCCGCTGACCCGTGAAACGGCGCGCCAGATCCTGCCCTCGTGATTTGTCAACCAGTCCTTCGAGGTGTCGGGGGCACATTGATAAGCCACATAGAACAGGTTCCAGCGTTGCTCTGTTCCATCGTAGATTGGCATTGGGGACCATAACGCCGCGCGAGGATCCTTACCTGTGTAGTCTCCGCTGGACTCAAACAACGTCGAGGCACGCTCCCAGTGCATGCGGTCCCTGCTGGTCCAATGTGCTAACCGCATCTTCACCCAATGCGGATCCCCGACCATCTCCGAGGTAAACAGGTGATAAGTCCCATTGAGCTTTAGCACCCTGCCGCCTTCGAAGCCGTACTTATTCCCCTCGGCGCCGGGTGAAGAGACCGTGAGAATCGGTTCGTCTAACTGCCGTGTAACCACCAAGTTCAGATCCTCCGCCTGCGCCCTAGCGCCACCAGTTGCAGATAAAGCCACAGCGCACAACCACGCTTTTGTCCACGCCGCGAGCATGTTCCGTCCCTCCGTAGATCCAGTCGTATTCGCGGAGACGAATTGCAGTTGCCTCCCTGCGTGTTCTTACACGCAGGGAGACCGGGCTCTCTCGGATTGCAGGCTCAGTCCATGCATGGTGTCTGCTTATAGCGAGCACGCCAGAGGTGTTCAAGGTAATGCCGGTTATAACTACGGTTAGTTTGGGTTAGCGGGACAGCAAACTGGCGAATTTCGGTGCGAACCAGGTCAGAAATGGATGGTTGACCCCACCGCGCGCGGGACGGAGAGTCCCTAGGCCGATTCTTCTATCGGGAAAACCCTATCCACCGCACATGCTCCACCTTGTTGCGGCGTAAAAGGACGGTTATTACCTCGAATCGGAGTGGTCGGTAGGTGCCGAGTCGCTTCGTTTTTAACCTCCGTTAACGTCACACTTAACCGTAAACGCCGCCCCCGTCATTCCTGGATTGACCTCATGTGAACGTGGTGCTAGTTTCGTGACAAGGATGTGTGCCTAATCCCGTACATAGTAACAGCGCGACGGGGTCATCGAGTGTGCCATGGCTAGCCGGGACAATCCCACGACGGGGACTATCTCCCTGTTCGAGAAGAGGGAGGAATTACATCGAGTCCTGCTGAGCAAATACTTTTCAAATTCTCCGAAGAAAAGCCGGTTCCTGGAGTTCGTGGCAGAACAGACCTTCCTTGGCAATGGTGACAAACTCAACGAATATTTGATCGGGGTAGAGGTTTACGGTCGAGGTCCTGATTTCAATCCGCAAGAGGATCCTATCGTGCGCGTGCAAGCACACGATATTCGTCGCGCACTCAAGAATTATTACGAGGAGGAAGGCCGGAACGGCTTATTGCGTGTTGAATTATCTGCCGGCCATTACGTGCCCTCGTTTATCAAAGTGGCGCCGGGGGAGCAAGTGGTTGCGCCAGAACCACCCACCTCTCCGCTGCCACCGAAACGTGTGCCCCTCGCTATGGTCCTCGTTGTGGGCTTGTCTGCAGTGTGCCTCGTACTTGCTGTTCTTTTGGCCCACGAAAGGTCGCGAAGCAGCGAATCAGCACAGCGCCCTCTCCCCGCCCTGCCGGAGAACTTGGAATGGTTCTGGAGGCCGTTTCTGCCTCCCGAGGAAGCTCCGATCATCGTGATTCCAAACCATCCGCTGCTGCGCGCGGCACACGGTGGCGACAGCCCGCAAACCGTTTCCCGTGGTCACGTAATACCCAAAGATGAACTGCCCGAATTCCGGGACACCATTCACTTCCGCGAACTCAAACAGTTTGTCTTTGTTCCCTCGACTACAGACTTCACTGCGGTCGGCGAAACCATGGGACTTGCGAATCTATTCGCATTGTTCGCGCAAACCGGACAGATTCCGCGACTGCTCCAATCGCGCCTCGTAACTTTCGAAGAGATCAAGCATGGCAATACCATCCTGCTAGGTGGGAACCAGACTTGGAGTGGCAGGGTCTTTCTCTACCCCGAAGGGTTCCATTTTGTGAACGGCACGATTCTGAACAAGAATCCGCGACCCGGAGAACAACCGGTCTATAAACCTGAGTTCGATCCCGTGACGAACCAGCTCAGCCGGGATTACGCACTTGTGCTCATGCTGCCGAACGATAGAAAAGAAAACCGGATTCTGCTCATCTACGGCATCTACACGCAGGGTTCACAGGCAGCAATGGAATATGTGACTAACCCCGAGCGTCTAGCCGAACTACATCAAGCCTTACTAGACCTCTCCCCAGATCACAAATCCGTTCCTCCTTACTTCCAGGCTCTACTGCAAACTACTGTGGAAAACTACGTTCCGGGAAAAACATCCTTGGTCTGCGTGCGAATAATACCCAGTGAATGATGAAGTGAAGTGCCGTCTCAGATCATGACAACAAATGTTGGAGGGTTTTCCTGTTTTCCTCTGCGCAAGAAGCTATCTATGACTTTCTCAATTCTTTGAAGTTCATCAGATCCAAGTTTGAAGCTTTTTGGCAATTTGAACATCAAGTCAGCGATCAAGAGCGAATCGCACGGCACCCCGCATCGCGGGCGCGCTAAGATTTGCTCCGAATCACACCTAGCCCAATCGTCTTGCGCTCACGCTCCGGGTATTTCGAGCGTGCTTTCTCTGCAAGTTGTCGCGTTTTGAAGGGCTTCGAGAGTGGCGTGAACTCAAGACCGACGCATTTGAAAAGCAGCCATCGTTGGGTTGGTTTGGGCATGTCAAATGTATAGCACGAGCGTGGTTAGTCTTCTAGGCGACGTTCGCCCATGCCGCCTTCGCGGTGTCTGTAGCCCGGCGCAGTAACCCCGACGGCGCGGTGCCGTTGCGCACGGCATCGGCAAGCGCTAACCTCCAGCCACGAACTGGGATCTAGAAAACCTCACCCCGGAGCAGGAGCCTTCGGTGCAGCGCTATGGGTATGTGGATGCCTTTTACAAGGTCTTCTTGCCGCGCCTATTGGCGATGGAACCGCCCAAAACTGAGCCAGACGCCACACTGCCATTACCCGACACCGACGCGCAGCCACTGAACAAGTACGTGCCGCTAGCCGATCGCTGAAAGGAGCTAAGTCTATGTTGGGAAGAACAAGTATATTGGTTCCATTCCTAGGTCTACTCGCAGCTGTACTCGTTTGCAGCGCCTCGTTGTTCGCACAGACCGGTACGGTGCAACGCCGCTTCGTCACACAAAGCATTGACGAACACAATCTGGTCAGACTTGTAGGGAACACGCGCCTGGAAATGACGTCGGCCAACGACCGCGGCGCTGTGTCCGACGATCTCAAGCTCGAACACATGTATCTTCTTTTGAATCGTTCTCCGGAGCAAGGGCAAGCTGCCGAGAATGCCTCCATGTTCCGAGGGAACTTAGAGCACACCGGCGTATACACCGCTATGGGCGTGCCGAAGTTCAACGCCATCAAATGGAAATTTCAAACCAACGGCCGCGTGATTTCCTCTCCGGCAGTTGAGAACGGGCTGGTCTATGTGGGTAGCACGGACCAGAACCTCTACGCCATTGACCAGGAATCTGGCGCTCTAAAGTGGAAGTTTGCCACCGACGCACCGGTAACATCTTCTCCGGCAGTGGCTGGCGGCACAGTCTACTTCGGCAGCTATGACGCTAAGTTCTACGCCGTCGACGCGGCAACCGGCCAGCTAAAGTGGAAATTCAAGACGGCCGGGGAGCACCGTTTTGTTGGCCGCCACCTTCACGGCTTGCTGCCAGCCGCCGAGAACATGGCTGACCCCTGGGATTACTTTCTCTCTTCCCCCGCGGTGTGGAACGCCGCCGTGTACTTCGGGAGCGGCGACGGCAACGTGTATGCCCTGGAGTCTGCTTCGGGAAAGCTGAAATGGAAGTTTAAGACCGGTGAAGTAGTCCATTCTTCGCCGGCTATTTCTGACGGCACACTCTACATTGGGAGCTGGGACACCTATCTGTATGCTTTGGATGCCGCGACCGGCAAGGAGCAGTGGCGTTTCAAGACCGGCGACGACGCGGACATTCACAACCACGTTGGCATCCAATCCTCTCCGGCCGTCGCTGAGGGCACTGTTTTTTTCAGTTGCCGCGACTCGAATGTGTACGCGCTGGACGCCAAGACCGGCAAGCAGAAATGGTTTTACTCCACCAAGGGTTCCTGGGTGAATAATTCGCCCGCGGTGTTTGACGGCAAGCTCTATTTTGGAACTTCCATTCCCGGGTTGCTGCACGCCGTGGACGCCAAGACCGGCGCAGAGGTGTTTTCCCTCGATACGAAGTTCCCGGTTTTCGCTTCGCTGGCGATCGCCAATGGCATGCTCTACTTCGGCACCCTGGATGGAAAGCTCACCGCAGTCAATCTGAAGGCGCAAAAGCCGGTTTGGGTCTTTCAAAACGACGCCTCAAAACAGAACCTCCCAGCAATCCAAAATCCGGATGGCACACTGAATTTCGGCGCAATCATGTCGCAGAACTTTTATGACGACATGGTGATTGCGGTGCGCAAGCTGTTGAGTGCGGGCTCCATTCTCTCCTCGCCCGTGGTTGTGAAGAACGTGATCTACGTCGGCAGCACCGACGGGTATCTCTATGCGCTTATGTAGGTTGCGAGCTATTCCCTCCCAGCTGGCCTACTCTTCTCGGATTCTGCAAAGGGTGGAAAGTGTACCGCGACGCAGTGCGTGCGAGGTTGGAGTCCTTCGCAAATGATTGCTTCGGGTCGTAGCCGGGGAAAGCCTTGCAAGCCATCGTGGAGAGAGAAATACCTGGTTATTTCCACAAATTGTGAATTGTTACGCGTATTTTGAATTGGCCGCAACGCTCTGCACTTCTCCGCCAGCGGTAGATATGACTCCCTCGGCATCATTTCCCAACTACTCGTAACCGCGCTTCGCAGCCGTCACCAGGTCGAATGTTGCGGATCAGTACATGAAGAGTTGGCTTCGATCAAGGAATGTCGACAGCGGTTACGTAAACCTCCTCTTCTACGGGAGTCGATGGATCCGTGACTGGGGCCGGTGACGGAATCTGCACACCAGCACGACGCTTTTCCTGCAATCTGGCACGGTATGCAGCTTGACGCTCTTTGGACGTTGCATATATCGCATCACAACGACGCTTACGCGGCTTCTTGGCCGGCAGCTCAGGCTCGAGATTTACGTGTTGGCTTTCAGCGGACGGCCTTGCCTCGCACAATTCGCGGAGCTCAACGTAATCTCCGACAATCTTCCTCACGTCGCTCTCCGATATGCGGTAACGCTTGCCGATGTCTGAGTATGACCTACCGATCCTGCTCAGGGAGTAAACCATATCGAGCTCACGTAGGCTAAGGTCTTCAATTCGCTTCAGTGCGTGTTGTATATTTGCTGCAATCATTATTTGTCACTCCTTGGGTTTGTGTTTTTCCGAATTACTTAACTGCGGATCTGGAAGTCCGGCGGGTGGGTAAGACCGGTCTCGGCCCTGCGCACACAATTCTGCCGAGTCACGGTTATGGATTTGCAGGTACCTGTGATTGGTAACCTGTTCATATCCAGGAGAATCAAGAGCCAGAAGTGCTGCAATTTCGGACGGCACCAGGAGCGGAGGAGGCACACTGAGACATTACCGTCTGTCTCAGCATGCCTTGTACGTGGATAGTCGGAACGTATACCTATCGCGTATGTCGGTTCTGATGCCGTTCTGCTGGGGCTGCGTCAGGACTGTCTGTCAATCCTGGGTCAGAGTTTATCGTCCCGCCCATCAAGGCTTCACTGGATGAGGCATCCAGTGCCGATGCTGATTTCTTTATATCTTGTGGCCAGAAGGACTGTCATACGACCGGAACATACCCGCTCGTTCGTGGAGCATTTGGCCATCAACATCAGCGGCACAGCCTAATTACCCGAGACTGAATGGAATTGCATGCAGATCCATTCCTACCTGGTTAGTATAGAAATCCGTAACTGGAACGGAAGGCTTGCTCGAAGATTTCTTGTAGGATCGGCCCCGGTAACGACCAGCCCGAGATTTTAGTCCAGGAGAAGTGGAAGAGTGTTATATCACAGCCAACCGCTGTGATTGTAGACTCTCTCACGTCCACTGGTACAAAAACTCGGGCTGGTCAGGGGGAGATATGAACCGTCGGCAATTCGTTACTAATTCTCTCGCAGTAGCTGGGGGCGCGCTACTCGGTCAAGATGCCCTATCGGCGTCGTCAGTCCATCAAATACCGGGATCTGTTCCTTCCTCTGCGATACAGAAGGCGCGTTTTCCCGAAGGCTTTCTTTGGGGCACCGCGACGGCCTCATACCAGGTAGAAGGCGCATGGAATGAGGACGGCAAGGGCGAATCTATATGGGACAGATTCGCTCATACACCCGGGAAAGTAAGGGGAGGCGTGACAGGCGACGTTGCCTGCGATCAGTACCACCTCTATCCGCAGGACATCGCGTTGGCCAAACGGCTCAACCAGAAGAGCTACCGTTTCTCCATCTCCTGGCCGCGCATTCAGCCTGTCGGAACCGGCACCCCTAACATGAAGGGGCTGGATCACTATAACCGCCTCGTCGATGCTCTTCTTGAGGCTGGCATCCGGCCTTGGTGCACCATGTACCACTGGGATCTTCCACAGGCACTCGAGGATCGGGGCGGCTGGCCCAACCGGGATCTAGCCGGCTACTTCGCCGACTATGCCGGCATTCTCGCCAAGCATCTCGGTGATCGAATCACGGTCTGGGCACCCTTTAACATGCCTTGGGCGATAGCCTTCATGGGCTATGCTGCGGGTGCCTTTCCGCCTTGCCGGACCAGCTTCAGCGATTTCTTGAAAGCAGCGCACACGCTGGCTCTTGCTCAGGCGGAGGCGCTGCGTGCAGTCAAAGCAGCCTCTCCCCAGGCAACGGTGGGGAGCGCTTATGAGATGGCCCCCGCATACCCGAAGACTGACTCAGACGACGATCGCGCAGCGGCCGCCCGATACCATGCCATGAACAATGTCTTCTTTCTTGAGGCGGCCATGCATGGCCGTTACCCGAAGGCTTTCGTTGGAGGACCGCCCTACGAGCTGATGGGCTTTAAGGCGGGCGATGAAAAACTCCTCTATGCGCCGCTGGACTGGGTGGGCTTTCATTATTACACGCGCCGCATCGTCTCGGATGCGAGCAAGGAGCGATTTCTCGGCGGAGGCAATTTCAGTGGCACGGAGATTGAGAGCAATGCACCGGGCGGGCGCGATCCTTACACGCGCTTCCGCGCCGCGATGCCCACAGAGGGTCCGCTTACCGACGCCGGTTTGGAAGTGTGGCCGCGCGGAATGTATGACCTTGTCTCCCAGATTTCAAGGGAATACAACCAGCCGATCATCGAAATCACCGAGAGCGGATGCGGTTATCTCGATGCCCCTGATGAAGAAGAACATGGTCGCATACCGGATGGGCGCCGAATCCAGTGGTACCGCGAAGTGCTTGCGGAACTGGCTCGCGCGATCGCCGACGGAGCTCGGGTTCGCGCCTTTCATGCCTGGACTCTTCTCGACAACTTCCAATGGGCGGAGGGCTATACCGAGCGCTATGGGTTGATCTATACGGACTTTCGCAACCAGAAGCGCACGATAAAGGATTCGGGCCTCTGGTACGGTCGAGTTGCTGCCTCCAATCGGCTGGATGTGTGATCGTGATCGGATCGAAACAGGAACAGGGGCGTTCTGGTGGTGACGGATTTCGACGAAAAGTGCAATCGCGCGTGTGGAGTATCGATGACTTTTATAGATCACTTTTCGGCAAGAGCCGTTGATTACACAACTTTCAGGCCCAGCTAATGGGCGGTTTTGGGTCTGGAAATCCCGCCCGGAGGCGATCGCGTCCGTCATCGTGGAGAGAGGCACCTGGTCATCCAGCACGTGTAATATGGTACTTACACACGGTTCCCTGACAGATAACACTGATAACACGTGTTCAGCATGGAACCCCATCTATCGATCTGGGAAATTGATTGCCCCCACGGGCTCCTGGATGCGTTTATCGACCATCCTGGCTCTTCTTTCCTTCATCCACAGTAGATCCCGTACGGCATGTGGGTAATCGGCTGTGCTGTGTCTTGCCTGGTGTGCCCGCTGCCTCTCGGCATGGGAGGCGTACTTGGCATCCTTCCTGCGTTTGCGCTTCGGTTTCTCGATCTGCTTGGGCTTCGGCTGACTCCGACGACACACATCGACTCGGCAATACCTGCAACAATACTTTGCCCGCTGGCTCTTGACGATGCCCCGAGTGCCATTTGGACCTTTCTTGCAGCGCAGGTTTGAACATAACCGGAGTTCAGGGCTTTCCGAGAGCGCCATCGCTGGGACAGAAGGGGGCCCTTCACTGGACGATTCTGGTCGAATCTCGTACCTCCATGCCCGATACGACTCGTCTGCGATCTTGCTCTCAACCAGCGCGACAGCTTCTTCCTGGGGCCAGAGTTTCTGGCCCTGGCAAACTGCATAAGGATTCGTCTCGTAATCCTCGTCGATCTCGAAGATCCAGACGGCGGGAGTGCCGGCTGGTAGGTTCCCTTCTTTGGTGTAGCCGCCGTCAGCTAGGCGCGTCCAACGGATTATAGCTATGGTGCTCATGCGTAATTGTTCCTCCTTTCATGAATGCTCCTGGTGGTGAATGGGATTTCGGCTTGGCGGACGATGCGACCGAAAATCACGCGGCGGGAGACTTTCTCTATCTAACTTCCATTTTGAAGGAAAACTCGAGGCAGCCAAAGACAAATCTTGAGGCCGACGATCGACCCGTGAATTCTAGCCGCCTGGATAGGATCTCCGCCGTCCCGAATGTCGACAGGGAGAATCCAGGGGTAGTGAGCTCAGCTATCTCTGCCGCGCCCCGACCAGTCGAGAGCCGGGGCGGATACCTTCGCGTGAAACCGGACATCTTCCGTACCATTACCTACTTGTCCGATTAGAACTCATGCGCCCTCGGCGCACCACAGACCATGAAAATAGGGTTCAGCGGGCTTGTCCGTGGAGGCGGGTCAGTCTGTGGTACAAGCAGCGCTGGATGGCGATTGCTTGGAG
>Ga0208039_1001024_pt1 | contig 12840 bp, 10 predicted proteins | sample June2015DPH_20_1_2_FD_184722 | JGI IMG/M metagenome (GOLD analysis project Ga0208039, IMG submission 184722) | Peatland microbial communities from SPRUCE experiment site at the Marcell Experimental Forest, Minnesota, USA - June2015DPH_20_150... | ecosystem: Environmental > Terrestrial > Soil >...
CGGCAGGGCAGTGGCCCAGGGTGGCTCCGTCCAGCCGGTAGCGCCTCAGGCGGGCGCTCCGGCCCCACGGTCGCCGGCGGGATCGGCTGACTCGACCTCCGGCGCGGCCACTCCGGCCACGCCGGCAGATGCGGCTACGCCTGCAACGCGAGCCACGGCGGCAACTCCAGCAACTGCGGCCACGCCGGCAGATGCGGCTACGCCGGCCACTCCGGCGGCTGCCGCCGCTGCTACGACGCCTCCTCCGGACGCTGCCACGGTTGCCGACGCGGCGCGCCTCATGCCACGGGTCATCCGCCGTGGCGGTCCCTCGTTCGCGACGGCGGCGTATGCCTCCGAAGGCAGCGTCACGGCGGCCACAACGGGCCGCTCCACGGGCCTGGCCCCGGTGGCGGGCGCTGCCTCGACCGGCACGCCGGCGGGCGGATCGGATGGTTCGAGTTCCACGTCGCAGTCGGAGACAGCCAAAGACGCGGTCGTCGCGAACACGCCGGGGGCCTCCGCAACCGGCGGAAACGCATCGGCCTCGGCCGCGGCCTCCGCCGTCTCGGGAGCCGCCGTAGTCGCAGGCTCAGCCTCCAGGGCTGCGCAAGCCGAAACCGTCGTCGGGGACCGTTCGCCGGTCGATCTGGCCGACGCAGCTGACCGGCTGATGAACCAGGCGGTCCAGACGATCCACACATACCGGACCGCGGCCGGCCCGTCTCTCGAGGCTCGCATCAGCGACCCGAGCTTCGGCGACGTCCGCCTGGTCGTGACCGGCCGGGCCGGCGAGATCGTTCAGGCACAGCTCGTCGTCCGCGACCGCATCGCTGCGGATGCGATCACCGCCGCGGTAGCCCGAATGCACGCCTCGGGCGACGCCCTGGCCGGCGTAAGCGTCACGGTCAGAAGCGAAGGCGGGGGTTCCGCCACGAACGGCCGCGCCGGAGGCTACGCCTTCGAGGCGGCCGGCTGGGCAGCCGGCAACGGGTACGGCGCGGGCGGCGAATCGCGAAGCGGCGAGGGCTCGCGGGAAACCCAGAAGCCGGCACCGGTCGCTCTCCCTGATGCGGCCAGGCCGAATCGGCCGATGCCACGGATGCCGCTCCCCGGCGGGCAGTCCCTCGACGTCAGGGCCTGATAGGAGTCCATCGATGACCATCAACTCGACCAGCTTCTCGCCCTTCTCTTCGTTCGCAGGGTTGAGCGCTGCGGGCAACTCGACCCCAACGGCAAGCGCTGCTGCCACGACCAGCGCGGCGAGCACCGCGAGTTCGAGCAGTTCGGGCGGCGTCGACACGCTGACCCAGAACGGCACGAGCAGCATGTACGGGCTGAGCACCGACGACTTCATGAAGCTCTTCCTGGCGCAGCTCCAGAACCAGGACCCGACCAAGCCGATGGACGACTCGCAGATGCTCAACGAGTTGTCGCAGATGACCCAGGTCCAGACCCTCCAGCAGGTCCAGAAGGCTCTGGCGGGCTCCCAGCTGGCCCAGAGCTCCGCCCTGATCGGCAGGAGTGTGACCGGTCTGGACGTCAATGGAGCCGCGGTGGACGGAGTCGTCACGTCGGTCACCCAGTCGACCGATGCCGGCCTGGTTCTGAAGGTTGGCTCCCAGTACATCAAGCCCGACAGCGTCACGACCGTAACCACCCCGGCAGCCACCGGGACGACGGGCACGACCGCTTAGACCCCGCGGCCACGGCCGCCCAAGACACCGGAGGTGATCACCACGATCGATCGCATCGGAGCCGACCCGGCGCTGCGGAGCGGAGGTCTCGTCAGGGACCCAAGCCAGACGCCAGGATCGAGCCCGCTCGGCCAGCCCACCTCGGGGCCGCCGCCGTCGGACGGCGGCCAGTCCTTCCGGGATGCCCTGTCGGCGGCCGCCGATGAGCGCTCCGTCCAGATGTCGGAGCACGCCCTCAGGCGCGTCGAGCAGCGTCAGATCCCCCTCGACCGGGAGCAGCTGGATCGTTTGAGCAAGGCCATGGACACCCTCAGCCAGCGTGGCAGTCGGCAGTCGCTGGTGATGCTCGACCAGGTTGCCTACGTCGTTCACGTACCCACCCACACCGTCGTCACGGCCGTGGAGCCGAACCAGAGCAAGGAGCGGGTCTTCACCCAGATAGACAGCGTAGTCATCGCGTAGCGGCGCTGCGCACCTGCACTGGCTGGTTGCCAGACGGCAGGCGCGCCTCGCCAGGACAACTGTCCGCCGCGTGCGCCAGGTCGATTGCCGGACCTCTATGAGGAAGCTGGCCTGGCCGCGGACGCCAACAATGCGTCGCGCCATGAGGCGTGGACGCCAGTCAGCCTCAGGAGGCATCCCGTGCTTCGTTCAATGTTCGCAGCGATCTCCGGTCTGCGCGGCCATCAGATCATGATGGACGTCATCGGCAACAACATCGCCAACGTCAATACGGTCGGCTTCAAGTCCGGCCGGGTCAACTTCCAGGACATCCTTTCGCAGACGGTCCATGGTGCGACGGCCCCCCAGGGCGGCCTCGGCAGCATCAACCCCGCCCAGATCGGCCTCGGCATGACCGTTGCCGGCATCGACGTGCTGCAGACGCAGGGCAACCTGCAGTCGACTGGCAAGACGACCGACATGGCGATCCAGGGTGACGGCTTCTTCATCGAGTCGGATGGCTCTGGCACCTACTACACCCGCGACGGCGCCTTTGACATCGCCCTCGATGGCTCGCTCGCCAACCCGGCCAGCGGCATGAAGGTCCAGGGCTGGCAGGCCGACGCGGCCGGCAACATCGACATCACCCAGCCGCTGACGAACATCGTCATCCCGATCGGCCAGCGGACCACGGCTCTGGCGACCTCGAGTGTGACCCTGAACGGCAACCTGGACGCCGGCGCAGCCAACGCGACAACGGTTCCGACAACGATGACGGTCTTCGACAGCCTGGGCATCGCCCACTCGGTCAAGGTCACCTTCACCAAGACCGCCGCGAATACCTGGGACTGGGTCGCCACCAAGGATCCGGCCGACAGCGGCATAACGATCGCACAGGTGGCCGCAGACCCGACCGCCACGCCGCCCGTCCTGCCCGTCAACAACGGGACGTTGACCTACTCCACGTCGGGCATCGAGACCTCCTCGACCGGCACGCTGAGCTTCACCTTCCCCGACGGCGCGACCGCCACAACGCCCTCGATCAACATGACCCAGATGACCCAGTTCAGCGGCACCAGCCAGCCGGCCGGCCAGGCGAACGGCTTCACGTCGGGCACGCTGGTGACCTTCGCCGTCGGCGATGCCGGCCAGCTCTCCGGCGTCTACTCCAACGGCCAGACCCAGGTCCTGGGCGAAATCGCTCTAGCCAACTTCCTCAACTCCGCCGGTCTCCTGCGAGCCGGTCAGAACAACTTCGCCGCAACCTCCGCATCGGGCGCTGCCAATGTCGGCGTCGCCGCGACCGGCGGTCGCGGCACCGTGACCACGGGCGCGCTCGAGATGTCGAACGTGGACCTGGCCACGCAGTTCACCGGCATGATCACGGCCGAGCGAGGCTTCCAGGCCAACGGCCGGGTCATCACCACCTCGGACGAGATGCTCCAGGAACTCGTGAACCTGAAGCGGTAGTAGTCGATCCGCCTCGGCGGAACGTGTGACGCGGGCGGCCGGACCGGCCCCGAGCCGGTTCGGCCGCTTCTCACGGCCCACGTATCGACCGATACCTAACCAGGCATCAGTCATCGACAAGGGGATTCGTGTGAAGATCGGAAAGCTACTCATAGTGGGCGGCGCGCTCGCAGCGATACTGACAATGACGCTCTCGGGCGCCGTTCTGGCGAACGGCGTGGGCGACCTCTATGTCGCCAGCTCGGCCGGCGTGCTCGAGGTCCACGTCAAGACCAGCACGGTCGTCAGCACAATTCCGATGGCCCCGGCGCCGCAGTCGCTGGCCTTCAGCCCGGACGGCGGCACCCTCTACGCGAGCGGCGGCGGTAGCGCCGTCATTCCGATCGACATCGCCACGCTCGACGTTCAGCCGAGCATCGGCATGCCGGGTCCAGTTTCTGCGCTGGCATTCCCCGCCGGGCAAGTCCTCGTCGCGACGATGCCCACGCGCCGGACCCTTGCCTTCGCGGTGATACATGGCGGGGCGGTGACGGAGAGTTCCCAGCTCCCCGGCTGGGGCAATCTGCTGGCGGGCGACCGCCGCGAGGCCCGCGTTGCCGTGGCTGAGGCCGGCAAGAGCTGGCTCGTCGTCGTGGATCCGGCCACCTCGACGCTGAAGAAGACGACCGTCGACGGAGGCATCATCGCCCTGGCTATCGACCGCGACCATGGCGGCGTGCTTGTGGCCACGCAGAGCCCCAACTCACTCATCCGCGTCGATCTCACCTCTCTGGTCGCCACCTGGACGGTCAAGCTGTCGGGGGCTCCGGTCTCGGTTGCCGCGCTCACCTCAATGGTGGTGGTCGGCGGCGGCACGAACCTGTGGAAGGTCGACGGCAAGACCGCTACCTCGTTCGCGACGACACGGGAGCCCGCACTGGTCCTGACGGCCAGCGACGAGGGCTCGATCCTCCATGTCGCCGAAGCGACCGGGATCGAGGTATTCGATTCGAAGGGCAGCCTGCAGCGGACGCTCGAGCTCAAGGATGACCGTGCGGCGGTGGCCATGGCCGCGGTGCCTCGCGGCTCGTCCCTCTTTCTGGGCCAGGGGGCGGCCGATCCAACGGCATCGCCCGGGACGAATGGGACCATGTCGGGCGTGATCGCGACCCTTCAGCCGCCCACGACCTCGACGGTCGTGGAGACCGCCCAGCAGATAGTCGGCTACCCGCCGGTCCAGGGTGCCGCGGCCGTAGCGGTCGGCATCCTCTTCCTGTGCCGGCTCTTCATCCGCTGGTACGACCGCCGCGCGGTTCGGGTTCGCTGATCTAGCCTCAGGCGGTTTCGCACGTGCGTCGGTCCAGGCCCGCGTCGGCTCGCCCAGGTCCAGCCGCGGCAGCATCCTGTCGGTTCCGTCCGGACCGAGATACACCTTCGACCGAATGGTCTGGTTCCGGGGGTGGCTGCTCACCGGGTGAGCATTCGCGACGTGTTTGCGGGCGAGGCCCGGCTTCCCCAGTCGATTCCGTCCAGCTGGACGGTCACGTTCGACCGGAGACGCCGTCGTCGGTGTACCGCCCGTCGCGTCTGTACTCGGGATTGAGCAGATTCGACTCGGTCGGGTCCGTCCGCGCGGTCATCGTGTCGGATGTGATCGGCGGGTGAGCGACGAGCCGCCGCCGAAGACCTCCGAGTCGTGTCTGTATGCTGATCCGGTCAGATTCGGCGGCAACGGCCGCAACGGCGGCAGCGGCAACGGCCGCAACGGCGGCAGCGGCTACGGCGGCAGCGGCGGCAGCGGCTACGGCGTGGCTTCGGCCGCAACGGCCGCAACGGCGGCTACGGCAGCGGCAACGACCACAGCGGCTACGGCGTGGCTACCTCGGCAACGGCCGCAACGGCCGCAACGGCGGCAGCGGCTACGGCGGCTACGGCTACGGCGGCTACGGCGGCTACGGCGGCAGCGGCCACGGCTACGCGGCAGCGGCAACGGCGCATCCGGCCGGACAGTCGCTGCGACTGATCCGGGGCCCTGGCCGGTGGGGCCGAGCGCCGCTTGACCGCGCTGATCCCCGGCGCGGCACGCCGCAGCGTAGGCAGCGCAACGAGAGGGAGTCCGGGCGAAGGGTCAGACGGCCTGGACGTCGAAGATCGAGAGCAGCTCCGAGAAGGACTCGCGGACGGCCGAGGTCCGCTCCTCCCAGCGCTCGCGCGTGATCTTGAGCGCCGCGAGGACGGTGTCGCCTTCGAGCTGCTGGTCGGCCGCGTCCACGACGGACGGGTAGCTCAGCTTGCGGAGGAGCACGTCGGAGCCGGCGATAAGGGCGCCCAGCGAGCCGGGGCTCGGCACGTGGTGGTCCCACAGGACGCGGGCGAGAACCGGAGGCAGGTTCCATTCGTAGGCGAAGACGGCGCCGACGTCCTGGTGAGTCGTGCCGGCCAGCTCGATCTCCATCTCCAGCTGTCCGGCGGCGTTGCGCGCGTCGTGGGCGTGCGGGTCGAGCAGGTAGCTCGCGTAACGCCCGCCGACGTCGTCCAGAAGGTAGACGTGGCCGAGGTCGTGGAGCAGGCCGGCGGCGAATGCCGTATCCGGATCGGCGGTCCGCGACATCTGGGCCAGTGTCTTGCCGACCACCGCGGCGCGAACCGCATCGCCGGTCAGGCGAGCTGCCGCCAGCGCTTCGCGCGGACTTCGGTTGCTCGCTCGCCGCGACACGATGAGCGAGGTCAGGACCAGCTGTCGCAGGACCGTGTCGCCCAGCAGGGCAACGGCTCGGGACAGGGTGGTCACCGGCTCGGCCGTGGCATAGAAGGCGGAGTTGGCCATGCGCAGCACTCGGGCGGCGAGGGCAGGAGAGCCGTCGATCAGCTTGGCCAGCTGGCGCGCGTTCGAGTCGCCCTGCCGCAGTTGCTGCTCCAGGCGGAGAAGGCTGGCAGACGGGCTGATCGCGTGCGCGTGCTGGACTATCTGTCGCGCTCGGTCGAGAGTGGTGCTGGTCAAGACTTCCACGGAGAAGGAGTCGGTGTCTCTGACATGGGGCTTGAACCCGGTGGGGCCCTCAAGTTGAGGCGTTTCGGCCAGGCTTTCGAGTATTGCGTAGCTAGTTGCGTAGTCAAGTTGACAGGTGGAGTGTTGGCAGGTCAGGAAATAGGCCGAATTACCTATCCCCTTCCGGCCTGCCCACCCGAAACCTCGACCAGGGCCGGCTTTGCGCGGCCCAGCCGCCAGAAGCGCCAGTGTCGAAGTGGGAGAACCCGATGCAAGCCTTTCGGAAGATGGGACTGTCCGTACGGACGAAGCTGCTCGGAGGCTTCGTCGTCGTTCTCCTGCTGATGGGGGCCACTCTGGCGGTGGCCCTCGTCGCGAACGGAAACCAGGCGGCGATTTCCAACCGGATCGTCAACCACCTCGACCCGGCCCGGATCGCCGCCGCCAAGATCGTGACCCTGGTCCGGTCGATCGACGACGAGGGCGCCTGGGCCGTCAACAGCATGTCTGGCGACAAGGTCCATTCGGACCAGTTGCTAAAGACGTACTACGCGGAGGTCGACCAGCTCAAGTCGACGGTTTCCGACGCGCTCGCCCTCGCCGACACAGACGCCCAGCGCGCCGCGATCGGGAAGTTCCAGGCCTTCTTCTGGGGCACCAAGCCGCTCACGGACGCCGATCGCCAGACTCTCGATGCACAGTCCAAGGACGTCTTCACCGGCTCCGACAGCTACCTCTTCGGCAACGAGCAGGCCTTCGCGGAAGCGCGCTCGGGCCAGTACCTGAAGGCCGCGTTCGACTATACGACCGTGCCGTTCGTGCAAGCGCTCGATTCCGAGCAGCTCTACATCGACGCCGTCCAGAAGCAGATCGATCAGGCCACGGCGGACGCGCAATCTGCCGCCACCCTTACGCAGACGCTGAGCATCGGTCTCGGACTCCTGGCAGTGCTGCTGGGCCTCGCGATCGGGTACATCCTCTCGCGCTCGATCACGCGAGGCGTGCGCGCGGTGCAGGAACACATGACGCTCATGACGGAGCGCGGGATGACCGGGCTCGACGAGGCCATGGCAGCCTTCGCCCGGAACGACCTGACGCACGAGCTCATCCCGTCGGTCAAGCCGATCGAGAACTACGGCTCCGATGAGATCGGGCAGACGGCCGCGGTCTCCAACAGGATGCTCGAGAAACTCCAGAATGCCATGCGCTCCTACGAGACGGCCCGCGCTGGTCTCACTTCGACGATCGGCGAGGTCAAGATCGCGGCGGACTCCGTGGCCCGGACTTCGAGCGAGGTCAGCGCCGCCGCGACCCAGTCGGGCAATGCCTCTTCCCAGATCGCCGAGACCATCAACCAAGTGGCAAGTGGCGCCGCCGAGCAGGCCAGGGCCAGCTCCGATACCTCCAACGCGGCGGTCGAGCTAGGTGCGATTATCGGCCAGGTCGGGGCGGGTGCGGCCGAGACTAGCCGCAAGGTCGAGGCTTCTTCGGTCGCTCTGTCCCAGATGGCCAACGCCATCTCGAGTGCCTCGGCCGCCTCGGCCGAGGTGAGCGAGGTGGCCACGTCGGCCGCCGAAGCGACCGACCACGGCCAGAAGGCCGTCCGCCAGACCGTCGGCGAGATGGAGCGCATCAAGGAGACGGTCGAGCAGGCGTCGGTCAAGGTGACCGAGCTAGGCGCCAAGAGCGACCAGATCGGGGCCATCGTCGAGACGATCGACGACATCGCCGAGCAGACCAACCTGCTCGCTCTCAACGCCGCCATCGAGGCCGCGCGAGCCGGCGAGCAGGGCAAGGGCTTCGCCGTCGTCGCCGACGAGGTCAGAAAGCTCGCCGAACGCTCGAGCCGCGCCACCAAGGAGATCGCGGCCCTGATCGCGCAGGTCCAGACCGGCACCGAAGAGGCCGTCAAGGCCATGACCGCAGGTGCCGCCGAGGTCGAGCACGGCAGCGAGCTCGCCGCTCAGGCCGGCGCGTCCCTTGACGCCATAGGCAACTCCGTCGCCGCCACCAAGCAGGCCGTCGAGCGGATCACTGCCTCCGTCGAGGCCATGAGCAAGGCCTCGACCGGCGTCGTGGCGGCCTCGGACGCCATCGCCACCATCGCCGGCCAGACCAACGAAGCGGCCACGCGCATGACCAGCGCCGCCGGCACGGTCGCGAGCGCGGTTCAATCGATCGCGGCCATTAGCGAAGAGAACTCGGCCAGCGCCGAGGAGGTCTCCGCGGCGACCGAAGAGATGAGCGCCCAGGCCGAAGAGGTCGTGGCATCGGCCGCCTCGCTCGCGCAGATGGCCGACGACCTCGACTCGGTCGTGGCTCGCTTCGTTCTCGAGTCGGCTCAGGGCGCCGCCGCCCCGAAATACGTCGTCGAGAGGCGGCGAGCGGGCGACTGGGAAGAGCCCGCCAAGGGTCGCCCCTCCAAGGCCGCCTGACGGACGACAATCCAGCGGCGGCGCGGCCGGCACAGGCCGCCGCCGCAAGACCCTCGGGGGCGGGGCCGGTTCCAGGTCCGGCCCCGCCCAGAGGACCAGCTCGCAAGGCGAGCAGGAGTCTTGGCGACGAGTGAGTTCCAGGTCGTCATCTGCCAGATAGGTGACGAGGGCTACGGTCTAGACATCGGCTCGGTATACGAGATCATCCGCTTCCAGGAGTCGACCGCCGTCCCGACGGCACCCGGCTTCGTCGATGGGGTCATCAACCTGCGCGGCCGGATCATCCCGGTCGTGGATCTCTCGTCGCGGTTCGGGATGAGCCGCAGCGCCACGACCAAGTCGACCCGGATCATCGTCGCCGACGCGGCGGGGATGCAGGTCGGCCTCGTGGTCGATGCCGTGACCGAGGTCCTGATGCTCTGCGAGGAAGCCGTCGAGCAGACGCCCGGCGTCGCCTCGGGCAACGAGTCCGCCTATATCAGGGGCATCGCCAAGCTCGCCGGACAGCTCGTGATCCTGCTCGATCTGAGCGCTCTGTTCGCCGAGGAGATCGCGGCGGCCCAGGCCATCGCGGCATAAAGGCGATCCTTCTGCTCACCGCTCGGTTCGAGGCGTTACGCCCCCACTCAAGCCATAGGGTTGGGTCACGCGATCTGCTTCTGGACGCGGTGCCCGGCACGTTGCTGTTCAGGCGTGCCCATCACCCCGAGCCCGAGGCCGATCGGCCGGAGCGGTTGACCGCCATGCTGCTCGAAGGCGTGGGGGCCCGACGCGCGTAGGCAGGCCAATGGTTTCGATTTGGCCGGCGTTGGGCGAGCGCCTGGCGGATGGCAGGTCTGAACAGAGACCAGATTCGTGGCGCTGAAGACCGAACCCGGCATCGCCATCAGGCACTCCGTCCGAAGAGGGCACCGACGGCATCGGCGAGCTCGCGCGCGCTGAAGGGTTTCGCGAGAGGCGGCGGCGCGCCAGCCGGGAGGGCGCCCGCCTCGTAGCCGGATATAAAGAGGACTGGCAGCGCGGGCCGGATGGTGCCGATGCGCTCGGCCAGGCTTGGGCCACTCATGGCCGGCATCACGACATCGGTGACGAGGGCATCGAACGCGCCCGGGTCGCGGCTCGCGGTGTCTAGGGCGACGCCGGGATCGCCGAGGGCGAGGACGCGGTACCCATGCTCCTGCAGGGCGCGCTGAGCGAAGCGACGCACGGCGGGATCATCCTCGACGAGCAGGATCGTCTCGGTCCCGCCGTTGTGGGTGCGGCTCGGGCGGGGCCTTACTCGTGCCTGCGGCGTGGCGTCCTTGAGCTCCGGCAGGTAGATCCGAAAGGCGCTGCCGTTACCGCGGTGACTTTCGACACCGATGTAACCGTGGGCCTGCTTGACGATGCCGTAGACGCTCGCGAGCCCAAGCCCGGTGCCCTCGCCGGGCGGTTTCGTCGTGAAGAACGGCTCGAAGACATGCCGCTGCGTTGCCTCGTCCATCCCTACCCCTGTGTCGGAAACTTCCAGGAGGACGTGACGGCCAGGCTGCGCTCCGGGATGCGACTTGACGAAGGCCTGGCTGATACTGGCGCTCTTCACTGTGATGCGAAGCTCGCCGCCCGCAGGCATGGCGTCGCGAGCATTCGCGGCGAGGTTGAGGAGAACCTGTTCGATCTGGACAGGGTCCGCAAGAACGCACGGCACCTCGCTGGCCGCGTCGAGCAGGATGACGATGTGCTCCCCTACGAGGCGGCGCAAGAGCACCACCGCGTCGGATGCCACCTGGGCTAGATCGAGAGGCCCGGGATGGACGTCGGCCCGACGGCTGAAGGCGAGCAGCCCGCTCGTGAGCTGGGCAGCGCGCTCGGCGGCACGTTCGATCTCGAGCAAGTCCTCTCGCCCCGGGTCGCTCGGGGGGTGCTCGGTGAGGTGGAGCTCGGCGAACCCACGGATGGCTGTCAGGAGGTTGTTGAAGTCGTGGGCCACTCCGCCCGCGAGCCGACCGACGGCCTCCATCTTCTGGGCCTGGGCCAGCTGGCCCTGGAGCATGCGTCGCTCGCTGATGTCCTGGATGAGCACGTCGTACGCGACGAGCGCACCGTCGGGGCCGTACTCAGGAACCGGAGTATTGCGCACCCAGCGCATGGCGCCGTCCTTGCACACGATGCGGTGCTCGATCGGGGCGAAGCGCTCGCCGGCGAGCACCGCCCGCGCCTGCTCGATGACAGCCTCACGGTCGTCGTGCACGACCATGGCAAGCCACAACTCCGAGTCGCGGGCAAGATCCTCGGGCGTGTAGCCGGTCACGGCGATGCAGCCGGGTCCGTGGGTCGTGCCGGTGACCGTACCGTGCTCGACGACCACAGTGAGCACGTAGTCGGTAATGGTCTCAGTGATGCGGCGATAACGTTCTTCACTCGCGCGAAGGGCGTCGTTGATGCGCTTCTGCTCGGAAACGTCGCGCAGGATCACTGTGCCGAACCATGCGCCGGCGCTCTCTAGGTGCGATATGGATGCATCGGCCGAGAACTCCTCGCCGTTCGCTCTCAGACCGATGATCTCGCGCCTTCGGCCCATCGCACCGGCGAGCGCGTCGGGTGTGGTGAATGCCAAGAGACGTTCGCGATGCGGACCGCGGAAGCGCTCCGGAACGAGGCAATCGAGGGACCTGCCGATGACATCAGTCGCGGCGTGCCCGAACATCTGTTCCGCGGCATTGTTGCAGATCACGATCCGCTGATCGCCATCGATGACGATCACCGCGTCCATCACAGACTCCACGACGGCCACGAACCTGGCCCGGCTGGTGCGTAGCTCCTCCTCGATCCGTTTGCGCTCGGTGATGTCGCGGACCGACTCGATGGCGCCCGCGAAGTTGCCGGCGGCGTCGCGCAGAGGCGCCGCCGTCGCCCAGAGGTGAGCGCCGCTGCCTCCGCGCAGCCCTGGCACGAACACCTCGGCGTACAGCCTGTCGCCCTGGCGTTGGACGAAGTCGTAGCGCTCCACCCACGCGCCGTTCTCCGGCCACAGGAGGTCGATGAGGACCGGGCGGCGCTCGCCGTGCCACGGGACGGCCCAAGCGTAGTCGCCTGTGCCGACGATGTCCTCCTTGCGCGTGCCGGTCATCTCCTCGATGGCGCGGTTCCAAGCGATCACGCGCTTGTTCGCGTCGAGGACGAAGGTCGCGTCGGGGAGGAACTCGATGATGTCGAGGAGCCGCGGGTCGGCACCCGGCCGCTCCTCAGGTTCCGTAGTCACGTCCACCTCGCGGGTAGGGCTCACAGCTTCGCCGAGAGGCGCGATCCCCGGACGGCACGCTCGACGCGACTGGATCGATGATGCAGGAGGCCACCCATCGCCACCATGCGGAGCGGCGGTCGCCGCGAGCATTCGGGAAAGGGACGATGGCTGCAGCCTCATGGGCTCCGCGCAACTGTACGACCCGGCGACTGGGTATTCAATACGGGCCGTATCGATTGGACTGGCCGTCCTCAGGTCCAGCACGCACCGGGATGGACGCTCCGCTGGTTTCATTTGCTCCCGGCAACCGACACTGGTCGAAGATGCTGAGGGCGGCCGCGGCCAACACCCTCGCCCCGCCCCCGAGCTTGGAGCCGCGAAGACGTGCCCGGTCTCGCCGCCGCGGGATCATTCGCGTCGGAGACCGTCGACTTGAGCTGGTCGATCTCTGAGTAGTACGTCTTTAGCAACTGGTCCGAATGGGCCTTATCACCAGACATGCTGTTGACGACCCAGGCGCCCTCGTCGTCGATCGACCGGACCAGGGTCACGATCTTGGCGGCGGCGATCCGGGCCGGGTCGAGGTGGTTGACGATCCGGTTGGAAATCGCCGCCTGGTTTCCGTTC
>Ga0208039_1001026_pt1 | contig 12829 bp, 8 predicted proteins | sample June2015DPH_20_1_2_FD_184722 | JGI IMG/M metagenome (GOLD analysis project Ga0208039, IMG submission 184722) | Peatland microbial communities from SPRUCE experiment site at the Marcell Experimental Forest, Minnesota, USA - June2015DPH_20_150... | ecosystem: Environmental > Terrestrial > Soil >...
TTATAATTTCCTGCAAAACAGCGCCGTTTCTTCCAATCACCAAGCCGGGCTTTTTTGTTTCAATTATTATTTCGCCAAGGCTTGGGTCAAAGTTTATGTCGGTGATTTCGGCTTCAGGAGGGATTAGTTCTCGAGCGATTTTTTCGGCTTCGGTTTCTGGGATTCTAACTGAAGGATCGGGACGTATGACTATTCTTTTGCGAATCACACCGACGATTTCTGCCACTATGCCGCTTTGGTCAACTAAAATCTCAGGTTTCTTAGTGTAAACCGCTAGCATTGGTCCTTCGTATTCGATTCTGGTTACTTCTGCCTCTCTTGGAACTTTTTCCAAAATGTATTGGCTAATTTCTATCTTGTCTTTATCTTTTTCTTGGGTGCGCGCCACAGTGTTTAACTTCCTGCTTTGAGAAGTTTGCTTTTTTCTTCGTCTGATAATTCTCGGTAACCCTTTTTGTCGATTACCGTGATGTTGTAACTGTTGCCGCTTGCAACATCCCGCTTCATAGCTGCATTAACAGCTTTAACAACTGTTGGCAGCAACTCAGCAAGAGTCATGCCTTCACGGTACTTATCCTCAAGTATACCATAAGCGATTGGTGAACCCGAACCCGTTGAAACCGACTTTTCCTCCGTTAAGCTTCCGAACGGATCCAAATTGTACACGTGCGGTCCAGTGTCATCCATGCCGCCCACTAGAACCTGTGTTGCTAAAGGCAGATAACGTGCGGAAAACAGCAAGTTAGCAACAAGCCTAGCAGCTGCGCTAACTGGCATTGGCCTGTTCTTGTCTATCTTGTAGAGTTGCGCGTTAGCCGTAAGTATATCCACGACCCTTTGGGCATCTGCGACGGTTCCGGCAATCGTCATGCCTAAATGGTCATCTATTTTGTAGACTTTTTTCCCGAATTTGTGGGCGATGAAGAAGCCCATGGTTACTCGGGTGTCTGAAGCTAATATTACGCCATCTTTGCAGACGACGCCTATTGTTGTTGTTCCTTTAAGGACTAATTGGCTAGCTGTATTATTTTGTGACATAGTTTTTTTGCTCCCTAAAACTCCGTTTCGCGGAATGCCATCCACTAGGAAGTAGCATCATTTAATCTTTCCGTGAGATTTATTAATATTTCGCCCAGCGGTGCTGGTAACTTATCGCGGGATGGGTTTTTGGTGTTAACTGTCGTGAGATGGCTATTTTCTTTTGGTCTTTTTCGGTTGTTTACTACGTACATTAAGGGTTTTACCGAGACCATGCAGAGGTTTTGTTGAATGCCTTGTTTTACTGAATCCATGTGGTCTGTTACCTTGACGGATCCAAGCAAATTAAGCTAAAATCCTCAATTTTCATCTCGACTTAATCCTTATCCAAACCCTGAACCAAAAAAGCAACCCAAAACAACCCCAACAAAGGGGGAGAGGGACTACTATTTACAACTAAAAATGCTATGTAAAAAGATAAGATCAGATTGGCGGATGTTTCGGGTTCTGATAAGCTAATATACCGTAGAATTCATGTCTAGCTTAAGGGCGCGAACGTTATGGATGTCTTTGAAGCTATACAGGAAAGAAGATCAATCCGCACTTACCAAGACACGCCAGTGCCAAGAGAAAAACTGGAGAAAATTTTGGAGGCTGCTAGACTTGCGCCTTCGGCTAGGAACATTGAGCCCTGGCATTTTATTGTAGTTACTGATGGCGAGAAAAGACAAGTCCTGTCTAAGGGTAGGTTCGCAAAGTTCCTTGCTGAAGTACCAGTCGTGATTGTGGCTTGCGGCGACAAGAAAGCCTCGCCTCACTGGTATGCCATCGACGTTTCCTTAGCAGTGGAAAACATGGTTTTAACCGCCACCAGCGAAGGCCTAAGCACCTGTTGCGTGGGAAGCTTCAATGAGAAGGAAGTTAAGGCAGCGGTTAAGGTTCCTGAAAACTTTGAGGTTCTCTTGCTTTTAGCAGTCGGCTACGCTCGTGAAAAACTGGATTTATCAAGCAAGCTTTTGCGTCTTGTGCGGGCAAGAAAAACTCTCAGCGAAGTTGCCAGTGAAGAAGAGTTTGGAAGACGCTTAATGCCCCAGAAAATCTCAGACCTTTAAAGTAGGGTCTTCTGCTTTTCTCCAGAAACTAAGCTTGAAACTCTAACGCCGATGAGCCTGACTTTACGGTCTTTCCGCAAATAAGTGGAGAGTAGTTCTCTCGCGGTTTTTTGTAGGTCATAGAGGCGGTTGGTTAGGAAAGGCAGGGTTTTGCTTTTGGTGTGTGTCTCAAAGTTTTCGTAACGAATTTTCAACGTAACAGTTTTGAAAAGTAAATGTTGATTTTCGGTTTCTTTTTGAACTTCCACGCAAAACGCGTCTAATGCTTGTAAAATGACAGCAGAATCTGCAGTGTCTTCCTCAAACGTTGTTTCATGGCTTACGCTTTTAACGCCACTTCTCTCCTCGACCTCACTTCGGTCTATGCCCTTTGCCATCAAATACATCTGTAAACCCATCACGCCAAACATTGAGGTTAACGCTGAAGGATCGTAACGTGCCAAGTCGCCGATGGTGTTTACGCCTAATGCCTTTAGTTTTGCTTCGGTTTTGCGTCCAACCCACAATAACTTACGCACTGGCAAGGGAGCGAGGAACTTTTCCACTTCCTCTTCTCTAACAATTGTTAAGCCGTCAGGTTTTTGAAAGTCACTGGCTATTTTGGCGACTAGTTTGTTCGGTCCTACGCCTATGGAGCAAGTGAGGCTTTGCTTCTCTTTAATCTCCTGCTTTATTTTTCGAGCTAAGGCTTCTGCTTCAGCATAATCCTTGACTTTGCTTGTAACATCTAAAAATGCCTCATCGATTCCCCACTGCTCAAACTTGTCCGCAAACTTGCGTGCTATGTCCATAATTTCTCCTGAAACCTTAATGTATAAGGGAAAATTGGGCGGTAAATAAACCGCTTCGGGACAAAGCCTCCAAGCTTGGGAAATTGGCATGCCTGAGCGTACGCCAACTTTTCTGGCTTCATAATTGCTTGTGCTAACGACACCTCTGCCTTTGCCCCCTTTAGGATCAGCGCCCACAATCACTGGTTTACCCCTAATTTCTGGGCGTTCACGCTCTTCAACCGCAGTATAGAAATGATCCATATCTAAATGGAAAATAACCCGCTTTTTCTCACTCATGCATACTCAAGAAGCCTTGTGCTGGTTTGGAAATTTGAACTTATCGAAAGGTGAACAATTGAAGTATAATAATCAAACCGCTTGGAATCGCCTTAATTTTGTAAAGGTTTTCTTCCATTTATTTGGGAGGGGTAGGTCTCATAGGGTAAGGCTCTCAAAAATTCTATAGAGGGCTACATCTATCACTAAGCGAGTTTTCAAGTCAAAAGCTTGTTATTAAACCAGAGCAGACAGCACCTAACTGCAACAAACAGCACCCAAAAACCTAATTTACATAACAATGACGATACGCCATGCACAGGACCAAACACAACTTAGCACACTTCACACCGAAACGGTCTCACACAAATATCGCTCAAACACCACCTATGGACTCGACATCTCAGGCGATTGGTGGCCGCAGGCTGAACTGGTCGACCGAAGTCTTCCAGCTTACACCCCGGCTCCATCAAACCCATCTTTTATGGGAGCCTTCGTCCCGGTTAAACGGGAATGGCTGCCTCTTTTCGGGAGAGGCTTCGAGCTTAGATGCTTTCAGCTCTTATCCACAACAGCGTGGCTGCCCGGCGACTGCCTTATCAGACAACCGGTTAACTAGAGGCTACAGCGTCCCGTTCCTCTCGTACTAGGGACCCTTTCCCCTCAGGCAGCCAACACTCCCAGCAGATAAAGTCCGACCTGTCTCACGACGGTCTAAACCCAGCTCACGTTCCCTTTTAATAGGCGAGCAGCCTCACCCTTGGCCCCTTATGCAGGGCCAGGATAGGAAGAGCCGACATCGAGGTACCAAGCCGCGGGGTCGATGGGGACTCTCGCCCGCGACGAGCCTGTTATCCCTAGGGTAATTTTTCTGACACATCCAGCACCCACCAAGGGAGACATGGATGATCGCTAAGCCCGGCTTTCGCCTCTGCATCCCTTACTGTTTGGGATTCAGTCAGGCTGGCTTTTGCCCTTGCACTCTACGGAGGGTTTCTGTCCCTCCTGAGCCAACCTTAGGGCGCCCTTGATATCTTTTCAAGGGCGTGCCGCCCCAGCCGAACTGCCCACCTACCGTTGTTCCAGCCCGCAAGGGGCTGGTGAGAAACACGGTTGCAGAAAGTCGGTGTTCCATTGGCGCCTCCCCCAGATCCCGGAGAACCTGAGATCGACGGCTCCCGACTACGCTCTGCATCCACAACCGTATTCCAGCGGCAGGCTGCAGTAAAACTCCACAGGGACTTCTTTTCCCGCTGGGAGATCGTGGACTGTTCGTCCACGTTATGTGGTTTCACCGGGTACTACGCGGGGACAGTGGGGCCCTCGTTGATCCATTCATGCACGTCGGAACTTACCCGACAAGGCATTTGGCTACCTTGAGAGAGTCAGAGTTACTCCCGGCGTTTGCAGGCCCTTGGCCCAGTTGGACCCAGGTTTCAGGTACCTGTACTGGCCAGGATTCAGAAGCCGTTCACAAGCTTTCGCTCTTGCGGCTTCCTGTGTTTTTATTAAACAGTCGGGACCCCTTTGTCACTGCGACCTGCTCTTTACAGCACAAGGCTGAAAGAACAGGCACCCCTTATACCAAAGGTACGGGGCTAATTTGCCGAGTTCCCTCGCATTAGTGTATACCCGACACGCCTTAGGTTTCTCGCCTAGGGACACCTGTGTCGGTTCTAGGTACGATCATAAAGGATCCTTCTTAGTGCGTTTTTCAGTGGCTCCAGAGATCAGCTAAACCTCCCTAAAACGGGCTGCTATTCCCGATTTCGCCTAGTTCTCGCCATTACGGCACTCCCTAGGTTTATACGGTTAAACAAGGCGAAGACCCTGCTTAGCTTACCCCGAAACGTCAACACTAAGCTTGCGTCGCCGCATGTACCTCTATGGTTCCGGAATTTTAGCCGGATTCCCTTTTTCGGCATAATCGGTTAAGTTATGCCTTAGGATCGACTTACCCCCGGCTGACGATCGTTGCCGGGGAACCCTGGCCCCTTCGGCGGAGAAGATTCTCACTTCTCTTTGCTGTTACTACCACCGGGATTCGCAATCCTAACCGGTCCACTGGACTTCACAGCCCAGCTTCTGTCCAGCTAGGACGCCTTCCTACCAGCGCAGTGCTAAACTGCGTTCTGAGGTATCGGTAGCTGGCTTAGCCCCGTCAATTTTCGGGGCCGTCAGCCTCGGCGGGTGAGCTGTTACGCTTTCTTTGAAGGATGGCTGCTTCTAAGCCTACCTCCCCGCTGTCTGAGGCTGACGACGCCCTTTGGTTTGACATTTAGCCAGCATTTGGGGACCTTAACCTCAGTCTGGGTTGTCCCCCTCTCGGTCCAGGAGCTTACCCCCTGTAACCCGTTTCCCAAGGTCTTAGGCGCGGGTGGATTCGTAGTTTGAAAGGAAAGTGGATCCTTTCGGGTCCTTGTTTTCCAATCAGTGCTCTACCCCACCAGCCACCTCGCTCGGGACTGGGCTCAGGCCCACTTCGGAAGGAACTAGCTATCACCAGACTAGATTGGTCTTTAGCCCCTAGCCCCAGGTCTGGGGAACGAATTGCACGTCAGAACCCTTTCGAGCCTCCACTAGGCTTTCGCCTAGCTTCGCCCTGCCCAGGGCTAGATCGTCTGGTTTCTAGTATGTATATTTATGACTCCGGGCCCTTTCAGACCCTGCGCCTGGCTCCTTGCGGAGTTGCGCGCTTGTTGGTTTCCCTATGCTTACGGGTTTTTAACCCTTAGGCTTGCCATAATTATAAACTCCCCGGCCCGTGTTTCTAGACGGAACGTGCAACCCTGATCCCCTCTCCTCGTACTGCCGCTTCACAGCGGTTTCCTATGGAAAGGATCTACTCTTCTGGGCCGCACACGTCTGTAACTGTCTGGTTTCAGGCACTTTTCACCCCCATTCCGGGGTACTTTTCAGTTTTCCGTCACCGTACTAGTGCGCTATCGGTCTTGAGGCGTATTTAGTCTTGGAAGTTGGTGACTTCCAACTTTCCGCACCAAAACCATGGTACGGTAGTCTGGGACTCTAGCTCAACTCTTTCTGGCTTACGTTTACGGGGCTGTCACCCTCTTTGGCGGGCCATTTCAGGCCACTTCAGCTTAACCAGCGAAGAGGAAGCCAGGCCCTTAACCCTACATCTCCCGCACATTTCTGTGTGGGATTCGGTTTGGACTTTTCCCATTTCGCTCGCTGCTACTAAGGGAATCCCGTGTTGGTTTCTTTTCCTCCCCCTACTAAGATGCTTCCGTTCGGGGGGTTCCCGCTCCGTGAAGGAGCATATTCTAGGAAGTCCCATTTAGGTATCCCCGGATCTAAGGCTGCATGCGCCTACCCGGGGCGGTATCGCGGCTTGCCGCGCCCTTCTTCGGCTCTCAAGCCGAGCCATCCTCCAGACAGCGTGGCATGTTTCGGGCCATTGGTGGTGTTTGTTTGGCGTTTGGTGAAACATATTTCGTATGTGTGTGTTGCGTCGTTGATTGTTTGTCCTATGCATGGTGTCATTTTGATCTTCGCGCGTGTTTGCGAAGTCAGTTCAACCCTTCACTCCTCATCGATGTGGTGTGGAGTTGCATGTTTTTGATGGTATAACCCATTTTTGCTGAATTGCATTAGAAGCTGTTTTCGCTAATATAAGGATTACGTTGAGCATAATAAGGTTTGTTGAAAATGGTTTATGGCGTCTTGTGTCATTTTTGAGCTGTTTAGGCTCAAGTTCACGTCTTCACTCAGCATGGGTTAATTGCCGAGTTGCATCGGGAAGTACAACTAAGGCAAGTTTAAGCCATATAAATTTGGCGGCAAATTTAGAACATAAACCGTGCATTGTGTTTCAATTAGGACTTTCGGGTAAGATTTGATTATGAAATTATGCTTCTTTGCTAGGTAATTCAATCGTAAAAAGTAGCCCTCTTCTCTCATACAAAAATCGTTTTTCAGGTTGCTTTTTTGGTTTAGGGTTTGGATTGGTTGCAGGTTGAGGCTAGAAAAGGTGTAAAAAGGTTAAAAAAGGCTAGAAAAGGTAAAATTCGGTTTAGCAATGCCTGGTCTACTGGATGATCCAAAATATGTTTCTAATAGGTTAGCCTTCTGACGTGGATTTAAAGATTGGTAATTTTTTTCTTCCATATGGTAAAAAATTCTTTCCAATTCTACCTCTCACAAAACTTTATAGCCTGTCCGCTCAAATGGCCAGGACGCATGCAAACAAAAGAGGTGAGAACCATCAAAGAACTAACTCCACTTAAACAAGCCTTAAGGGAGCTAGCATGGGTCGGCGAAGAAGAACACGAAGGACCACTAATAGACCTAGCAGTGCTATTATCAAAAATCGTCCGAACATACAAACACAAAGGCATCCGCTACGCACTAGAAAAATACGCGCCAGAACTAATCAAATCCCAACAAGCTTGAATAGTTGACCTGACACACTCCTGATAATTGAGGAACAGGAATTGTGGCTAAACTGGCTAAACTTACTCGAGCAATAGAAGACCCAGAATGGGCAAAGTGGGCACAGAGCAAAACGGAAAAAAACCTTGAAACGATGCCTGAACTCAAGCCGCTGCAAGATAAACTGATGTCCCTTGGCGGCGATTGGGCAGCACTTCAACCTGAGCCCGACCTCAAAGCCCTCTTGAACAAAGGGCAACTCGTCAAAGGCAAGGTTATTTTCAAACCAATGGCACCGTGCCAATGCCATAGCAACTGTGCCCAATTCTGGGATAAGCATCCAAAAACTTGCAGAATTGCAACTGGGTGGGCTTTGAGCACCGACGGTATTTGGCGACAGCACACATGGCTACTCAAGGGCAAAGCTGTTATAGAAACAACCGAGCCCAGAACTTTGTATTACGGCATTGTACTCGAAGATGAAGAAGCCAATAAGTTCTGGTGGCAGAATCGTTAACCCAAGGTGTGTGAAAGATCAGTTGTACGGGGATTAGTCTTAAAACGAGTGTTACAAATTCCGACCTTTTTTCATTTTTCTCTTAAAGGCTCTAATTTCGCCGTCCGATTTAATTTTTCCTTCTTTAATAAGTGCTTCACACTGCTTTCTCATTTCATCATCTGAAAAATCCATCAGTTCCCTGTATTTCGACCAATTTATCTTTTCAGACACTTGATCAATTGAAGGATATCTGTCTCTAAATTTCCTCAGGTAATTAAGTTGCGACTTTGATATCCCTACATCTCTTGACAAGGCTTCAGTTGCATTTGTTAAGAAATAGCCTTCACTTTCAACGAAGCTACTTAATGTCTTAATCATATCGGCTAATTTCCATTGGTAAAGTGAATCTGCTTTGTTCTTATGATTTTTCTCTATCGTCCGCCAAAGGCTTTGCAATTGAGATATGCGTTTGGCATATTCATCTTGTATCTGAATGAGCTTCTTGCTTTGTGAGGTATCTGCCATTGCGTCTTGGAAAGATATAATGGCTTTATACTTTTCGACGCCGTCAGGACCCTTAAGCTTTGAAATTTCTACAGGAACTTTCATTATTGACCCTTAATGCATGAATCATACCAGCTAGAAAAGAGTTTCGTTAGAGTCTCCTTAGGGGTTTCTGTAGCCACTTCGTCAACGAGAGTAGAAAACACGGTCCTTAAAACATGGTATACCCTAACATGCTCACTTTTCGATTGCAATGTAAGTTCATCCGCGATCTTCCATGCAGGATGACCAATATTTATTATTATTGCTTTTTGAGCAGGATCTGCCCAGCCTTCCAATACGTCATCTGGCTTTTCCTCGAAGCCAAGCTTCACCAACCCTCTCACTCTCCGTTGAGCCTTCTCAATGGGTACTGTGCCGTCAGGGTTTTCAACGAAACCGGATCCTTCTTCATCACCCATTGTAGTTGTTCCTTCTCCGCCACCTTGACCGCCTGTTGTGCCCGCTGTTCTTTGCGCCCCATTAGTTTCTTCACCCATCAGTTCGCTTTGGGCGTTTTTGACTGCAACATTTTGTTGAATAATGTTTTGGAACAACGTATTCGCTATGCTCTTAAACTCAGGCATTTTTAGTACTTTATTAATACTCTTTTCTATTTCTTCTGACATCTTTGTTAGGTCATTTTCGGTTATTCCTCTGGTTGGTTTTGCTCCAATATCATCCAACCATTGTGAAAGTACTGATGCCATTTTTCCACAGAATTTTTTCCAAATCATTGAAGTTCTTTCGAAGTCTGATTTTGAAGTTCTCAAGATAGCAATCAAGAAATCCGCTTGAATTAAACCATAGAAAGTGTCGCTTCGCAAAGGATATTGCCTAAACCATTCTTGGTTGACCGTTTTTCCATGGACAACAATAAATGGACCTTGATAATCTTCTGGAAGTGATTTAGTTGATTTTACAATAAATCCCTTAATACGATTTTTTCCATACTTAAAGAGAAGTTCCTTTTTCTGCTCAATTTCGCTTTTAGGAACTTTCCAAGGGAGTATTCTTTTCCCATTCACCTCAACATTTTTCACTGCATAATATCCCATCAAAATTGCATTGTATTGTTGCTGCAAAACTTCTGCCACAAATCGTGGCGTGAGTTTACTTTTATCTTCTTCTGTCTTCAAACCAACTTGAACGAAAGTGCCTACAGGAGTTTTTACTCTACCCGCCATGTGAATGGGTTTCCATTCAAGAGAATCGCCATAAAATGCCCAATGGGTAGCACCTTTGAAACTTTTAGATTTTGTTTCCGTAACAATGGACTCAGCTCTATCTAAGAATATCTTGGCCCCTACCCCTGCAAAACCAATGGTCTCTCCTCGTTTTTTGGTAAGAGAAGCGATATTATGATATTCTTTAAAAACAGCTTGTGACATCCCACTGCCATTATCTTTTATTCTATAAACGTTATCGCCAATTAATTCAATTTCTATTTTTGTTGCTCCTGCGTCAACAGCGTTAGCAAATGTTTCAACTATTAAGGCTGTTAAAGGGTCATAGGGAAATTGGTCTCTGAAATCTCTGATGAGTTTTTTCCAATCACTCACAGTGGAAAGCTGTCTAACACCAATTTTCCACGTTGTTGACATTCAATCCTCCGCTTTTCAATAGCGGCTTTTAATTTATAACATTTTTCAATAAAATTTAATTTAAAAGCTAAAGGAGTTTAGATAAGGATTAATCAAGATACTATTTTTTTTTTAAGTAATTGACAGGTTTTTCTTCTATAAAGCAAAAAATATTTCCAAAAATGTCTGATTAAGCCTGTAAAATTTCAAAGATCTGGAATAAACTTCTTACAGCAAATATCACAAAATTAAGATTAAATTTATAGCTTAGGATATATGATAGAAACACTGGCAACTATGATTACAAAGTCGCTTAAAAGAAAGGAAGTCGAATTAGGGTTCATTCAAATACCTATCAAAAGCAGAGCGGAACTTTTAGGAGGGCTTACAGCGCCTTTTGAAACCAAGTTGAATAATTTTCCAGCAAAAGTTGATAAACAAGGAAGACTTCGATGCTCCAAATATCTCAAAGACAGATTTCCAATTAATTCTGAAGTGGCAATAACAAAAGATGAAAATGGATTTCAAGTTTCAGTGAATGGACAAAGGCAAGAACCTTCGACCCCTGAAAACGTACAGATGATTGAGGATACACCGAAATTCTGTTCTTATGAGAATAGGCAAGTAAATGATTCCGTTTCAGTATCAACAAGCGCTACGGGCATAAGTGAAACTTGGCACAAAGTGCTTGAGGGTGACTGCATAAAATACCTGAATGAAGGAGCAGTCGATAATACACATTTAACCTTCTTTGATCCTCCGTATCTTCAAGGCAAAGAATATCGATTTTTTGATGATAAACAATCCGACGGCAAATACTGGAATTGGATAAAGGCGATTGTTGAAGGCGTTTATAAAAATACTTCAGACGGCGGGGCAATATATTTCATGCATAGGGAGAAGAATGCGGAAACCGTACTTCGGATACTTAGGGAAACAGGTTGGAACTTTCAAAATTTAATTATTTGGAAAAAGAAAACATCCGCTGTTCCAATTGAAACAAGGTTTTCAAAGCAGTATCAGATAATCGCATATGCTATTAAAGGCAATAAACCAAGAGTTTTTAACAAAGTGCGAATCGATCCACCGCCTTTACCAGAGCATAAATATCGACACGAAAACGGCGTTTATTTAACAGATGTCTGGGATGACATTAGAGAACTAACTTCGGGATATTTTGCAGGAGACGAAGCCCTTAGGGATAGCGAAGGCAATAGAATGCATGTACAACAGACCCCGGTAGCGTTGTTGTTGAGAATAATCTTGTCATCGACTTTGCCTGGTGACGTAGTCTTTGATCCAACAGCGGGCACTGGAACTTCCTTGGTGGTGGCAAAACAGTTGAACAGAAATTCTGTCGGAATAGAAATAGACCCTGCTCACGTTGAATTAATCACCAGAAGAATAGAAAAATTGAGACTTGCAGATGATATTTCTTCCCAGTACAATTATTATAAATATACACCAAATCTAAATAATATTTGGAAATCAGAAGGAAGAAGTTCAATCAACCAAAAGAAATTGATTTAAATTCAAACCGTTTAAGGGTTCCAATATTTGTTTTATGTAAGTATTATAAATAAAGACATCCACATAGGAACCGCTGGTAATCTATGCAAACGACCTTTGAGTTCAATACTGATGCTATTCCTTTAATCATAAAAGAAATTGCCTTAGCTAAGAAATATGTAAGAATAGCCATGTTTCAGATTCATCGAGAAGAAGTTTTCAACACTTTAACTAATTTACTAGCAAACAAGGTCCAAGTAGAAATATTGACTCTTCCATACGATAGCATTAATGAAGATGTAAGACCACAAGTTGAGGCTAGATTTAGGCAACTAGCTAAAAATGGTGCAATAATCTACTTTGACAAATGGAATGTAGGCGACCCTCGTGAGACTAGAACAGCTTTTGGACGGTGGTACTCATTTCATGGAAAATTCATTGTTACAGACAAAAGCGCTATCGCATTGTCAGCCAATTTTACTCAAGGAGAGGAATTGGACGCAGCGATAATTTTTAGAGATAACGAAAGCAAGATTAAAGAGTTTAACAATCAATTCGAGAGGTTACTTCAACTATTTGTTATTAAAGAAAATGGCTTCGAGGGTCAAATCAGAAAAAAAGTTCTTGATATTGTTCCAGTAAATGGAGAGCGGCTGTTTGAATTACCAGAAAAAGTTGATGCAATTCACAAGGACCACTGGATTCTTCACTATCCTGTAGAACTATGCCCTCCTGTCGGGACCCCTGAAGACAGACTTTACATTACACCTTTCGATTGTAGAGGGCGAACACTTCTTAGCAATATAATAGAAAATGCAGATAATTGGGTCTACATTTCAACTGAAAGTTTTACTGATGAAGATTTTTCAAAATTCTTGATTAATCTTACTATAAACAAGGGCATTGTTCTTAAAATTATGACTGGAGCAAGAAGTCGTGATTTTACCGACAGGTTGGAAAATATGTTTAGAGAGCTTATTGCTCAAAACATTGAAATAAAAACGCCAGTTGACCCGATTCATGCCAAGCTTGTCATCACTGACAAAGCTTTGGTGGTTAGTTCAATAAATTTAAACAAAATGAATCTAGGGCACTTTAAGACCAAGAAATTCTGGAGAGAAAACACAGAATCCCTTTTGGTTTGTCAAAATCCTGATTTAATCT
>Ga0208039_1001045_pt1 | contig 12595 bp, 12 predicted proteins | sample June2015DPH_20_1_2_FD_184722 | JGI IMG/M metagenome (GOLD analysis project Ga0208039, IMG submission 184722) | Peatland microbial communities from SPRUCE experiment site at the Marcell Experimental Forest, Minnesota, USA - June2015DPH_20_150... | ecosystem: Environmental > Terrestrial > Soil >...
GTCCTCCTAGGACGGCTGTGGAGCTCTGCACCTTCCCCCAATAGTGTCGGGCTCACTCCTCGCCCCGACCACGATCGTGTGATCGTGCCCCCATTGACCTGGCGTCGTCGCTCCGGGTGCGGCAGCATCGGCTTCAGGATCGCTACGGGCCACAGGCGATAATGGGTGCCCGCACCCGGCGGCATCCCAAGCAATCTCTCAGGAGCAAAGATGGACCCCAAACCGAATTCCCAAGCCACTACCGACGCGGACCAGCCAATCGCCTGGCGCGCCGTGCCGGAGGACGCAGCGGTGCGGTCGGACGGCCAGCAGGTAGGAAGGGTGTATGACGTCCTGGGGTCCCACGAAGAGGACATCTTTCACGGCATCGTCGTAGAGCTCCGGTCGGGGTCGCATCGCGTCTTCGTGCCGGCTGACGACGTGATCTTGATCACGGCCGCGCACGTCGATGTGTCCCTCAGCGCAGGCGAGATCGGCGCGCTGCCGGAGCACACCGAAGAGCGCCAGTTCGAGCTCGGGATGGTCGGGCACCTTCGCAAGCATCTGGGCTGGGTGAAGGAAAAGGACCGCTGAGTCAACTGACCGCAGACGAGGAGCACCCGAATGAGATTCGTGATCGTTCGCAACGAGGGTGGCAAGTTCTGGTGGAGGGCCGTGGGCAACAATAACGAGATCATGGCTGCCTCCCAGATGATGGAGCGGAAGCAGTCGTGCCTCGACTCGATCGCCACGGTGCAGCGCGAGGCCGCGAAGGCGGAGATAGTCGACAAGACCGACGAGGCCAGCAACTAACGACGGGACGAACCCCGTTCCGTCCACCTCAGTGAAGCGCCTATACAACCGCGCCGAGGCTGACGGGGATGGATATCGGCATCGTCCTGATCGCAACACCGAGCCCCATCAACAGGTCACAGGCTTGAGTCTGCGTCTTCGAGAGACCTCAATGCCGTGAGGGTCGGGGAGGTCTCACTCCGTGGGGGCACCCAACCACAGCTCCTGCCTTCTCAGCCTGTAGCAGGCCGATTAGGTCCTCGAAGCGAGACCAGAGCGTGGCGAAACCATCGACACTGCCGTAAGGCCTCATGGCAGCGAGCATCAGGACATCCCGGGCTGCCTGACGAAACGGATAGCGATCTTCTGGCGCCAGAAACTCGAGCCGGGTTCCCTCGATTTCGCCTGTCCAGCCCGATGCGCTCACAGGAATCTCAAGCGCACGGAGCTCACCGCGCAGCGTCTGACTCGCCTGGGTCGCGGCCTCCGCTACCTCGTCGGCAAGACTGAATACCGCACGCACCAGATCGTCCGACCCGCGACGCTTCACCTCCGCGACTGCGTCTTGGAGCGCATCCTCGCTCTCAGCATCTTTGGTCAGTTCGGCCAGGGCGCGCCAGTCGTCAACGCCCATGCGCTGGAGGCGACCGAGGACCCATTCGACCTGTCGCGAGTTTGGGCCACAGTTGTCTGCCATCAGTGAGCTGCCTCGGCGAGGTACAAGCGGATGATCGGCCGCCTACGTTCGCTTTACGTTATAGCGCTGACACGACCTGGATTTCGTCGGCCACTCCACCATGCGCAGTCCGAACCGCCGCTCGACGCTACGCCGCGATGGTGGACGGAGGTGGCGCAAGGTTTCGGCCCACCTTGGGAGTGGCGAGGGATGACAGCTACTGGAGCGTCTGACTCGTCCTTTCATAGTGTTTGAGCCAGCCGACTGTGGCTACGCATGAGATCGCCAGCGCGACGGCGGCCGGCGATTCCGTAAGGCTGGGTCACGTACCTCGGCGTGGTGGAGCAGTTCGGCTTGGGCCCCCGTGTTGGCACGTGAGCCCACACGGCCACGGAGTGCGCCGATGGCGAACGGGTTGGCCGGTCGGCCGACGTCCGCTCCGCCCCGCTCATGCCACGCGTCAGCGTTCGCACTAACACCGTCACGTAGCGCCCGGACACTACCCCGGGATGTCGGGACGGGAGCTCAGCAGAAGGTCTATCTGGTGTCGCCACCGCGACCAGGCGCGCCGAGACCCGGACGAGTACCGGTGCGATCCCGGCGGAGTGGTGACCCGAACGATCGGAGGCTCGGGCCAGCGACACCAGCCGCTCCCCGGCCGGTGCGGCCACCTATAGGCAGCACAGTGGCAGGGGATCGTGCGTGAGCTGGCCGACCCGATGCGCGAAGGTCGAACGTCGGCGTGGCGTATACACAGCTGACCTGGCACGCGCCACAGCGCCCACGCCTGGCATGGCTGGCCGTCCTTTCGAACGCCCAGGCAATGACGCATCTCCCGGGCCTTAGTGCCGTACACGGAGCCCTCGATTTGGGGCCACGCCGGGTCTGAAAATGGCGGATAAGTCGGACCAGTCCACCCGACTGAGATCCCTCCCTGGCTCGTCGGGATATGACGCCTTTGAGGCGCAAGGGGCCGCGCGGGATGCGTCACTGGCTACACATCGGACCGGCTCGGGCGCAGCCCGCTGTGCGCGCCCAACGCTGCGCCAGGCCGCCAACCGGCCCTCGGTCGTGCGCTTCATGCGACGTACCACGCCAAGTCGGTGTCATCGGACAGCGGGCGGGTCCTCAAGCCCCCTTGGGGGCACTCCCGCTGCTTTTCGAAGAACGGTCTCGCCGGCGGCGTCCACACGATCTCGTCCGCCTGGCGGCCGACCATCCCCACTTGGTCCACGGCGCTCCAACACAGCTCTTCGCGACGAGCCGGTGAAGCCGCGACGACTGCATTGGACAGCGCACGGAGGTCTCTCGCGAGGACGGTCGTGACGGTCATGCGGATTTCGCCCGTGCGGCAGCGAGCCACTCATCACGGCCTTCAATCGGAATACGGCAGGCTGTTAAAGCGCGTCCGAATCCCTCCGGGCGCGCCATAACAGCCTCGGCCGTCCCCGAATCAAGGGTTTCCATCCTCGCAGCGCTGGCTCGCCAAGGCCTTCGTGGTGGGGAACGAAGGCGGCGTCACGGGCTCGGTGAATGTGGTCATCAACGACATACCCTCGTACCTGCAGAATGGCGGGACGACTGTCGTAGTGGAAAGGATGCCCACGGGTTCCACATACGTGAGCGCACCGACGGTTGTCTCGAATTCGTCGATGACTGTCAGCAACAACTCGCTTGTCGTTAGGATCAGTTGGAACACGCCGACGGACGGTTATGCCCTCACGTTGACTCCGGACAGCGGCAGCGGGGCTACGCCCGTGCCAAATTCTGCTGGGACCTAGTGCGAAGCAGGGACGGCATTCCTGGCTCGGCGTAGAACTCCAGCCCGACCGAATCCGCTCGTGGGTGCGTCCACTCTCCGGGCAGTGAGTTGCGCTAGCCAAACGATGCGGCGTCAGAGATGATTCTTGAGGTTGGCTGCACTGGGAGGAGATCGGTGCCGGTTCCCGAGGCTCCCCGCTCAGACGATGCCGGGCGCCAGGCGGCATGTCTCTCCGCCCTCGCCGCGGCGCTATCCGACATGCGGGCCAAGACAATCGCCGAGCTTGGCCTCGCGCCTGGGATGTCGGTTCTCGACGCCGGCTCCGGAGTGGGCGAACTCGCCATCGGCCTGGCTTCCCACGTGATGCCAGGCGGCCTGGTCGTCGGTATCGACCTGAACCCCGACGCTGTCGATCGCGCCAAAGCGGCCGCAACCGCTGCCGGTGCGACGGTCGATTTCCGCGTGGGTGACATCCGGGAGCTCCCGCTCGAGGACGATCAGTTCGACGCGGTGCGGTCCGAGCGCGTCTTCCAATATCTCGATCAGTCGGAGGCGTCCCGAGCGGCGGCCGAGATGCTTCGCGTCGCCAAACCGGGAGGGATCGTCCAGATCATCGACCCGAACCATCTACAGACGGCGATCACCGCGACGGACCGCGAGGTTGCTCGCCAACTCGCCCAGCAGTTCACGCTCTTCTCGAAGAATCCGGAGTCCGGGCTCTTCCTTGCTGGTCTGTTGCGAACAGCAGGCGCAGTCGACGTTCGGGTCGAGCTGTGGCCCACCACGTTCATTAGTCTCGCTGACTTCCTGGCGGTCAGAGATCTGAGGAGCGAGCTCGCCTATCTGGTGGCGAGAGGCATCGCCGATGCCGACCGGAGTGGCGCCTTCATGGCCGATCTCGAGGCTCGTGACGGCGCCGGCACCTTCCTGAGCACTGTCATCACCTACGCAGCGACCGGACGAAGGGCCTGACGTTCGCGCCCGAGCTCCCACGTAGACACAACGCACGATGTTCGGGTAATGACGACTGGGCAAGGCGATCCGGAGGGGTTTCGGCGTTGCGGTGATCTGGGGCCGATAGGAATGGTCAGATCGTTATCGCCGACGATCTGCCCCGGCCTCGCTCATTAGGCCCGCGAGGTCCGTCTCGAGGCCCGAGCCGCTGCGCAAGCATGGCCACCACGCGCGAGCCACCCGCGCGGAACTCGCGAGCGCCCGGGGTCACCGGCATTAGGGTCTCCTGCCTGCCGGCCGCCCCACGCAGCCCAACACACCTGTATGATACTCCCGTGCTTCGGACTATCCCAGAGTTGGGAGTACGGCGACGTGGTCCTTGATCCAACGGAGCGCCGGGTGCTGCGCGCGTACCTGAGAGCCGTCGCGTTGGCGGAGCCTCTCCAACGCGAGCTCGCCGCCACGCATGGCATCTCGCTCGGGGATCTGCACGCCGTCCGCGTTCTGGCTCGGCAAGGCGAAGTCCCGATCAGCCGCTACGGGGATGAGCTCGGCGTACCGCGCTCCACGATCACCAACCTCGTGGATCGTCTAGAGCGCGCAGGGCTGGTAGAGCGTCTGCCCGGCCCGACCGACCGACGTGTAACGCTTGTTCGTCTGGCGCTGGCGGGACGCAAGGCGGTCGAGGAGACCGGCCTGCTTCGCGACAGCGAGGTCGCCGCGCACCTGCTGGCTCTCGAACCAGAGGCACAGGAGTTGCTCGCAGAGCTCCTCGAGCGCGTCGTCGAGGGACCGTCCGAGCAGAGCTCCTCCGACGACGCCACGGCCGAGGCCAACCGATGACGGCCCAGCGTCCGCGCCGTCTCGCCCACATCGACTACCGCTGGATCGCGCTGTCGAACACGACGCTCGGCGTATTCATGGCCGGACTCAACGGCAGCGTGGTGCTCATCGCGCTTCCGGCAATCTTTCGAGGCATCGGCATCGACCCGCTCGGGCCGGGCGAGTCGGACTACCTGCTGTGGACACTCGTCGGGTACACCCTCGTGACGGCAACGCTGCTCGTGAGTGCGGGACGGGTCTCAGACATGTACGGGCGCGTTCGTCTGTACAATGCCGGCTTTGCGGTGTTCACGGTCGGGTCGATCCTGTGCTTCTTCGTCCAGGGACAGGGCAACACCGCGGCGCTCGAATTGATCTTCTTCCGGCTCGTTCAGGGCGTTGGCGGAGCATTCCTCTTCGCGAACTCGGCGGCGATTCTCACCGACGCCTTCCCGCCCGACCAACGCGGGCTGGCCATGGGCATGAACCAGATCGGCATGCTCGCGGGCACGTTCGGCGGGCTGCTACTGGGCGGCGTGCTGGCGGCGGTCGACTGGCGCGCCGTCTTTCTCGTGAGCGTGCCTTTCGGGCTCTTCGGCACCGTGTGGGCGTATCTGATGCTCCACGAAACCGCGACAATCCGGGCGCACCAGCGGCTCGATATTCCGGGCAACCTGCTGTTTGCGGTCGGGCTCACGTTGGTCCTCGTGGGCTTCACCTACGCCATCCAGCCATACGGCGGCGCGAGCATGGGTTGGGGCAACCCCTGGGTTATCGCTGAGCTCGGCGGCGGTGCCGCGCTCCTTGGAGTCTTCATCGCCGTCGAGGGGCGCGTACCCGATCCGATGTTCCGCCTCGAGCTCTTCCGAATCCGGATGTTCGCGGCCGGCAACATTGCGGGCTTCTTGTCGTCGCTTGCCCGCGGCGGTCTGCAGTTCATCCTCATCGTCTGGCTACAGGGGATCTGGCTGCCGCTCCGCGGCTACGCTTTCGAGGACGCACCGTTGTGGGCCGCCCTATACATGCTCCCTATGACGGCCGGGTTCCTGCTCGCCGGACCGTTGAGCGGCAAGCTGTCCGATCGATACGGAGCTCGCTACTTCTCGACCGGCGGCATGCTCCTCACCGCAGCTGCTTTCGCGGGCTTCTTCGTGCTCCCTGCCGACTTCGACTACGGCCCCTTCGCGCTGCTCCTGCTCATGCTGGGGATCGGCATGGGTGCCTTCGCTGCCCCCAACACGGCGTCGATCATGAACGCCGTTCCGCCCGAGCATCGTGGTGCGTCATCAGGCATGCGCGCCACGTTCCAGAACGTCGCCATGAGCCTGAGCATGACGCTCATCTTCACGCTCGTCATCGCGGGACTCTCGGCGAGCCTGCCCGGCGCCCTGTTCGGGCACCTCACCGCGGCAGGCGTCCCGTCGGACGTGGCATCGCGGGTCTCCGGCGTGTCGCCGATCGGCGCGCTCTTCGCGGCATTCCTCGGCTACAACCCGATGGCGAGCCTGCTTCCGCCGTCGATGCTCGCTGCACTTCCGGACGCAACCCGCTCGACCATCCTTAGCACCTCGTTCTTCCCGCAGCTGCTGTCGGGCCCGTTCCACGATGGGCTGCAGATCGCGTTCTCGGTCTGTGTCGTGCTGTCGCTCGGAGCCGCGGCCGCATCCTGGTTGCGGGGGCCTCGCTACATCCACGACTACGAGGCAGGGAAGGCGAAAGCGACGGGAGTCCCAGGTTCGGCCGTGGAGCTCAAGGGCTCAACCGCGGCACCACGAATGAAGCCGCGCTGAGGCGCAGGAGGTCGGTATGGAGCTCCGGCTCGAGCCAGCTCACACGGCGCTGGTGGTGATAGACCTGCAGCGGGGGATCGCGGAGGCGCCGACAGCCCCGCATCCTGCGAGCGACGTGGTGGCACATGCGGCGGCCGTGGCCGTTGCGCTCCGGGCCGCCGGCGGGACCGTCGTCCTCGTTCATGTCACCCCGTCGGCAGACGGCAGGGATGCGCTGCGACCCCATACCGACACGCCGGCCTGGCAGCCGGGGCCCCGTCCGGCGGACTGGGCCGAGATCATCCCCGAGCTTGGTCCCGAACCGGGCGACCTCGTTATCACCAAGCGGCAATGGGGCGCGTTCTACGGCACAGAGCTCGACCTCCAGCTCCGCCGACGCGGCATCGACACGATCCTGCTGTGTGGCATTTCGACGAACGTCGGCGTGGAGAGCACGGCCCGCGACGCCTATGAGCGCGGCTACGAGCAGGTGTTCGTGGAGGACGCCATGGCGGCCCGGAGCCCCGACGAACACGCGCACACGGTCCGCTCTCTCTTCTCGCGGATCGGCCGGGTGCGCTCGACCGCCGAGGTGCTGGCCGCGCTCGAGGTCGCGACCAGGCAGGCATGAACGCGAGAACGTCACACTCAAGCGATCGTCATCGGTGATGAGGGCTCGCCGCCGCCAATCTGCATGTCCTCACGGCACGTGCCTCTCAATCCCACATCACCCTTGTCGCTCCAAGCAATGGACCTACCGCCCAGGCCATCTTCGATGTCACGGGGTATTTCGCGCTAGCAGGAAGCTGAGCTAAAGGCCCGCAGTCCAATGGCGACCAGACAGGATGGCCAAATGGTCGCTGTCAGTGCGTCACTTTCGACCAGCCGTCGCGCTGGTGCGATGGTTCGACCGAGGAGGCGGGTGGCTCTCCACTATCAAGCCGGCCGAGCGCATGGCTAGATGACCATCTGCCCCTGCCTCCACGGTTTGAGCGAGCCGGACGTGGCCTCATAGAGCTTGGTCATAGCGTTGCGTATCCGCGAAGACGGCCACCCTCGGGCGGTTGCGTGCCTCGCTTGAACCAGCTGGGCCACTTGGTCCTGGGACCAAGGCTGGATTGCCCAGTACCGCCCAACGTGACAGCCTGGACGAACGATCAGAGTTCGCAACGCCCCAACTCGGGGCTGGTCGCGCGCCCTGGCAGGTCCGCCGCCTGCCATCAGGGAGACCTACCAATGCGAAAGCTCGCCCTCGCGCTCGCGATCGGACTGCTGGCGTCGGCCGGCGGATTGGGGGCAGCCGTCCAGAGCACCGCCGCCGCCGTGACGCCGGTGCCCGGCGCCACCTACGTACCGCTCACTCCGTCGCGCATCCTCGATACCCGCACCGGCACGGGACTGTCGGGCTCCTTCGGCTCCGATAACGCCCGGACGTTCGGGGTGACAGGCCACGGTGGAGTTCCCACCAGCGCTACGGCCGTTACCGGCAACCTGACCGTGACCGGCCAGACCAGCCTCGGCTATCTCTACATCGGTCCGGTGGCTCAGAACAAGCCGACTAGCTCGACTCTCAACTTTCCCGTTGGTGACGACCGGGCCAACGCGGTCACCGTCGCTCTAGGTGCCGGAGGCACCCTCTCGGTCACCTACGTCGCTCCGACTCTGGGTCCCACCGCCCAGGTCATCTTCGATGTCACCGGCTACTTCACGCCTTCATCGCTGGGGACCGTGACATGGACACTCGATCTCTATGATGCGCGAGCAGAACGCTGGCAGAACCCCGACCTCACGGCGTGCACTGCAGCGTCGACCGAATCGATGCTGAATACCATCTCTTACGCTGGGTCGACTTCCGGCCTCGTCTGGCAGCCCACCACTTCCTATTCGACGCAGGAGTCGATCCTCGCTTTCGAGCGGGAGCACATGACCATGCTTACGAGCTCGGCCGGCACGGACCCACACGGCTGGCGTAATGCCCTCAACTACTACGGCTGGGGCAGCATCGACGCCGGTGTCTATCGCGACTCGTCCTACTCGTCGTTCGACGCGGCCGCGAATGCAGCGGTTTCGGCCCTTGCCACGTATCACAAGCCGGTCGGAATCCTTGCCCGCTCCGGCCGCCACGGGCAGGTCATCACGGGCTACCAGGTCACGGGCGCTGATCCAAGTACCGGCTCATCGGATTTCAGCATCGTCGGCGTCGATCTCACCGACCCCTTGGAATCCGTTGGCTATCGCGATGCCTGGATCACCGTTGCCGACTGGCGCTCGGGAGGGTCGTGGATTCAGTTCTCTCAGTACCTGCAAGACGACTCGCCGTATCAAGACCCCATCGATGGCCAAGTCGGCAACGACGAGTGGTACGGCAATTGGGTCATCATCGATCCGGTCAATTAGGATCGGCGCAAGTGCCTTGGTCGATCGGCCCGGGTTGATGGTCTGACTGCTCCAGCGCCAGGCGAGGCATAGTAGGCGGCAGGTCAAGAAGGCCACTGCGCACTCAAGCCATAGAGTGAGATCAGGCGGAGCGTGAGAAGGTCCCTTGTAGCCACTCCAAGCCTTCGGCCGCAGCCACCCTGAGCACTTTCAGCGTTCGTCAGGTCCAGAGCTCCCACCCTGGCGGCGTGATGGTTGAACGTTGGGCGGGGTTCGATTGGCGGCGGGCTCTCCGGATCGCAGGGCAGATAGCGCTCGCAGCGTGGTTTGCCTACTGGGCCTGGCAGACCATCCGCCCCTACTTCGAGAGCTTCCCCTACCACCTCGACATGCTCGGGTTCGATGCCCGCATCTACCTGCACGCCGCGCAGGCTTGGCTTGCCGGTGGCGATCCCTGGACGGCCTACGCCTCCCAGCATTCGTGGGCGGCAGGCGCTCCGGACGTGGCCTACTACTTCACCGGTCCGCCGCCGACTGTGCTGGCATTCGTTCCGTTCTCCTGGCTGCCTGACAGCGCGTTCACGGTGGGGTGGATGGCGCTCACCATTGGCGCAGCGTTCTATACCATTCGACGGCTAAGCCTGCCAGCCTGGTGGGTCCTGTTTCCGCCGCTGGCTCAGGCGGTGTTCGTGGGCAATCCGCACGTCGTCTGCCTCGCGCTCATCCTCAGCGGATCGAGCGTCCTGCGGGCGATCGCACCCGCCGCGAAGGCCTACGCCGTTCTGCCGATGATCGCGGAGCGTCAGTGGCACGCACTGGGGCTCTTTGCGGTTGCCGGAGCGCTCTCCGTCGTCATCCTCTGGCCCCTGTGGGCGCAGTACGCGACGGACTATCCGCAGATTCAGGCGTGGATTACGAATGCCACTTGGGGCGGGTTCTCTGCCGCGCGCGATCCACGTCTGTTCGTCATCGTGGCGGCTGCCCTTGGAGCCCTCTGGCTCGTGGACCGCCGCGCGGTGGGCTGGCTCGCGGTTCCTGCGCTGTGGCCCGCGGCGGAGTACTTCTACGCCACGTTTGCACTGCCGCTGCGCTCACCCTGGCTCGTGGCAGTCCTGGCCGTTCCCGGGACCCAGGCGGCCGCCTTCGTGCCGTGGACAATCGCGGCGTACGCTGTCGTGCGGCTTGCCCAAGCTCTGGGCGCCCATTACGCGCCAGAGGCCGATCTTGCTCTGCTACCAGATGAACACAGCGAGCCGGAGAGGCGGGACGTGTCCGTCGAGGCATGAACGTCCCAGGCCCGGCCTGTGCCCCAGGTCTCTGAGCCACGGGGTGGGGGCGGCCTGTAAGTCGAGGGGTCGCTCCATGCCCACTTGCTTCCCGCCACGCTCCGCCCGGGGCCACTCCGTGCCAAACTTCACTCCGGAGGAATGACATTGCCCCTATTCGGACCGCCAAACATCGATAGGCTCGCGGCCAAGGGTGACATCTCAGGGCTGGTCAAGGCACTCGATTATCAGAAGCTCTGGCGTGTGCGCCGGGACGCAGCTCAGGCTCTCGGCGAGTCACACGATGCGGACGCGGTTGAGCCTCTCATGGCCGCTCTGACCGACGACAACACGAGCGTTCGCATAGCGGCAATTGAAGCTCTGGGGAAGATCGGCGACCCGGACGCGGTTGAGCCGCTAATAGCCGCTCTGCGAAGCCAGGCGGTTGAGATACGCAAAGCTGCCGCTGACTCCCTCGGCCAGATCGGGGACATACGCGCTCTTGAGCCCCTCATCGACCATCTCAACGACGCGGGCTGGAGCGTGCGTCGAGCCGCCGCGGAAGCGCTAGGCGACATTGGTGACGCCCGCGCCGCCGAGGCCCTCAAAGCCGCGCTTGAAGACAGCGACTTGAACGTGCGACATGCTGCCGCCGATGCCCTCGCGGCGCTGGGCCGGCGACCGAAGGGCTCGGTCTTTGAGGCGGGCGAAAGCGCCAGGTGGCGGGCCAAGACCAGTCGAAGCTAGGTTCCTTATAGCGGTAGGCACCGCCTAAGTTGATCGACGTAACGGGCCCGCCATATTCGCGAGGCGCGACCGGAAGCTCTGCTCGTTGCCTCGCCCGCCGACCGTGAGGGACCCTATTCAGCCATCGTGTTGACGGCGGACCTTGGTTGGCAGGGCCCAATCCGGCTGCGGTCGGCCGAATGAGTGTGGCCGTCCGATGCGTGCGAGCAGACGGCGTGGACGGGGCCCTAGCGTCGGGGGCGGACAGCAAAGCGCCCAAAGGAACCAGCTGTCCGTCGACTGGCGCACCGGCCATCGCGATTGCTCGCGACCGTCGATCCGCCGCCGGGCCCGTGACCGACGACCTTGCGGACATCGGCCCGGTTTCCCGGGACCGTCCCGGAGATTGCTCCCCGGTCCGGTTCGACAGTGAATGTCGGCCCCTTCAGGCAGAATTTAGAATGGACGTTCGAAGCGATTCGCACAAGGGACTTGTCCACCAACTAGCCGGTCGCTCCCGTACTTGTCCACCAAACGAGCGATGGTGTGGACGGAATGTGCAGAAGCTGTAGTCACGCTGGACCTTGGCGGCGGCCTCCCCGCCGGTTCGGGTTCTCGTCTATCGCCTGCCTGGCGGTGTATTGGCCGAGATGGGTGCTTGATCGGGTTCGTCGGCGGCGCGGCACTGCTCGTCAACCTCCAGCAGAGACGCATCCACTAGCCCCGCGACTCGATCGTGCCGCCCATCCGGCGGCCACAATCTGATTCGACGAGGGGAGAGCGCAAGCCACAAACTCGTGGAGCGGTTGGGGCTCGCGCGCGATGCGAAGCCACGGCCTGAGCGGCGACAGTGCCGGTCAGGGGGCAAACGCGACGGGTGAGGAGCTAGCCGATCATGGTGAGCGCAGAGTAGGGCACCCCGCGCCCAGCATTCAAGCGGTTGCCCTGGTGCCCATCCGGATGTTGTTCTCGCGCGCCGACGCCCTCTGGCCGCACCACTCCCCGTCGCGAGAGCGCCCCGAACGGGGAACGGGGAGTCGCCCACTCGCGGCTCGACCGTGGCCGTCGCGATCGCCCCGAGGTCCACTCCGCGAAGTTCGGCGCGCGAGGACTCCACCCCGTAGACCAGATCGGGCAGTCTCAAGCTCGACCGTGCGGAGCAGAGCGACGGCCAGCCGGTGTCAGACCCGTAGCTCTCTGTCCAACTCCAACATCAGCTTCTCTGGAATGTCCAGGTGCAGCGTGACGCCGAAGTAGCCACGGTCCTCGAGGCCACGGTCGAACTCGACCTTCAGAGCCACCCGGCAGGCGGTCACCTTCCCTATGGCGGCCACTCGGTCGATCACCGGCCGATAGCGCAGGGCATCCTCGCGAGAGAGATAGCCGACCTTCCCCCAGGGCTGGCCCGGCCTCGTCGGGATGACTACGACCCTGACCGCGTTGGGGCCGTGCGGGCCCGAGGGCTCTGGCAGCA
>Ga0208039_1001058_pt1 | contig 12414 bp, 20 predicted proteins | sample June2015DPH_20_1_2_FD_184722 | JGI IMG/M metagenome (GOLD analysis project Ga0208039, IMG submission 184722) | Peatland microbial communities from SPRUCE experiment site at the Marcell Experimental Forest, Minnesota, USA - June2015DPH_20_150... | ecosystem: Environmental > Terrestrial > Soil >...
CGTAGATCGTGCAGATGCTGGGATGATTGAGGGCAGAAGCAGCGCGCGCTTCGCGCTTGAGCCTCTCCAAAGCCTCATGATCCTTCCCCAATTCCTCGGGCAGGAACTTGAGCGCCACGAAGCGGCCGAGCTTGGTGTCCTTGGCCTTGTAGACGACACCCATGCCGCCGCCGCCCAGCTTCTCCAGGATGCGATAGTGGGAAACGCTCTTGCCTACCATGGCGAGGGTCCCGCCTTTGGTAACCATCTTAGGCTGCGCTCACAGCTAAGTCAACGCGATAGGACTATCCGGGACAGTTCAAGTGGCGGAACAGTTCCCAGGAGTGCTGTCTGCAGCAACACCTCTCCGTGCTGGGTCGACCGCGAAGCGGTCCCGGCTGCAAACCAAGGTTTCCCGAAGGGCTCCTATGCGCATCATGGGTGCCGAAGGGACACAGAATGGATTGGGAATGATAAGTCGGCTTCACGGAAGCTGAGCACTACCAAATGTTTTTGGAAGAGTTCGAGTTTGGAGCTTCGGCTTGGCTTGATCGTTTCGATTTGGTCCGGCGGGCAGGCTATGAACCTGCATTTCCGATCACAGGGGCTGTAGGTCTCCTTCGGGCCGGCGCACGTACCCTGCCCGGCGATCAACGCAGGAAGCGCAGGCCCGGCGGGATGCGGGATGATTTCCATGTTCATGAGAGCATCCCGAAATGCTGGAATGCCTTTTTGATGGCTGGCCGCTTCTCAGGTGGACACGGCTCGACGCGCTCCTCGCCCTGTCGGTTGGGAGCAGCGCCGAGCGGCAATCCGTAAATCTCTTTGCAGTGGGCGATCCAGCAGGTTTTCGGCTTGAACCCGAACTCCAGCTGCACCCACTTCTGGATTTCCTGATAAGTGGCGGACTCCCGCATGAACCGACCCTACCACGTTTCGGAGAAATAGCCAAACATACCGTCCTTTATGTTCGGCTTTTCCCTGCCCCGATCCCCCTCGTTGTGCATAACCGCGCACCAACGCGCCGAAAGCACCGGCAGCCCTGACGCCCCCGCCGTGTTCGCCTTGCCTCTTTGCGTCTGACCCCGAAAGACAGCAGGGCGAAGGCACTTTATGGATTCCCCCCTGCCCGTTGAAGGTGCCGAGCAAAACGCGCCTGGAGCGAGAATAAGCCGGTCCAAGCTTCGGGCACACCGATTCCATAAGGCAAGCAGAATCGGCGCGGGCAAAAACCCCGGCGCGGCGCGCCACGGCCACACGAACACTGCCAAGGCAGATCAAACTGGCGGAGCGCAAAACGTATCTAGCGCAGATTTCATTAAACAGGAAAAGAAGGGACCAGTCAGTGTTGGTCATCTCATGGAGATCCCCATACCCGCAGAGGTTCGTGTTCTACAGTTTCTGCCGAGTGCATCAAACCTCGCGCGTGACTCCCGCGATGGAAGCGGGAATCGCGGACCACGTTTGGGAGATCGAAGAGATTGCGGCACTTTTGGGGTAAGGATTAGAATGACTCCTCCACCCCTTTGGAGGTTGATCAATATGAAAACGCTCAGACTGACTAGCGACGACTTTGACAAGCTAAGGCAACTCCAGATCAAGCGTGGCTGGAAACGGCTCGCCTTCAGTACAAATTACAGGGAAGAGATATGGCCTTCGACGCGGTTTGGTCCTGTGCCAATCGAAGAAAGAGAAGAGTTGGGCGGAGTTTGCGCAATGCTAGATCAAGTAGTAGCCGAATATCTCAAAGTGCGCAGCGAGGGAGGTCGGTTCTTCGTTCAGCGGGATGGCGTTTGGTACGAAGAAGAGGGCTATCTACCTGTGCAGTTCGTGGCCTTCCAGTTCTATGGCTCCGAAAATTCAAAATGAGTCACTACCGGACTATCCGGGACAGTTCAAGTAGCGGAACAGTTCCCAGGAGTGCTGTCTGCGGCAACACCTCTCCGTGCTGGGTCGACCATGAAGTGGTCCCGGCTGCAGACCAGAACTTCCCTAAAGGTCGCAGTGAAACTCACGGGCGCTGGGCACACAGAATGGATTGGTAATGAAAAGTCGGCTTTCACGGAAGCTGAGCACTACCAAGTGTTCTTGGAAGGGTTCGAGTTTGGAGCTTCGGCTTGGCTTGATCGTTTCGATTGGTCCGGCGGGCAGAGTGTGAGCCTGCGTTTCCCGACACAGGGTCGAGCGTCCTGCATTTAGACGACCGCCGTTCAAAACAACATCGGCACTTGCGCCGCGCTGGGCTTGCCGTTCCACTTCGACGGCTGCTGACTGAAGGGAAGTGATTCTGCCCGCTCATGCTCCAGCTCAGGCACGACAATCCCGAGCTTCTCTTCCAGCCATTCTGCTACCCAGCGCCGATGGCAACGCACATTGAACGGCTCCCAACACAGAATGATGGCATTGGGGCCGAGGTACTCGGCAACCTGCTTTGTGTCCAGCGAATCAAGGCGCTTGCGGTATCCCCGATTGATTACTTTTCACTAGGTGGCGAGCGTGTAATACGTGAGGAGCTTCCTGTCAAACGGGGATAGACCGGTGTGGAATTCAAGAAGGGCGTCCATGAGCAATTGCGGCGGCTTCAGAAATCTCCCACATGGGCGTTATTCAGGGTATAATGGAAATCAGTTAGGATATCTCCTGTTGAAAGTTGGCTCATCGCTGGAGGATACAGTGGTGAGCCATTTTCATTCCGTGTCATGCGAGCGAGGGCGCACTAGTCTTCCCGGAGTCTCTGAGTTTGGCTGTCACTTCGTCTTAGGCTCTTTCGACTTTCCGTTGTTCAGCGTGGGGCGGGCGGCTTAGTGGAAACGGACCGAGTTGCAATTCTCAAAACTGCGGGCCAGCAAGAGACAGTTCGGGTGAGAATGGATTGTGCGTTGAGCAAGAAAGGCAAACATCGCCTATTACATGGCGTTCTACAATTTCTGCCGCGTGCACCAAACTCTTAGAGTTACTCCGGCGATGGAGGCTGGCGTAACTGGTCACGTCTGGACAATTGAAACACTACTGGCGTAAGATGCTGGCGGAAAGATATTGGTAATCAAAGGCTGTTCGGTGCAACTTGGTACTCCTCCACCTACCCCAAAAACTACCCATCCATACTCTACCGCTGCTGTCATCGTGGCTTGCGTTGCGATTATAGGCTATTGGGGATGGGTTGGGGTCACGATGGTCGATTTGGGAGAGAGGATGGCGAGGGTCGAAACAAACGTGCAACCCTTCGCCCTGAAACAAATTAGCTATTTTGACCAAAAAACATTCGAACGTTCGCTTCCACAATTGCGGCAAGTAATCGAGCAATCAAACCCTAAACCCGTGGCGGATCGAGAAACTTTAACAATAATAGCCAATAGATTGCGGCAAACCAATGAATCCGCCCCCGATTACTGGCCCACAGTTCTTCAATTCATTCAGTTCGCTAGTTCTGCCTTGACACTGCCAACCGATGTACCACCTCCCGGTTCGCGCTACTCGAAAACGAGTAACGTTCTATGCGGCAACACTGTGCATTGCATAGAGGCTGCCCACAGCAATATACTCCTTGATGGCGGAGACATTCGAGCTTCTCGTTTCGAGAATTGCCGCATCAGATTCACGCAGAATCCCGTAAAAATGAGCCGCGTGCAGTTCATTAATTGCGTTTTCGAAATGCCCGTAACAAATGACCCTACACCCTATCTCAAAGATGCTGCCCGCCAATTGCTTGCGTCTAATTTAACATCCGTTTCAATACCATCTTCCTAGCAACACACATTTAGGACACTACCAAAGCCTCGAATCCACACCAGTCTCGCAACTCTGGACACTGGCTCTGTGTCCTAGAAGGGCGTCATACGCCAAGTGAGTTGTTTCCGAGTGCGTTGCTCGGCCAGAGGGGCCCGTCCAAGGTGGCTAGATCGTCGGGCGACATGAGATTGAAATGAATCAACAGGGCCTTCATCAATTTTTCTGCGCAGTGCCCAGCGTGAAAGCAGGCCGCGTCCCGCGACTCAATAGCGCGTGGCTCTCGCGTCGCCCCTGGCGAAGCAAAGCCTTGCAAGGGCCTCATCCTTTTGCTTCTTGCCATTACTGGGTTAGGCTATGCCACCCCAGTTCGGCACTCCCCCAGGCGTTCTGACGGGCAAAAACAAGTCCGCACGGGTTCATTTCCACAAAACTTCATCTCCACGCCGCCAAAACCAGTGCGAAAGTACGACAAAGACCGAAAACTCCGAGGGTGGTTGATGTTGTGGTGTTGTCCCCACAAAAACGCAAGATAATGTATAAACCGGGGTAAAACCTCTGAAAAAGCCTATGAATTTTCTAAGAAACCCCCACAACTTGCGAAAATCAGTTGACAACCCCCAACCCCAAGGGTATATGCGTAACAATAGAGAATATGTAATCGCTCTTTTGGTTCAAGTGCTGGTCTTTAGAAGGCATTGGGGGGGAAGAATTCACTCGCGGGGTTGAACGCATGGCAGAAACCAGAGAGGTCATGGACATCCGGGAAGCGTCGGAGTACTTGGGAGTATCCCGCGAAACGCTTTACAAGTATGCCTATGAGGAGAAGATTCCTGCTTTCAAGTTAGGTAACCGGTGGAAGTTCAAGAAAACGCTCCTGGACCGTTGGATGGAGACGCAAAGCACGCAATCTGATCATGGTTCCACGCGGAAGCAACGCTGACCGCTCGATAGGGAGCAAGGCCCATGTTTGGAATGGGGAAAGCGAAGGGCTTGGTAGGGCTGGATGTCGGATCAAGCGCCGTCAAAGCCGTCGAGCTAAAGAAGCGGGGAGATTCTTACGAACTGGTCAACTTCGGGGTGGAGCTTCTGGGACAGTAATGGCCGGGTCATCCGTTGGAGCTGCCCCGGCGAGTCGAGGGGGATGGGCGCCACGATTGACGAGTACGAAATCCGGCCCACGCGCACGCAAGCTATTTGACGCTCTCCAAACAGAGGATGCAAGATTCCTGGCGATTCAGCCATCATGCACGGCGCGGTGGTAGTGCATTCCCAAAGACCAATCAAGAGCTCCAGGGGCGGCGCGTCGTGGAGGCAGATCGCCCTTGCAAACAGGTGGCATTGGGACGTGGTTCTGGATGAGCCTCCGCAATGGCGGGAAGAAAAAGATCCGGGTTCTCATAGCCGACCGTGAAGGCATCTTCAGGTTTGGACTGCAAAAGCTCTTCGCGGTGGAGGATGACCTGCGCGTCGTCGCGCAAGCCCAGTCCGCCGCGCAGTTGATCGAACTGACGAAATCCCTGCGGCCTCATCTGTATTTTATTCAGGCGGAAATCATAACGGAAGCGGGCGGCAATCTGCTCGAGGACATTCGTCGAGAGGCGCCTAAGTGTAAAATCGTGGTCACGTCCTCCTCAATAGCTGAAGAAGACGAGGCCATGCGATTCATCCAGTTGGGGGCTTCGGGCATCATTCTTAAGTCAGTGGAACCGTCGCTGTTCGTTAAGTGTGCTCGCAAGGTAGTTTGGGAGAACGAAGTCTGGTTGCCACATCAGCAGGTTGCCCGCATAGCGAAGATTGCGGAAACGAGTGCTTCCCGACCACTAAGACCCGTAGATACGTTGACGCAGAGAGAGAAGACAATAATCAGCTACCTGATGCAGGGATGGCGAAATCGGGAAGTCGCCCAGCATCTGTCCATTACCGAACAAACGGTGAAGAATCACCTAAGGTCAATCTACGATAAAGTTGGGGTTTCGGACCGTCTGGAGTTGGTGCTTTACGCCATCCATCAGAAAATGCTACTTCCCCCCGTACAACCGCCTCAGGCTGGGGCTCGCGCGAATCCTGCCCATTAGTATTACACGGTTGCATTCCATGAACGCGGAATGATGCAAAGACCAATGAGAATGGGCTTTGGAGCGCGGTTTGGTGCTTGCCAGAAGTTCGTGAAAACTGATTCGACGGAAAGCTCCATTTGTCAGTACTCCAACCTGAACGTGACAGAGTGATATTAGCAGGATGTTGCGTACCCCTCTTCGGCTCTTCGTCGTGGCCCCGGCTCGCCGGGGGAAAATCCTGGAATGTCTGGCGCCGAACTGGCTTGTCCCCATGTCCGTGATCGGAACCTATCCCGCCCTGCATCGGGTAGTCGGCCTTCACAACCTGGCCCGACCTGTCCCGACCTGTCCCGATGTCTTTGATCGGGATGCCTTTGATGGGGAGGCTTTTGATCGGGAACGGCACTCGAAGGCGGGCTTCTCAGCATCCTGCTAAGGCTGCTTTTTTTCCTGCCGCTCTGAGGCAGGGAAAAGGCCCGGTGGGTGATCTTCAGCCTCTGGCAACTGACCAAGTCCCGAGAATCGCAAGTCTGCCAGTAAATCAAAACGCGCGTCCTTGTCCGACCTTCGCCTTGCCGTTTACAGGCGCGTTGTTTGCAGTAGCAAATCAGTCCAAGGCCAACTCGACTCCTACTTCGGCCGGTTTCGCCAAAATCTCAGGCAGCGGTGCACAGGCGTGAGTGCCAGGATGCTGGAGCCTATGGCCTAAGTCCCTCAGAATGAGAGCATGGCAGACGAGTGCACGGATGTCACGCTGAGCAGCGCAACCCATCCGTCGAAAGCAAAGGATTTACGCGCCGCCGTCCTGGAGAGTCACCTCATCGAGGCGTCGAATAAAACTGCGCGGGCAAACAGCCAATTCCCGCGACCGGACTAACACCAGCAAGACAGGCAGCCTTATGGGTTGCGAGCGGACTTTCACATCCCGGTCATTGCTTCTATTCTCCAATGCTAAAGGTCTTTGACAACTCGAGAATTCAACCGCTCGCTTTAGATTGAAACATTACCCTGGATATTGCCGAGCGGTTTGACACTCCATTCGCTCGCGTCTGACATCCATCACCTCTGTCAGCGAAGTTATTTTTCAACAGGTTGGTTGAAAACCTTGTGGAAAAGGCGGCTCAAGGTTACAGAAAGGTTAAGGATTGGAAGAGCTTCTAACTCTTTGCACCAACCTGTAGCATCTCCAAACCTGCTCGGGCGAACCCCAAGGGTAGGTACTCCGCTTCCAAGCCCATCTCCTCCTCACCTTGCAGTTCGCCGCGCTGCACGTTGCGGAACTGCGACTTCCCAAGCCAGAGCCAGGTGCCCCTCAGAGGATACGCGCTTCCACGAGGATCGCTTCGAGCCCCGCCTCGATAGCGGCAGGCTGGTACTCGCGTACTATATCTCATCTTGGAACTTCCCTTTAAGCTGGAGAACATGCTGAAGGTTGAGACGGCATCATCCGGGGCCGAAATGGTTCCGGCAGAAGTAAAAACTTGAGTGAGGTGAACGATGGTCCTGGCCGCCCTGATCCTGATCCTCTCCACCGCGTTCTTCTTTTTCTATATGCAGGCCACTTGCCAACGCATCCTGCGCCAACAATTCGAGCGAGAGTACTTCCTAGCCATTGTCAATGCCAGCGGCCTGGAGTTCCCTGCGGTGCGCCGGACGTTGGGAGAATTCAACGCGCCCGTCGACTACCCCCGGCTGCGCATGACGCTCAAGTGCGATTACTTGGCACTTACTTACCTGCTCAAGAATGCCGTCAACGTGAAACAGCGCTATTCGGGTAAAGAGCGGTTATTGATGTTCTACTTCCGCCTGGTCTTCGCCTCCCTTATTGCCCGGCATTGGCTCCAAGTGCATGAACAACCGGCCATCCTGAAGCTGACGGCGATTCTCCAGTACTTCGCCAATGTGGTGGGCCAGCGTGTGGACAGCGTCCGCTTCGCCAACCTAACCGCCGCCGATTACGTCGTAGGTCTTTAATCCTCGTTCTGGCGCTGTTCCAACTATGCGGGGCAATTCTTCAACGCTCACCCGCCATCCCGACGCTACGCAAGGCTCTGGCCGGATTTGGTCCGGCGGGCAGGGGATGGAACTGCTTTTCTGACCACAGGGGCCAGCGTCCTAACTCTTAGACGACCGCCGTTCAAAACAGCCTCAGCGATTGCGTGCCTTGACTCGGCTTGCCGTCCCACTTCGACGGCTGCTCGCTGAAGAGTCCGTCTGGATCATCGCAGTCAGCCCAGCGCCCAGGATGCGAGTGGGATTGTCGGTTATTGGCCGAGGAAATCCAGGTTGCCAGGGGGATTGGCCTTCGCTTTTTCTTTGCATCGGGCACACTCCTGTGTTACCTTTGAAGTGCACCCAAGAGTTCTTGAAGGCCCGCCTGGCAGCGGGCCTTTCGCATTTGCGCCTAACTTAGCATAGGCGCGACCTTATTGCTAGTCCTTTAAAGTCCTGAATCCACACCCCTCTCACAACTCTGGATACTGGCTCAGTGTCATTGAAGGGCGTTTTTCGGGCAGAATCCGGACTTGGGCTGTCCGGGGCTGTTTTCGCTTTCTGCGAGCGCAGAATCTGCTTGGCCCGATAGACCATCCCCCTTCCGCCGCCACCCAACTTCTCGAGGATGCGATAGTGAGAAATGGTCTTGCCAATCATCGGAAATTCTTGATCAACACCGCGTCGGTCTGCTCAGTGCCGCGCGAGAGGGCCAGGCGGCCATCGCGGGACCAGTCGAACCAGAAAACCTTGTCTGAAGTGAAATGCGTCACCGGCTTCGGCGGGCCGCCCGCCACCGGTTGTTCCCAGACGTTCTCCACGCCATTCACGTCGTAGAGGTAAGAGATGGCGTGGCCATCGGGGGTCCAAGAAAAGTACCCGTGACCAGCACCCGGCAGCGGGAAAACCTTGGCGGGTTGGCCGCCCGCGAAAGGAACCATCGCCAAGCTGAATCGCTGATCCTGGCTGGGAGCGTACAGGCAGGCAATCCACTTGCCGTCCGGGGAGACGGATGGCGTGTTTGATGCGTAGTCCGTCAACTGGGACGCTGGGCCGCCTCCACTCGGAACCTTCATCAGAACAACCTTGCCGCTCTCGGTCCGGCTGAAAACTACCCACCGCCCATCCGGCGATATGGCGGGAAACGCTCCACGGGTGAGCTGTTTCAGATTACTACCGTCCATATCCATACGCCAGATGTTGCCCTGGCCATTTCGGTCTTCCTGGTAGAAGGCAATGAAGCCGCCACGGAGGGGGACGGCGGGCAAGGCGGAAGCTGCGGATGCGTCGTTGTTGGTGAGCCGCTGGGAGTTCGAGCCGTCCGCGCCCATCTTCCAAAGATCATAGCGTCCGTTATGAACCGAGGAATAGACGATTTTCCCGTCCGGCGTCCAGGCCAGACCCCCCTGGCCGTCGTGGCTCTGGTTCTCGGCGCTCAACGAGCGGGCCTCGGACTCCTTGCCAGGTGTGGTGACCTGGATGGTAGTAAGAACCTGGCCCTGCAGGGCCAGCAGTGTCTTTCCGTCCGCGCTCGCCCGAACTCCTATGTACCTCGACAGGTCGTGAGTGATCTGGCGGGCTTCGCCTCCCTCTACCGGGACTTCGTAAAGCTGTGATGTCGCGGTGGACCCCGACGCCCCTTGCGGCCTGCCCGCAACGAGCAGGTGAGGGCCTCCAGGGAGCCAGGTGAGATCCAAGATGGCGTTCCAATGTGCGCCAGCCACCGGCTGGGCCGGACCGCCTTCCGCCGCGATGGTGGTCAAAACCGACTGCCGGCTATAGTGATCGAAGGCGAGGGTCTTGCCGTCCGGAGACCACGCGACGTGGTAAATCCGCTCGGGCCATTTGTAGGATGCCATTACTCGCTCGTCAGAGCCATCCGGCGAGGCGGTCAACAAGCTGTCCTCACCAATAATGGTGGTCCGCACAAAGGCGACCCGCTGGCCATCGGGTGAAAATGCCGGCGGGTCGGTGATCCCCGCCAGCATCTTTCTGGGACTTCCGCCCAGGGACGGCACTTGGTAAAGATCGCCGCTAGACTTTAGGCGGTCCTGGCGGACGAAGTAGACGTAGCTGCCATCGGGAGAGAACGCCACACCGGCGCAAATATCTTCGCCCAGGGTGGCAATCTGGACGTCACTGTCCGTGGCCAGTTGCTTCAGCCAGAGGCTTTGCTTTCCTGCCGTCTCCCGCACATAGGCCACATACTTCCCGTCCGGTGAGATGTCCGCCCCCTGGACGTCGCCACTGCCTGTTACACGCGTAAATTCCAAGCCGGCGGGCGGAGCCGGAGCATGGCTGGCGGCGCGATAGAGGCCATAGATGAGGGCGGCGGCGATCACCATCCCGGCAGCCATCAATGCGCTGATGGCTTTCTTGTGGCGCTTGACCAAGCCCGCGATAACCTGGGAATCGGAGCTCTCGCTCGTAGCGTCGGCATCTTGCCGGCTCGCTCTCTCGCCGCCCGGCCCAAGGGCAGGCACAAGGCCTGTCCCTATGTTGCGCCCAACCGCCGGGACGGCGGCGCTACGCCCCGAATCCGTATCACGCTTCAGGCGTTGCAAGTCTGCCCGTAGGTCGGCCGCGGTCTGGTAGCGAAGCCTGCGGTCTTTCTCCAGCGTCTTGTTGATGATTTCTTCCAGCTTGGGTGAAAGTTCAGGGTTCAGCCGCACCGGTGGGGTCGGAGCCTGGGTGAGGATGGCCGTGAAAATCATCGCGGATGTGTTGCCCGTGAAGGGCTGCTTGCCCGTCGCCATCTCGTACAGCACCGCGCCGAAGCTGAACAGGTCGGTACGTGCGTCGAGTTCTTCGCCTCGCGCCTGCTCCGGCGACATGTAGGCGACCGTGCCCAGAACCACGCCGGGGCTGGTGAGATGCTCGGGTTCGAGGGAGGCGGTGGGCAGGGCAGAGGCTCCCACGGCTTCCGCTGCCCGCCTGGGCTTTGGCGCCAGCTTGGCCAGTCCGAAATCCAGAATCTTCGCCTGCCCACGCGTGGTGACGAAAATATTCGCCGGCTTGATGTCCCGATGGATGATGCCCTTCGAGTGGGCAGTGTCCAGCGCATCGGCAATCTGAATGGCCAGGTCGAGCAGGGTATCGATTTGTAGGGGCGAACGGCGTTCGCCCTGCTCGGTTGGGCGCGCGCCGCGCGCCCCTACATCCACCAAATGCTTCAGGGTCTGCCCCTCCAGCAACTCCATAGCGATGAAAGGCTGGCCCTCGTGCTCATCAATGTCGTAGATCGTGCAGATGTTGGGATGATTGAGGGCAGAAGCCGCGCGCGCTTCGCGCTTGAGCCTCTCCAGGGCCTCATAATCCTTTGCCAATTCCTCGGGCAGGAACTTGAGCGCCACCAAGCGGCCGAGCCTGGTGTCCTTGGCCTCGTAGACTACGCCCATGCCGCCGCCACCGAGCTTCTCCAGAACGCGATAGTGGGAAACGCTCTTGCCAGTCATGCGAGGAACCAGCCGCTGCACGCCATCTTAGGCCACGGTTGCAGCGTAGTCAACGCAATAGGACAATCCGGGACAGTTCAAGCAGCGGAACAGTTCCCAAGAGTGCTGTGCAGCAAAATCTCACGGTGCTGGATCAAGTGCGAAGTGGTCCCGGCAGCGGGCCAAGATTTACCCAAGGGCTCCAGTCCACATCATGGGCACCGGGCAGACAGGATGGATTGGGAATGAAAAGTCGGCTTCCCATCGACTGGGTCACCTCTTGGGCTGGATTCAGGTGTGGAGGGCGTTTCTCGGGCCCAATCCGCGCTTGGGCTGTCCGGCGCTGTTTTCGCTTTCTGCAAGCGCACAAATTGCCTTCCCCCACCCCGGCTCTCCAACGCAGCCGAGAGGCTGAAATCCGAACCGCGGCTGAACCCCGTGCGCCAGAATCGGGGAGTGCTTTCCCGGTCGAGCGCGATTCGGGCTCCATCCTGCGAAACAATTCTCTCCTTGACGGACTAGGAGAGCTATGTTACCGTCTCTCCTAGATATTCGAGGAGAGAACATGGATAAACAGATAGATCTGTTGCAGGGCACTCTGGACATGCTGATCCTCAAAGCCGTGTCGCTCGGCCCCTTGCATGGCTACGGCGTTCTGCTGCGCATTCAGCAGATTTCCGATGAACGTCTGGAGATCCAGCAAGGATCGCTGTACCCGGCTCTCTACCGGCTGGAGCACCAGGGTTTGATCTCCAGCGCGTGGGGCGAATCGGACAACAAGCGTAAGGCGAAGTTCTACCGTCTGACGGCGACCGGCCGGCGCCGGCTCCAAACGGAGACCGAGAAGTGGAACCGCATGGCGTCGGTGATCGCCGGCATTCTGGGCACGACCCCGGAGGAGATATGAGACTCTTCGCGCAATTCCGGTCATGGCTGAAGTGGATCGTGAATCGGCGGCAGCTCGAAAGCGGCATGGAGGCGGAGGTGCGCTTTCACCTCGAGAGCTATGCGGAAGACCTGGTGCGGAGCGGCGTTCCCAGGCCGGAAGCGATGCGCCGCGCACGGATCGAGTTCGGCGGGATCGAGTCCCATAAGGATGCCATGCGCGCCTCCCTGGGCTTGCGCTGGTGGGATGGGCTCGGCGCGGACCTTCGCTATGGGGCACGGCAGTTGCGCAGGAACCCGGGGTTCACGGCGGTGGCGGTGCTGACGCTAGCGCTGGG
>Ga0208039_1001064_pt1 | contig 12387 bp, 9 predicted proteins | sample June2015DPH_20_1_2_FD_184722 | JGI IMG/M metagenome (GOLD analysis project Ga0208039, IMG submission 184722) | Peatland microbial communities from SPRUCE experiment site at the Marcell Experimental Forest, Minnesota, USA - June2015DPH_20_150... | ecosystem: Environmental > Terrestrial > Soil >...
TCTGGCCCGCCATCAACACAGCAGGCATTGCTGCCACCCTCTATTTCGCCGCCCTCATGGCTTACGTACTGAGGAAACCGTTGGCTGCGAAATGGCGGATGATTTTCGTGGTCATCTCCATTGTTGTCATTGGTTGTGGCGCATACAGATGGATGGGTATGCAGGAAGAGACGCATTGGCAGGTGGACCTGCTGATGAAAATACGAGCTGTGATAGGTCGTGGCATAAGGATATCTGAGATGCCTCCAATACTCCTGAAGGCTCTCGACTTGTACTATCGGCAGGATACGAAAGGAGCGAAAACTCTCGCAGAACTATTTAAGCAACTGCACCCGGGTGCCACAGCCGGGACAAACATCCACAAGGCCGAAGGAGAATGGGACAAGACTACCGTGATGGTCGAGACGCTCGAGCCCGATAGAATTGTACTTGTGTCTCAGGAGACTTTTGTTCCGGGGAGGGACTCGTCTTTTAAGAACTACAATGGCCAGACCGGAATGCTGCAGGAAAAATTCATTCTGACAGAAAAGGGACTTACTCATGTTTCCGAAAACTGACTCTCCTGAATTTGCGCCGAACTTTCTTTGGCAGATTATTCTCCTGACTGTCATAGTTCTTGCGCTGGTATTATTCTCCGACAAACTTTTCAAATCAGACCTAAGTTCCATGGCCGTGGAGACACCGCGAATCGTCCTGTTTCCGTGGGTCATTGCGGGCGGTCATACGATTGAGAACGGATTGCTCGCGTTCTCCGGCAAGCCGGCGGACGTTGTAAACGGCAAGGATCAGGTCAGAGCACTCGCGGCCCTCATTGTGGTATTGGTTCTCTTACCGACGATCTTTTTCCTCCGATGGCGTCGGTGGAAACTGGCCGCGGAACCTTCGATCCATGCGACATCCTGGAGTCTCTCCCGGGTTTTCTATTCCTTGTGCGGTGCTTTGGTAATATACATCTCAGTGGCATCACTCCCGATGGCAGTGTTCGGCGACGTGATTCACAACCGCCTCCGCGAAGCCCAGGCGGTACAGTCAAGCAGGGATGAGATCATCAACGAACTGAACTTCATGGGTTTTGATCTCTTTCAATACTATATATTGCCCAAGGAAGCTGGAGGGGGAAATCACTGCTTTGATGGGTACGCGCTTCCGGACAGCGCATCGAAAACCGCAGAGGCGACATACGTAGTCACTCCGAATGGTCAAACTGTCGGCATTCACGCAGAATCGATCCGGTATCCTTTCAGCTGGGTCGAGGTGAAAGTTGACAGTCTCGGCCGCTTGGGTTCATGGACATATGGGGGGAAGTTCATCTAGCGCGTCTTTGATACGACAATTTCCCACTACAACAAACTACCCGACAAGCATATGGAAACCAAACAACTGTTCCAACTCAGACCGATCGACTGGCGATGGTTCATCGTATCGTACTGCTTCCTTGTTCTGTTCCATCTCGCCCCATCGTTCCTGATTGGAGGATCGAAAAACTCATTCCAGGAGCTGGTCAGTTTCCTGCTCTGGATTGGAATCGGAACTCCGATCATCTGTGCAATCATCGCGTGGTGGTCAAGGGGGATCACAATTCTGGAGCCTGGACTCGCCGCAGCGTTGTACGCCTTCACCCTCTTGGGTATTGTGAAACCTTATTTGATATTTGGCTCAGGATATCGGTCTGTCGCTGAGCAAGTCGTTCTGCTCCTTTCCATGTTTGTTGCCGGTTGCCTTGGCGCAGCATTCGGTGAGTGGATCCAGATGCGGAAGGAAAAGAAACAGGTGGCGTAGCCACATCTGTCCTTCCGAAGGTTTCGTAGTATCCGCATTGCCTTCGGAAGGATCCCTGCGCCCTCGGGGTTCCATCGAAAGGTCCAGATCATTTCCTCTCATCCATGATTTAAGTATATTGTTGGCGGATCGTTCGAATCCATCGTTACCAATCAACCATTTAACCAATTAACCAGCGAATTGCTATGCGATCTTCTCTTCTCATCTTCATCTTTCTTTTTACTACCGTTCTTTCCGCCCAGCACCAAAGCGTCATCACTGGCAAACTCCTTGGTCACGATGGAAAGCCAATGCCCATGGCCCACCTGCACCTGATCAAGGCACCTGAGTCGAAGTCGTTTGACGGTGTGCAAGCTGGCAAAGACGGGGCATTCAGAATTGCGACGACCGAAACCGGTCTTATCGTTGCGGAGTTTTCGGGAGTCAATCATGCTGCATACGACGTCCCACTGCTCATCGACAAGCCAACGACCATAAACTTGACCGTCAGGCTCGCAACATACACGTACGTTGATGAGATCAAAGATCTACGGTTCTTGTCCGATTTGACAGATTTTCAGTTCAACAGTGCCCACCAGATGGTGAAGCAGGGTGATGGCACGTTTATAATTGATTTGGAGTGGGCGAAGCCGACGCTTGCGTATCAGGTTTTTGGCGCCGAAGCAAACAGCCGGAGCATCAACGGTACACAGTCCGATGGCTATGACTTTGACGGAGCCGGTGATTACAAATCGATTGTGCATATGGAGGGGGGAAAGATCAGGATCGTGTTTGATCCGAAGAAGACAGTCCGTTCGACTGCTGAAGCAGAGATCAAATTCGCAGATCCTAACTCGGCGATCGCGAAGATTGCTGCTATTGAGCAGGAAATGATGAAGAGGGAGATTACGTGGTCGGCTGCCGTCACTGAGTATGTGAAGGCTGGAAATGATTTCAAGGCGTTCACGTACGACTGGTCGGTCGATCAGGCTTCAATCCTCGCCCGGCTCAAATCGGAGAAAGATCCCCTTGTGCGGCAGATGCTCCTGATGGACTATGTGGATACGAAGGCAAAGAACGCCGCAAAGGTGGATTCGGCAGTCGGCTTTCAGTTGTTCAGGGAAGTGCCACCTGACTCAAAGCTCTGGATGAGGCCGACATTGCCGCTTCTCGATGCCGCCGCAGACCTGGCGGGCAACGAGTCAGTCTTCGAGGAGTACCTGGACAAGTTCCTGGAGAAAAATCCTCAGACTGATTTGAAAACAACTCTGATCATGAGCCAATTGGCCTCAGCCAGAATGGGGGGGAATGAAAGGCGTTTCAAGCTCTACTACGACATGGCGATGAAACACTTTGAAGGGACGTCTTTTGGCAAATCTATTCAGGAACGTTTCGTGCCGACGACCAACATCGGGGTTGGCAAAAACATCCCGGCATTCAAAGTCAGAGCGCTCGGCGATTCGACAACAGTCTATACCAACGAAACATTGAAAGGCAAATTGGTATTGCTCGACTTCTGGGCGACTTGGTGCGGACCGTGCGTCGCCGAGATGGAGAACCTGCACGCCGCGTACGATCGATTCAAATCGAAGAACTTTGAGATCCTGAGTCTTTCGCTCGATCAGAAGCCCGAAGACGTGGTGAAATTCCGACAGGACAAGTGGAAGATGCCGTGGTTACACACGTTCGTTACGAATGACAGAGAACTAACCACTGCATTCGAGATTGTGGCGATCCCTCGTCCGCTTCTCGTGGACGGTTCAGGCAAAATTGTAGCGATGGAAGAAGAACTGCGCGGTTCAAAGCTTGAGGTGACGATCGCGAAGTTCCTCGGCGAGCCCAAGTAGCCGGTGATTTCCAGCCCGAACGCAACTCAACTCAATCCGTTCTGCATGCTTCTTCTGTGATCCCCTCCTCATTTTGAGGAGGGGGCATTATGAGGACTACTCTGTAGGGGAGGTGTGCCCTCCCTCTGCGCGACTTTCCCACCTTTTCTGCATCTTTATGTTGCCCCCTTGAATGCTCTTCGACAGTTATACTGTCGAAGAAAGCTCATTTCCGAAAGTTGCACTCTCGGACAAACGCGCAGAGGGGCAATTGCCCCGCACCGAGAGGCACATTTGGATCCCACCATCGAGCAACAGCTGATCGCAGAACTTCAGCGCGGAAGTGACCGCGCCCTCGCGGCGGTGTATCAGGAATTCAGCCAGGGGGTCTTTGCGTACTGCCTGAAAATTCTGGCCGATCGACAACTCGCGGAAGACGTGGTGCAGGAAACATTTCTGAAAGTGCGGCAGCACGCGCAATCGATTCAACGAAACGAGTCGTTCAAATCATGGGTCTTCCGCATTGCGCGCAACGAGGCGCTGATGCAATTGAGAAAGAAGAGATCGAATGGCCAGATTGAAGACGAATCAGTGTGGAGCGAGGAGACGCCTCATCAGCAATTCGTTGCGTTGGAACGCACAGAGATTGTCAACCGCTTGCTCGACAACTTGAAGCATGAGTATCGTGAAGTTCTCGTGCTACTTGCCTATGAAGGCATGTCGTACTCCGAAATCGCATCTGTCACAGGCGCAACGGAGAGTTCTGTGAAATCGAGGATCTTCCGGGCACGGAAGGAAATGATCGAGAAAATGAAACCGTACGGAGAGCATCATTTGTAGGTCGAAATGCCATTTCGACCACATTGATGTTTTCATAGACACTCAAGGATCGTACCATGAACCACGCACACTATCAAGAACTCACAAGCCAATTCATCGACCGCGAGCTTGGTCCTGAAAACGAACGGGAGCTCTTTGCGCACCTCGGCGCATGCGACGAATGCAGAGAATTCATGAAAGCAGCGTTGGTGCTGCAAGGTGACATCCTCGGGACTAAGCCTGCTCATACCGTGTCTCTTCGACCAGCCAGAAAAGTCCACGCCCTGCGAATGGTTTGGAGCAAGAGGGTGCCGATGTCAGTCGCGGCTATACTTGCAGTGATCGCACTTGCGAGTACTGTCGCATTCAGCACACTCTGGATCCGACCGAAAGAAAAGGTCGTCGAGACCAGGCAGGAAGTCGTTTATGTCCCGCGGTTGCCGGCGATACAGGTAGTCGGGTTCTATCCGCCGATAGACGATGTGAAAAAATAGAGGGATTGGGCCATGAAAAAATCAATCTTCGCACTGATGCTTGTCTGTTATTGTTTTTGTTCCTGGGCGGGACAAGAGGGCGTCGGAGCTGTACAGAAACGATTGAAAGAGCCGTTTTTCGAGGGAGTTGTTGGGGATTTCGTGAACAGGTCGCCTATTAGCGGAGCCTCGGTGGCCATAGAGGAAACTGGCCAACGTGCGACCACCGATCAGAGGGGTGTATTTCAGTTTGAGGGGCTTACACCAGGGAGCTACACCGTTCGTATTACACATCCGCAATATCGCACGCTGATACACAAGAATTATCAAGTCTCGAGGGAAGGCGGAGCCTATGTCTCATTTCCCATGAAATCTCGAAAGGAGAGTGATTCTCCCCTTGTGATTGACGACAAGCCCAAGGGTCAGTTCGTGATTGATGAAGACGCAGAGGTACTCGAGCAGCGCGAGCCCATCTATCCGCAAGCTGCGCTCAAAGAGAAAGTCGAAGGGACGGTCGTGCTGTGGGTGGGAGTCGGCGAGAACGGGGAAGCGATATACGCCGGATTCAAGGAGGGCCTGAATCGGAAAGATCTTGTTGAGGCGTCGATGGAGGCAATCCAGTATTTCAAGTTCAAACCGGCAAAGGTGAAGGGAAAGCCGGTGGAGGTTATGGTGACGGTGCCATTTAATTTCAAGCTTGCCGACAAATCGACCCCCTATCCGCTTGATCACCTCGATGGGCCTCTCACTTCCGATGACGTAGAGCAAGCCCTGGCTTATTTGGGAGTGGAGTTGGAGCGGTTTGCGTATGAGCTTCCTTACAAACATAAGGTGAAGTTTTGGGTGGAACAGTACCGTGACGGAAAACTGGCGGACACAAAGAGCGGATTGATCACTCCGCAACCCGGTAGGTGCAGCATTCTGATTATTAAGCATCAGTACACCGATTCCATTCGGTACACACTCAATGTCGCGAGTGGCAACGGCCGCAGAACGATGATATTCGGGAATATCCCAATCAGAGGATACAATGCAAGTGGCACTCAGCGGATGACTGATATTGCTCTTAGATCCGGGGTAAAGGTCCCAATCTATCTTTATGCATTATCTCCGGAAGGAGTCAGTTTCAATTTTGGTGATCCAATTGACCGGATCATCGCTCGCATTAAGTTGGTCATAGTGATTTCCGTAGAACTTAATCTCCAATGATAAGTGTGTCCATGAAGAAGTCGACTTTTGTAGTGTCATTCTTATGAAAAGTCGGACTTCAAGCTTGCACGCATTTGTTTTCTAGTTTCTTTGTCGATATTTTGAACCGCACGCACCGAATGCTTCCCCCCCCGCGCCGACTCAAATATGGAGGTCCCGATGAACCGTCCCATTCGTCGCCTCACCTTGTCGGTTCTCACATGTATTCTGTTCCTCCTCCTTATTGAACCTTCTTTCTTCGTTGTCTTTGCTCAGAACAAGGAGGCCGACTCCGTCTTCGCCCTGGGGCAGACTCATCACAAGAAAGGGATGGATCTGCTCAAGAGTGGGGAGAAATCCAAAGCCCTTCGTGAATTCTCCAAAGCTGCTGACTGCTCTGCAGATCATCAGGATTATCTGCGGAGCAAACTCGATAGTATCAAGCCGATGTATGAATCATTCCTGGCCAAAGATCCACAGAGTCCGCTGTTCACTTATCTGATGGGGCGTTGGTATGCCGCTGCTCAGCGTGATAGCGTCTGTCAAATGAAAGCCATCGCATTCTATGAGGCTGCGGTGAAGCTCGAGCCGAAATTTCCATGGCCCTATCATGGATTGGCGGCACTGAGCACCCGGAAAGGTGACTACGACGGCGCTGCGAAGTACTACCTGAAGGCGATCGATGCCGATCCTGACTTCGATATCGGTTATATCTATCTTGCAAGCGCCTATGAGAGATTAGGGAAAGACGGCGAAGCCCTGAAGGTGAGAAGAAGACTACTCGAGCGGGATTCAACCTCGTATGGCGCGACCTTTGCGATGCTCGATCTTGCCAGGAATTCGAAAAACCCTTTGGAGAAGGAAGAACTGTACCAAAAGGTGATTCGCTTGACCGAGATTGGCTGGCTGCGGGAAGGTGCTTACCGCGAGCTTCTCTGGGCGAGGTTGGGCGAAAAACCGGATTCGGCGGTTTCATTGGCCCGACGCCTGCTGTCAGGTGGCGTGACCATCGAGAGGTACACGCGTCAGACGGCACAACTCATGATTTTTAATGCTATGAAAAAGACGAATCGGGGCGAGATCCCAGCTTATGCCAAAACTCTCCTTGGTGAACCCGATCCAATGCTGCTCGGTCAGATCGGGGCTTTCTGCCTCGACTCCTTGCACAATGTCGAAGTTGCTTTGCAGTGCCTTCGGAACGCATATGATGTGTGTACGAAAGACAATGTTGACGGCACAGTGATTCATGGGTCTGCAATTCCTGTCGAGAGACTCATTCAAGTTGCAGACGAAACCAGGAAGGGTTTCATTGCGATAAAACTTGGACAGGCATACTATCAGTTGAAGGACTATGATAATGCAGAGAAATTCTTGAGAGAGTCAGTCGACATTGCTTTGAAAAAGAGCTCTCCGTTCGCCCTTTATCAGCTAGCTTACACATTAGAGGCGAAAGGAGACAACGACGAAGCAATTAAGTGGCTTTCGCGAGGATTGGCCATCGCGCACGAAGACAAAGCCATGTCCACGCTTGAAAAGCTGCTTGCTAAGTCAGGCGGAAAACAAAGTGCTGAGGAGAGGATCAATGCAGAGCGGCGTAAGTCGGCGAAACCCGCGCCCGATTTCACACTCGCGACATTGAAGGGAGAATCGATCCAATTGTCGAAGCTGCAAGGAAAAGTAGTGATGATCGATTTCTGGGCCACCTGGTGTGGTCCGTGCGTTTCTGAACTGCCGAACCTTGCCAAGCTATATGACAAATACTCCAAGAATCCAAAAGTGGTCTTCCTGAGCATCGATACGAATGAACCGGCGACGGCCATCAAGCCATTCATGGAGAAGAATGGTTACTTATTCACCGTGTTGCTGGGGAATCAGACTTCTGTTCCTCAACAGTACGCGGTCGAGGGAATCCCGACAAAATTTCTCATCGATCGAAACGGCAAGATACAGTTCAAACACGTTGGCGGCGGGCCCGATCCAAAAGTGATCGACGATCTGAGCCGGGAAATCGACGAGCTTCTTGCGGCAGACGTGAATTAACGCGTGACTATTGAGAAAAACACTTCCATGAAAATGTTGCCCCGACCTTCAGGTCGGGGATACGAAAACAAAAAACGAGAGGGGCTTCAGCCCCTTTGAAACGACCACAACCTCCATTTCGTCTATCGGATTTCGGTGTTGGATATTTTCAGAGCGCTAGTTCATGTGAATTTCCAATATCAATTGTCCAATAATCAATATTGAAATGGGGTGGTGTACGGTGCGTTGCACTTCCGAGCCGCACTTGACATTCTCACATGAGAATTGTAAGTTGGTGCTGTCGATTACACGACAGGGAGATTACCCGCCAAAACTTGCCACGTTGTTCGATCACTTCACGCACCTGATTCAGTATTCCATCGTTTCATTTTCCAATTAAGGTACTCGCACCTCTCTTTGTTAGGATTTTTCCGAATCAACGGCTCTCACGATATCCGTAAGGGTTCTCTGGTAATCGCGCGATTCATGCATCATTTGGTAGTCACGCATCCGTTTGGACCAATTGCGAGTCACGTCTGAGAATCGCGTACTCGGAGGCGCTCCCATTACCACTCAAAGCGCATACACTTCAATATGATAGGGCTGTAAGTTTATTGAAAGAATCCCAACAAGTGTGCAACGAGTTTGGTACGAACAGCGTCTAATCTTTGTCAGTATTTTTATGTACAAGACTTTGTCAGTACTTGTACTTATTGATTTTGGTGCACCAGTTTTCTTGATTGAATTCGCCTTCCCAGCCGTCAGTACAACCATCACGCCTTAGCGATAAAAGGAGCATCATTATGTTCCGGCTACCCAACATTTCTCAGGTATTGCAATCCCCCATGGTCGTGAAACTCGTCGCACTCTTCAAGCGGCGACCGATTGTTTCCTATTCGGTGCTCGGGGTGATTCTGGTGTGTTTCGTCTGGTACTTCTCCGCGTCGGGGACGACGACAAAATCGGATGTGCTCGTCTCTCCGACCAAAGGACAGTTCCTCGTCACTGTCATAACTACTGGGGAGCTCCAGGCGAAAAGCTCGATCGATATCAAGGGATCGGAAAACGCCCGTGCAGCTGGCATCTGGCAAATGAAAATCACGAACATTATCCCCGAAGGAACAGTCGTAAAGAAAGGGGAATTCGTCGCTGACATGGACAAGTCGGAGATCATGCAGAAAGTGAAGGATTCACAACTCTCAGTACAGAAACTTGACGCACAGTTTTTGCAGACGAAACTCGACAGCGCACTCGCGCTCTCCCAGGCACGGGACGAACTTGTCAATCTCTTCTACGCTCAGGAAGAAAAGAAGATCGTGCTGGAGCAATCTGCCTACGAAGCTCCGGCAATGAAGCGGCAAGCGGAGCTTGATTACGAACGGGCCCAGCGCAGTTACGACCAGGCGAAAAAGAACTATGTAACGAAGACACAGCAATCAGCCGCAAAAGCTCAGGCCGCGGAAGTTGACCTGATGAAGGAAAAGCAACGGCTGGATATCAACATGAAAGCTATGATGGAGTTCACCATCAAGGCGCCGGCCGATGGCATGGTGATCTATGCGCGTGAGTGGAACGGGAAAAAGAAAGTTGTCGGCACCACGATCAGTGCGTGGGATCCGACAGTTGCGACGCTCCCGGATTTGCGCGAGATGGAGTCGATCATGTACATCAATGAAATCGATATTCAGAAAATTGCGATCGGTCAGAAAGTAAAGCTCAAACTCGATGCCGATCCGAACAAGCCGCTGACAGGAACCGTGACCGCGGTTGCCAACATTGGCGAACAGCGGCCAAATTCCGATTCCAAAGTCTTCGAGGTACGTGTCAAGGTATTGGAATCAGACACGACACTCCGTCCTTCGATGACAACGTCAAATGAAATCCTGGTGGCAAAGCTGGAGGATGCGCTTTCCATTCCGCTCGAATGCGTTCACACGGAAGGGACAACGACGTTTGTTTTCAAGAAGGATGGGGGGAGTCTCGTGAAGCAGGAGGTGAAGCTTGGACAGGTGAACGAAAACGCTGCAGTTGTCCTGGCTGGAATAACTCAAAAGGACCAGCTGTATCTCTCCTCGCCGGCTGAGGCGGAGAAAGCGAAAACAGTGTTGCTCGCCGCTGCAAAGTAGCGACATGGAACAAACGACACGATAAACCCATCGTGCACCGGTGGTAACATGGTTCCACCATCTTCCTCACACATTATGCTCGCACACATCACGCAAAGCCTCTGGATTGCTATCGAAGCAATCTCACACAATAAACTCAGGGCAGGCCTCACGTCGCTTGGCATCGTTTTTGGCGTTGGGTCTGTGATCTCCATGCTCGCGGTTGGATCAGGCGCCAAGCAGGAAATCCTCGATCAAATGAAACTCCTCGGGGCAAACAATATCATCATCACGCCGATTGTCGAGCAGGAGGAAGGAAAAGTTGCCGAGGATGACCAGCAAAAGAAGACGGAAAAGAAGAGGTTCAGTCCGGGCTTGACGCTCGAGGATGCTCGGAGCATACAGACAACGCTCCCCGATGTCATGTTTGTGAGCCCGGAAGTCGTTGTGGAAACCATGGTCATCCGGGAGGGACTGAAGCGCACGAGCAAGCTCGTCGGTATTGATTCCACGTATTTTGCCGCCTCGGACTTCGCGCTTGAGCGCGGCCGCATTTTCTCAAGAAAGAACTTCGACCTCGGCTCGCCTGTCGCTGTCATCGGTCACTCGATCAAAACGAAATTCTTCGCGAAGGAAGATCCCATCGGTGGGAAGATCAAATGCGGCAGCCTCTGGCTGACGGTCATCGGAGTGCTGGCGGAGCGATCCATCAGCAAAGAGACAATTCAGCATCTCGGGTTGCGCGACTATAACTATGATATCTACACACCCGTCAGCACACTTCTGCTGCGCTACAAGAACCGGACGCTCGTCACGCGCCTCGATATCCAGAGGGCGTCGCGGGAAGCGGGCGGCGACAATTCGGACCAGAACAAGAAGCCGGTCAATTACAATCAGTTGGACCGGCTGGTTGTCAGGGTCGCGGGGTCGGAACACATGGTGAGCCTGGCAGAAGTGATCAGCAGGATGTTGCAGCGCAGGCACAATAACATTGTCGATTTCCAGGTGACCGTGCCGGAACAGCTCCTCAGACAGGAACAACGAACGAAAGATATTTTCAATGTCGTCCTTGGTGCCATCGCTTCGATATCGTTGATTGTGGGGGGAATCGGGATCATGAACATCATGCTCGCCTCTGTCATGGAACGAACGAAAGAGATCGGCATCAGACGCGCGACGGGTGCGACGAAACGGGATATTGTTCTCCAGTTTCTGAGTGAAGCGACGATGATCAGTGTGACGGGGGGAATTATTGGGATTTTAGTGGGCATTGGGCTCAGCATTGCCATCCGCTACTTCGCGGGAGTCTTGACGATCGTCAGCGTCGTCTCGGTGTTGCTGTCATTTATCATTTCGATCTCCATTGGTATCGCTTTTGGAATCTTTCCAGCCCGTAGGGCGGCAGAACAGGATCCTGTGGTGTGTTTGAGGTACGAGTGAGGAGGTCTTGAGAGAAGACGAAGAGTCTGGGCTTGAATTGAAATCCGAAAATCGAAATCAGAAATGCTAAAGAAATTCTAAACACGACACCCGAAACCCTAGGGAAATCCAAAGCACGAATCTCGAAATCCCAAAGAAATACTAAACACGAAATGCAAAATCCTAGTCAAAGCCCAAGCACCGAATTCGATTATCACTTGTTCCAGTTACGAGTGTTTCGAATTTTGGATTTTGATCTTGTTCCGGATTTCGGAATTAGGATTTGAGCGAGTTCTGCAAATCTATTCATACTACGATGATCCACATCCCATCTCGCACATACTGATGCTATGAAAACTCGACCTCATCTCTTGCTGATTATTCTCGTTCTTCTTGGGCCTTCACGTTCACTGGCTCAGGCCGACACAACGTATCTCTCACTTCAGGATTGTATCCGGCTTGCTCGCGCGAACGGCCCGCTCGGTACAATTGCTCGCAGCGTCTATGACAGCAAGCAAGCCACGAACAGCGCCTTTACGGCGTCGTATTTGCCCCAGCTGTACCTGAGAGGGGACGTGCCGGGCTATTACAGCTCGATCAATGCCATCACCCTTCCGGATGGGAGCCAGATCTTTACGCCGCAGAGCCAGGCCAGCTCGAATCTCAGTCTTTCGCTTTCGCAGAAAATCCCCTTTACAGGGGGGCAGGTGTTCCTATCGTCGGGATTGAACAGAATCGATCTGATGGATTCGAAAACGCAGTACTACAAATCGAGTCCCT
>Ga0208039_1001065_pt1 | contig 12362 bp, 8 predicted proteins | sample June2015DPH_20_1_2_FD_184722 | JGI IMG/M metagenome (GOLD analysis project Ga0208039, IMG submission 184722) | Peatland microbial communities from SPRUCE experiment site at the Marcell Experimental Forest, Minnesota, USA - June2015DPH_20_150... | ecosystem: Environmental > Terrestrial > Soil >...
ATTCTTAACGAAAAAGATGTTCCCGAAGAGGGCGTCGTCCCCAAAGACCAGCCCCCTGCCCCAGAACCCGGCGACCTCAGCGACGCCGAACTTACTATCTTCATTATCAGTTACCTGCGACAAATGGCCGACGGCGAGCTTGACCTCGCCGAACAAACCGCCAAAACCATCTTGTCAAACGGCCAAAACGCCATCCGTCCTCTCGAAAAAATCGCCCTTAGCGAAATACCTGCACCCGAAATCGCCGACATCCCGCAGCAGGTCCTCTCAGGTCTCATAAAGGGCCTCCGTAGCCGCATCCGATGACGAAACCCATTTATTCTCGCAATCGCACAGTCCAATAAAACCCCTGCCATCAACAGGTCATAGTATCTATTAGGGCACGAATTACCGAATCGCCTCATTTGCCCCAGCCCATACCGTTTTTTATACTTTAATCCGGAGGGCGAGATTGTCCGATTCTGCTTTGAATGGCACCTTTGGAAAGGAACTTGTATGGGGATTAAGCCAATCCTTGTTCATATTACGCACGAAGCGGCAGCCAAAATGGGCGGCATCGGCGCCGTTCTGGAAGGTTTCTTCACCTGCCGGTCATACCTCGATGCCGTTGACCGCTCCATCCTCATCGGCCCGCTTTTCACAACCGACGGCTCGGTCCTCGACCGCCTCGGCCACGACGGTGAAGTCCTTTATTCCTCCATCGACGGACTTCTCAACACCGGCTACGCCTCCGCCTTTTCCAAAATCGAAACCTTCTACAACGTCGGCATCATCTACGGCAGACGAACCTTCGTCGATTCCCAGACAGGCATCAAATCCTCCCCGGAAGTCGTCCTCCTCGATGTCCGCCACGCCGACACAGGCGCAGTCAACGATTTCAAAGCCAAGCTTTTTGAAGAATTCGAAATCCGCAGCGACCTCTACGAACACCTCTGGGAATTCGAACAGTATGTCCGCCTCGCGCCAGCCGCACTGGCCGTCCTCAAAGCCATCGGTGCCGCCACCGACAAAACCGTCATTGTCGCCCACGAGTATATGGGTATGCCCACCGCCCTGGCCGCTATTCTCGACCAAACGTGCAATTATAAAACTGTCTTCTACGCCCACGAAGTCGCGCCTATGCGCAAAATCGTCGAGGACCACCCCGGCCACGACACAATGTTTTACAACGTCATCAAAAAAGCTCACCAGCAAAAACTCTACGTCAAAGACGTCTTCGGCAACCAGGACCTGTATTTCAAATATCCCCTCGTTGACGCCTCCAAACACTGCGACGCCATCCTCGCCGTCGGCGGACTCGTCGCTGATGAATTGAGGTTCCTCGCGCCGGAATTCGAGTCAGAGAACATCAGCGTCGTTTATAACGGCATACACGCATACAAAACAACCGTCGAGGAAAAACTCGCCTCCAAACACAAGCTCCAGCAATACTGCTTCAACCTCATCGGCTATCGCCCCGATTTCGTCTTCACGCACGTAACACGACTCGTCCGAAGCAAGGGACTCTGGCGAGACCTCCGCGTCCTCGAACATCTCGACAGGGCCTTCACAAGGGCCGACAAAACCGCCGTTATGTTCCTCCTCTCCACCGAGGTCGCCGTCAGACGAAGTTGCGATATCTTCGAAATGGAAGCACGCTATAACTGGCCCGTCGCGCACCGCGAGGGCTGGCCGGACCTCTCAGGCGGCGAGGCGGCCTTCTATACCGCCATCCAGGAATTCAACGCTAAAACCAAAAACGTCAAAGTCATCTTCGTCAACCAGTTTGGCTTCAATAGAAAACTCTGCGGCGCCAAAATGCCCGACAATATGGACACCATCGACATCCACAGGGGCACTGACGTCGAATTCGGCCAAAGCATTTACGAACCATTCGGCATCGCGCCCATCGAACCACTCACCTTCGGCGGTCTCTGCGTCTTCAGCAACGTCTCCGGCTGCGCCGGCTTCGTCAACGACGCCATCGCCAGTACAAACGCATCTACCAAAGACGGCACACGAAACGTCATCATCACCGATTACACCTCCATCGACGGCCAGCTCGCCGATATCAGCGACCTCCTCGCCATTGGCAGAAACGTCCGCGACAAGGTAGAAATAGCCGAAAGCAGAGAAGTTGCCGACGAAATTCTTATGCTCCTGCCGAAATCCGATGCCGAAATCGCCGCGATGATTGAAAATGGCCGCCACATCGCCCAAAATATGAGCTGGGACATCGTCGTAAACGATTACCTCCTGCCTGCTTTTGAAAAAATCCTCCACACCAATAAGAACGTCCGGCTCGAAAACACCATTAAAATCTCTCGCAATTAAACTTCTCGGAGTGAAACGGAGATCCCGGAATGCCGTTGTCCGGGACCCACGTATTTAGCCCCGCCATCATCACCGAAGGTGTGTGGCGGGGTTTTGCCTTTCGATAACCACCTTATCCGCAAGCACTTACGATAACTAAAAATAACTTCTAAAAAAGTTAGATTTTTCTTGAACTATTGGCTTTTGTTTGATACCATATCATCGCACCGGCAGAGCCGGTAGTAGTAGCACAGAAGTGCAAGTAGCAAGCCCCAGGAGGGCAAGGGACATCAGGCCTTGAGTTCAAGGCAGTCAACCTTCAAATTGTGTTTAGCCCCGGAATAAATTCCGGGGTCATAAAAACATACGGAGGACTTTATGACCCTTAACTTAACAATTCGCGTTCCGAACTGGCTCGACTTTATTTTCGCTTTCCCCCTGCTCACCTTTCGCCGTTTTCGTTTCGGCTATCCCTTCCGTAGAATCCGCCTCACCGACCCGTCCTCCGTAGCTTTAGCGAAGGAGGAAAGAAAGTTTACGATTGTTGACCCCGCCGACTTCTATCGGCTAAATTCCTTCTATTGGCTCACCTGCGGAAAAAACGACAATCTTTACGCCGCTCGTCTCATCCGCACTCCCACTGGCCGGCTAAACACAATCTTAATGCACAAGGAAATCCTCAACGCGCCGCCTGGCCTTCTCGTTGACCATATAAACACCGATTCCCTCGACAATCGAAGGGCCAATCTCCGCCTCGCTACCCATTCCCAGAATTCCTGCAACAGCCGACGCGACAAATCAAATACTTACTCTCGTTTCAGAGGCGTATCTTTTAGTAAGCGGAAGGGCAAATGGTTCGCCGCGATAAGAGTTAACGGCAAAAAGTGTTGGTTAGGATATTTCGCCAATGAGGAAGACGCCGCTAAGGCCTACGATAACGCTGCGCGAATGTATCATAAAGAATTTGCTTTCCTCAACTTTCCATCGGAAATTTGAGGCCACAAATAACAAAATACTATATCAACTGTCCGCTGCACGCGGAAATAAGTCAGTACCAAATTCGAAACTGCACCGATGTTCTGGATCAGGCCATCAAAAACGGCTTCGTTTTGAACTCTTCGATATTTTTCAATGCCTCATCCAGCTTGGTGTATATGTCATCGCAGGTGTCTTTATTCAGCACTTTCCTATGTTCGCCTTTGGCGGTAACCTGTAGCGATTGCAAGTGTATGTACTCCATTACGGAATGAAATTCCGCGATGCAGTGGTGGTAATCGAAAATCTGTGAACGCGATTTAGCGTGCTTGAATAATGTTCCGCGCAATGTATCGTATGTCCAGTCGGGAGGTTTGATATTTTTGCGAACCGGCATATTAAAACACAGGTCGCCTCCGTGCTTGTCGTAAAATGCCTGGACGGTAGGTACTGATGCATTAGCAAAAGCCCGTTCATAAATACGGTCGCTCGCCATTAGCTCATTTATCAAATCGGCGCCCAGTTCCACGTTTTCCGAACCGCTGAGCATCGCAAGGTGCCAGTCGCCCCAGCAGGAAATATGCCATACATCTTTTCCGTATTGCGCATAATTCGAAAAGCTAACTGGGATTGGCATAATACCCAGTTTCATTTTTTTCCCGGCATCAAGTTGCCAGAGAAAATCGGCTTCCGCTGTTATGGGTTGATTATTGTCTTTCTTTTTCGGGGCCGACAGGATATCTACGAGCGTTGAATACCAGTGTCTGGCAAATACCCAATCCGGCTGGTCGTCTTTACGATTTTTATCTGGTTTCTGTTTGTTCGTCTGGTTTTTCTCATTATTTTCATCTGGCCGTCCGTATATTTTCGAAAACTCATTCACCTCCAGCGTCGAATTCTTCGGAATAATCCCATCCTGGAACATCAGCCCCATCAGGTAAAATGCCCGCATTAACCCCTCTAATGTCTTCTGGCGTTGGTCGATACTATAGTCAGGGAAAATCCTCAGGTTGGCTCCGCAGCTCCATATAAATTCCAGCATTGTGCAAAGGTATGAGTCCGGCGTTCTTGTCTCAATCAGAAAATCGTAATCAGGCTCCTTGGCGCTCTGTGGTTGTTTTTTCTCTTTTTTTAGTTGTTGTTTTTTGTCTTGTTTTAGCAAGTGATACGCAATTATCTCCTCCCAGGTTTGAGGGAGATATTGCTTTGTTTTTACGCTTGTGGCAACGAGTTCTCCTACTCCTTTAACCAGATTATCGTGCTTTTCTTGCAGTTCCGCCTTTGTACCGCCATTATTTTCCTTAGAGCCATTTTTTGCCGATTGTCTGAAATATTTTTTCAAGGCCGCTTCCTGCGCTTCTACTATACCTACGATAATGTCGGTGTAGTCTTTCTTGGCTTTGCCATCCTTTCCAACAAGTTCTTTGTAAAAATGTTTCAGGATATCCTTGCGATAAACTATGAAACCAATGTTGGCATCGTAAGGCACGGAGCTATATGCATTCTGGTCTCGCAGAGAAAATAAATGCCACGGACGGTGAACGGGTCGCCTCGTGTCAGGATGATGGCTCTCCATCTCGTCAATAATTTCTGACCTCTTTTCGCCGTATAACCTCAGTTTGTCCCCGCGTATCGGCGAAATCAGCCGGTATCTCGGCGGCCGCTCCATTACGTCGAAGAACAACCGCGATAGTATCACAACCCAGTTTTTACGTTTGTCTCCATCGGTACATCCTTCTATTTTATCAGAAAAACACTTCAGGCCGTCCTCGATTAAGTTATAGGATTTATTATCGGTATCCAACTTCGTTTTGGAATCATCCTCGGTGGGCTCATCCGTGAAAATGTCTTCAAACACTGTATTTTTCAGAGCATCGATAATGTTGCCGCTGAGGCTATCTATTAGTTGTCTTATTATTCCTATGCCTCCATCTTGTCTTATCAGCCACATTGGGAATGGTCTTGGGAATCCCGCGATATACTTAGCGGCGATTCTTTTGCACTTGCAGGCATCTTTTTTATCATCCAGAAACTTTTCAAACGAAGAACCGCCTGCAAAACATCGCTCCTTCAGTTTATTTTTGCAATCTTTCGCCTGACTATCACTACAGGTGGATATCACATCTTCAATGAGTTTGCCCAGCTTATGTTCATAAGATGCGATGCCTGTCTGTAAACCCGACTTTTTCAAACCGTCACTACAAAGCTTCAAAAATCCAGTTTCATCTTTACGCCCCACCTCTTTGTAAAGCTTTTTAAGAAGACTACGGTCCCACAAACATCGCAAACAGGGCCGATTCATATCCAAGGCCTTGTTCTGTCTGTCTTTCATCAACTCCGCACGTGAAAACTTATTGAGTAGTCCCGATAAAAAATTGTTGAATGTGTCTTTGGCGCCAAAGCTTTCTCTTGTTTTTTCTGACAGTTGATAGATAGTGCACAATTCCTCAAAAAAGCTCTGCGTTACCTTGCGTATTTTGCGGCCAAAATACACTTGGTTTTTAGTCTTGCTAAGTGCAGAATGAATGTTGTTTAGTAATTCAAGCCGTTTTTCATCACTGCGAAGATAAAGGTCATCAACTCCAAGCTCTTGCTTGAGGATATCTGCGATATTGGCCTTGAGACACATCTCTGAGTACCAGTTAATCCAGTAATTATCAAAACTCGATAAATATACATCTGTTCGCTGAGGCACATAACGGAAACGTCTCTGTGCTGCGGAAACTCGTTGCATACTGCCCCTGTCAAAACTGTCATATCGCAAAGCGGGATAAAGTTGAGGAAGGGATTGATCAAACAGTATCTTCCAAATCTCTTCTTGGCATCTGTTTTCCGAGAATAGCTTTAGATGACCGTCTCCGGGATGCGTCTCAAAGAATTCTATGCCCTTGCCTGAGACAATGTCATACGCACACCGACGCGTCTGGTTCGGCGACTGCCGCGACTTGAGAACCCGGCAGAAAGACTGCGTCTGAATGCTTTTTACTTCATTAGGATTTAAGATGGAAAGGGTGTTGCTGCCCAATGGGCTTTCATATTGTGATTCGTAATTGGTTGGTATTACAATCGGCTCTGAAAAAAGCGATATTTCTATATCGCAGAAAAAACTCTCAGAAACGGCGCTTTTCTTGGTAACGTCCTTGAAGTGATATTCACTGGTGAAAATTATTATCGACTTAGCATAATGCTTGCGAAAACAGTCGCATATTGTATTGAGTAAAAGGCGTTCTGAAATATCTTTATATTTCCAGTGCTTTTGCAGAAGTTGCAGAAGCACGCTGAGTGAGTCCACAAAAACAATGGGACAATGATCTTCTGCATCAATTCTTTCATCTTCGGCCAAATCTCTCGTGTAAATAGTGTGAGATAGGAAAGACTTTATTCCCCTGATCCCAGCAATAGCAAGTCCTAGCCCAGAGGTGTTAGGGGGCAGCTTGACAAATTTGTCAAGCTCGGCAGTTATACCATTGATTATCTCTGTTTCTTTTAATATTGCGGCCTCAATATCAGAAACACTCAAGGCATCAATTCTTCTTAGGTCATCGGATGCGAAAAAACTATATTTTTTATTAACGTACCCAAGCAATTCCGCTGGATCGCTCTCTAATGAGTAGAATATCACTTTCGCTTTCTTTCCCTTTTGGCCCTCTATGTCCTCATTTTTTTTCTTCTCTTCCTCCTCGTGTAGTTTCTTTAGAGTTTGCGACATAATTTGTAAACCAAGCGTTGTCTTACCTGAACCAGGTTCGCCTCGAATTAGAATTATACCGCCCTCCTTGATACCTATTTTCCCTCCTTCAAGTCCAAGTAACTTATCAAGAACGTCGATATGAGTAAGTATAGAGCTATTTTTCTCCTGTCCTGTCTCTGGCATTTTTTCCTCGCCCATAGCAATCCTCAAACTACAAGATATTTTCTCCTCTGCAATCCTTCCTTGGATTTACCTCTCGTCCCTGACTAATTTTATTCTACAACTTCAACGCTGAATCGGTCAAGAAAAATCGACTATCCTTATCAAGTAATCCTCCACAGTGTCAATTCCTGTCACCCTTTGTCAAAATGGGTAATTTGCGTTCTCGTTTCGGCCTGCCCCGAACTTTGTCGAAGGGGGGCTTTTGGTGCTTTTTATTCTCAGCTGGCAAACCGCAAATAGCGGTGGGCGACAAAGTCACCCGGCGGAAGAGACCAAGGCGTGGCGCACAAATCTCATTTGGAGCACAGGTCTTGTCGATTACGCCCTCCGGCTGACTAAATCTGTGTTAATCTGTGTAATCTGCCTGCCCTGCGTAGTTCCTGTCCTTCGTAGCTTTAGCGAAGAAGGATTAACGAAGAAGGGTGGCTAAAAGTGCCCCCTAAAAAATTTTAATTTTTTCCAATTCCCCCCTTGACGCCGGCCGTATATGTAGTACAATTGTTTATCTCGATGGTCAAGCAAACAACGATGTTGCTTGGCCATTGGTGTCTTTACAAGACACGATTTTGTTCTTTTACAAGTGAACAGTTAAGCCAAACAGCAGCGAAAGTGCTGCCTTTTGCGGGAAACACGAATGCCCGCAGGGGGCCACAATTTATAGTTCAGCACTTTCGGTGCGTGTGCCAAAATTTAAGTGTTGAGCCTTTAATTAGACGACCTCCGTTGGCGATTCAATCGCCGGCGGATCGATGAATCAAACTGAAGGGTTTGATCCTGGCTCAGAACGAACGCTGGCGGCGTGGCTAAGACATGCAAGTCGCACGGACCGGTTTTTTGAGCAATCAGACGACCGGTCAGTGGCGAAAGGGTGCGTAATGGATAGGTAACGTACCCCGGGCTTCGGAACAGCGCCGTTACGGGCAACCGTAACTACCGAAAGGGGCGATAATACCGAATAACGTCATTTGCCGACAGGTGAATGACCAAAGATACGTTGGCCTGGGAGCGACCTATCTCCTATCAGCTTGTTGGTGAGGTAACGGCCCACCAAGGCTTTGACGGGTAGCGGGACTGAGAGGTCGGCCCGCCTCATCGGGACTGAGACACTGCCCGGACCTCCACGGAGGGCTGCAGTAACGAATATTGGGCAATGGGCGAAAGCCTGACCCAGCGACGCCGCGTGTGGGAGGAAGTCCTTCGGGACGTAAACCACTGTCAGGGGGAAGAAAGTCTGTCGCAAGATAGATTGATCTAACCCAGAGGAAGTCACGGCTAACTCTGTGCCAGCAGCCGCGGTAAGACAGAGGTGGCTAGCGTTGTTCGGTGTCACTGGGCTTAAAGGGTGTGTAGGCGGCCAGACAAGCGCGTTGTGAAATCCCCCGGCTTAACCGGGGAACCGCTTCGCGTACTATCTGGCTTGAGGCAGGTATGGGTGCGGGGAACTGTTGGTGGAGCGGTGGAATGCGTAGATATCAACAGGAACGCCGGTGGTGAAGACGCTGCACTGGACCTGTCCTGACGCTGAGACACGAAAGCGTGGGGATCGAACGGGATTAGATACCCCGGTAGTCCACGCCCTAAACGATGTTTACTAGGCTGGGGAGGTTCTGACACCGTCCTGGCCGAAGCAAAAGTGTTAAGTAAACCGCCTGGGGAGTACGGTCGCAAGGCTAAAACTCAAAGGAATTGACGGGGGCTCACACAAGCGGTGGAGCATGTGGATCAATTCGAAGCAACGCGAAGAACCTTACCTGGGTTTGACATGGTTGGATACTTTACCTGAAAAGGCTAAAGTTACCCGCAAGGGTGAAACTTCCACAGGTGCTGCATGGCTGTCGTCAGCTCGTGTCGTGAGATGTCGGGTTAAGTCCTTTAACGAGCGAAACCCTTGCCGTTAGTTGCCATCGGGTCATGCCGGGAACTCTAGCGGGACTGCCGGTGTTAAACCGGAGGAAGGTGGGGACGACGTCAAGTCATCATGGCCTTTATGCCCAGGGCCTCACACGTGCTACAATGGCGACTACAAAGCGACGCAAGACCGCGAGGTGGAGCAAATCGCATAAAAGTCGCCCCAGTACAGATTGCAGGCTGACAACTCGCCTGCATGAAGTTGGAATCGCTAGTAATCGTGAATCAGCTACGTCACGGTGAATGTGTTCCTGAGCCTTGTACACACCGCCCGTCAAGTCATGGGAGTCGTAAGTACCCAAAACCGGGTTGTCAACCGCAAGGAGACGCCTGTCTACGGTAAGTGCGATGACTGGGACTAAGTCGTAACAAGGTAGCCGTAGGGGAACCTGCGGCTGGATCACCTCCTTTCTAAAGGATATTTAGACGGTATTCGCCGCAAGGCGGATATTTGGGTTCCTTCGGGAACCAGTCAGGCATTTTCGCTGTGTTGGTTTGACTGTTACTTGATAAAGGCCCTGTGTAACCCACAGGGCCTTTTGTATTTTATGACCTCAATGAGAGCCCCACCCTACTTCGCTTAAGCTACGCAGGGCGGGCGGGGCTTTTTTATTGCGCAGTTTTTGGGAAAGCAATATTAGATAACACTTATAATTTTACGATTTTCGTAAAAAACTTTAGGAAGAAATTAACGGATAAACGTTACAGGTAGCCCAGATTAACAAATATGGGTAAGATGGTGGATATGGGGTAGGGGTTAAAATTTTTTTCATCTCAAAAAACGCTCAAAAAGTGAGGCAAAATGGGGTCAAACTGATGAAAAGTGAGGCCGTTTTGACAAAAAGTGAGCCGAAATGCGCGCGTTTTGATAGTTTTTGAAGCCCTTTTTTGAGTTCGATATATTAGCGGAATTAATTGTAAAGATGGGCAGTTTCCTCTTGGCAGCTTACCGTGTTTAGCATACAGCGTGTAGCGTGCAGCGTTCAGTTTAAGACGCAAGGGAGAAGATTTTTAGACGCGGATTGCGCTAGAGAGCGAGAGTATATAAGTATATGCGTATATACTTATATAGTGCTCCAAGAGTCCATATTTTCTTAGACACGGATTTTTTAGCCACAGATTACACAGATTCCTTCGACAAGCTCAGGACAGGTAACACGGATTTTAGCGAAAAATGGGTCCCCTGTTTCAAGTCAAGAAAGCAGCACTCGGGGAGAGCGGGGTGGATAAGGAAGGTTAGAGGAAATTTGAGAGTTTGGCGGAGAGTTTTTGGGGGTCGCGGATTTGACATTCCCAGATGATGAGGAGTTTATAGCCGAGGAGGCGGAGTTTTTTGAGATTGCGTTTGTCGCGAGTAACATTTCCCCGGCGTTTATTTTGCCAGAAATTGGTATTTGTAGCCGTGATGACCTGCATACTCTCGCACAAGTCGATTACAATTCAGGCGAATCATATACAAGGGCTCGACGGATTTTGTTTATACAAGTATTTGGCTTTTGGGCAATATGACACTCCCAAAATCTTAATACTTTCCATCCTTTCTTAGATAATTCTTTGCTTATAGCTTTGTCGCGTTGATGATTTCTTTCTATCTTAATCTGCCAATAAATATGATTGGCTTTTGGTCTGACATTTCTGCACGGATGCCCATGCCAGAAACAACCATCAGCAAAAACAACAACTCTGTTGCGCGGGAACACAAAATCAGGAGACCCAAATAATGGATAATTTCTTCGCCAGCCAGTAATATGATTCGTTTGAAAAATTTCTATTAACTTAAGCTCGGTCGATTTGTTTCCTTTTGATCGGACAGAACGCATTATTTCTGAACGGGCTTTCTTTGTAAAAACATCCATAGAAAATTTTGTATGAGATGCATCAACTAATCAGATAGCATCCAGATTCCCTGCAACATTTTTCGTGAATAGCCGCGCTCTTTAAGAAACTTCTCTATCTCTGATGATTTGGCAAGTGGGAACTCGACATCAAACTCATGCGACAAAGCACGCAGGACGTCTTTTCCAATAGAATCAGCGTATTTTGCCATGCTCAACTTATACCAGGATACGAGATCTTTTTCGGTGATAAAACCGCGTATTTTCTCTTTCAAGCCTACTTGGTTGACAATGTTCTCTATAACTTTTTGTTCTGCGTGTTTACACACAATGATTATTTTGTCAGCCATAACTTCTTCGGTGATACGTTTGCCTTCCTCGACGTCTAAAGTTATATGCTTAACTTGCACTGCCGGACCAAAATTGGCCCACATATCTATACGGGCGTCAGCTGCATTGGTAACTCCTAAGCGGAAAAGCCGAGCTGGCTGACTAATGCTTAACCTGACTGAATCGATGCCAAGAACGATGGTTGTAAATTTCCCAAAATCTTTAACTATTTCGCGTTTATCTTTACTTACAGACAATGTTACTGTGGCACCCAAATGATTAGCCAGAACATCAAATAGAGCATAGACGAGAATTTCATAAACTTTATCTACACTTCTTCGTAGAGAATTTTCGCCTTCAAACTTTTTGAGGAATGATTCCAAATCAAATGCTGACGGTTTGGTAATATCAAGTCCGGATCGTATCTTTTCCAAGAGAAGTTGCGTACCTCCGATTCTGTAATATATATAAGCTTCAATAATTCCGCCCTGATTTGCCTGGGCGAGGACATTTAGTGTTTGCGGCGGTATTACCTCATCGTCAAAAAGCTGATCCTCGTATCGAGAATTAAGGCTAGGTCGGCGACCAAATAACCGTAGTGCTATGTCTGATTTCCACGTGTTGGAAATACGGCGATATGTTTCAAGATTAGATGTATCGACATTAGACGATGTTCTCGCTCTGTATAGTATCTCAGCAATTTGGATAGGCTTATAAAGACGGTGGCGGGCTTTGTTAATTAGCTTGTCAAGTCGTTCTTTAGCTTCGTTTAGAGTTGCCATTTTCTCATCTTTTCCCAATTTTCAGAGGAAACTGTTAGTTACAACGCCTCCTCCGCAAATTCATGACGTACTCTACTATGAGAATTTATTTCCGTTAAAACGCAGATTGATTCTGACGGTTGAATATTGTCAAAAAGCGAATGTCGAAGTATTTTACGACTATGCAGAGCAACCATCATGCGAGATGCTATTGCCGTAATAAGAGGAACAGCGACTGCATTTCCAGCTTGAACCCTGATTGCTTGGTGAGGAACAGCTATCTTAAAGGTGTCCGGGAAACCCTGCAATCTTAGACATTCTCTACTGGAAGGTCTACGGCGTCCGTTA
>Ga0208039_1001074_pt1 | contig 12285 bp, 10 predicted proteins | sample June2015DPH_20_1_2_FD_184722 | JGI IMG/M metagenome (GOLD analysis project Ga0208039, IMG submission 184722) | Peatland microbial communities from SPRUCE experiment site at the Marcell Experimental Forest, Minnesota, USA - June2015DPH_20_150... | ecosystem: Environmental > Terrestrial > Soil >...
GACCCCAGTATTGTTCAACCAGATTATCAGACCATCGTGGCAGATAGCTAACGTCCACCTTTTCTCTTGGGTAAACATACCCCTCCAGTGATCCTGCTTTAGCGGCAAAGTCATAAACCTTTTTATAGATTCCCATCGTGTACCTCCCGGCTAAAGGTTGCCTTATCCATTATTTCGTACGTCGGGATAGGCCTCATTCCACTAAAACCAACCCGTAGATATTTTCTTCCTCATCACGTGTCCGCACAACTTCAATAGGAAATCCATTGTCCCTTGCGGTCTTGAAGACATCAATGCCGCATGCCTCCATCGAAGGTCTCGCCTCAAGTCCATGTTTACAGGAGCCTGAAAGGTTGCATTCCTTGCAAAGATCACAAGGGCCAGATCCCATGCTCCAGGCCTTATAATACCCATCAAGAAATATCTCGATTTCGATGCGAACGATAGCTTTGCTGAAGGTCTTTGCCTTCACCCACCTCTTTTCCCCCTTTGGTAATCTTCGATGGAGTAGGATGGCCTTCTGGTAGGAGTCGATCACCTTACGAGTCATGTCTGGGGTAGGCGTGCGGGGAGGACAGCAAAGGCTCATCCCGAAACCGGGGCATCCATATTGGCACTTCATTCTTACCCACTCGGCGGTTACGATGGAACCAGGATCAATGATTTTTGCTCCCTCGATCCCCATCTCTATTGCTTTCTTGCAGAAAGACTCCACCGATTTCATTGAAACATCCCCTTTCCTCCAGATTCTTAAACGCCCATTCTTTGATCTTTTACCTATGTGATCCGAAAGTATTTATGTGAGTAAAATGAATCCTAAAATCCCCTTCAGTTTACCTCCTTCTACTAGGATAGATCTCAGTATGATTTAAGTCCAATGAAAATAGTATCTTCTGCCTCCGGATTTCCTTTCGTATCATTCCCTTTTCCTTAAGGTATTTCAAGTGAGCAATTGCCTCCCCAGTGGCAAACCATTTTTGCGAAACAGGAAATAAATCCCAAGAGTCACAAATAATATCCCAACTCATCTGCGATGCCACTTGAAAAGCATTCTTCTTGCCTTTTTCCAGAATAGAAATAATTTCCTCAAGTCTCTTCTGATGGTGATGTTTCAATTCCTGAATCCTCTCCCTGCAGTTCTTGAAAATGCCCCTATGACCAGGCAATACAAGCTCAATATCAAGTTTATAGACCTTCTCCAGGCTTGCCAAATACTCCTTTAGGGGATCCCACTCATCAGACCATAATTGGATGTTAGGAGTTATGTCATTAAGAATGTGATCTCCGGCTATGAAGATCTTCTTGTTGGGTTCGTAAAGACACATATGTCCCCAAGTATGGCCAGGTGTTTCAACACACTTGAATACGTAGTTTCCGATGCTTATCGCATCACCCTCTCTCAAGATATGAAAAGCCAAGCCCTCTTTTGCTCTGAACTTTAAACCAGGATGGCTCTGACGGATTGCCTGAAACTCGTTTTCAGGGACACCATTCAAACGAGCGAAGTTAACAAAATCATCCCACCGAAAACCAGATTTAAACCGATCGGCATCTGGCTGGTTAAAATATATCTTCGAGGTGTCTGTAATGAGATCCGAGATGAGGCCAAAATGATCTGCATGTAAATGAGTAATAAAAAAGTCTGTTTTTCTTATATCGACTCCAAGTTCCCTCAACCCGGTCTGCATTGCGTACATGCACTCCTCTTGATTCCACCCCGTATCAATAATCAAATTTCGCTCCGTGTTCTTTATCACATAGGAGTTGAGGGCTTTCAGGGGACTCTCGGGAAGAGGAATCTCAATTTTGTATAGATTTGCTAAAATTTCTTCAACCATCAATTCATTCTTAGGCCTTGTGGGGGCCACTCATTATACTCGGTTCTAAACTTTAACAAAAATAGCTGTTGGAGTCAAAAACCTGCTGGGCCAGGAATTAACGATTACTATTTATAATATTGTCTTATATAGCGAAACCTAAAAATCAAGAGTACAGGGAGAACTAATTTATTTTATCTGCCAAAATATTTCAGGAAGGGGAAGGGGAAAGGTAAACGGCAAAGCAGAACAAAAGAGGGAAAAGAAAAGGCAATTTAACTCGACAGGGCCAACTTTTTAATGGATGATGCCTCTACTTATAAAACTTATTGTTGCTATCAATTTTTTAAAGGATTCTAAACGGAAAATATTTTTCATAACTTGAATACTTTTTTTATGATGGATGCCTCAAGTTCATACAAGCTATCCTCCTGCTCAGGCATCTCGATAGCCCCAGGCCTAGCCTTACGAACCTTTTTGATGGCCTTGTCTGCGGATAAACCTTTCTTAATCCAATAGGCTGCCGCCATGGTTCCTGTCCGCCCTATGCCTCCTTGACAATGGACCAGGACTTCGCCTTGTTCTAAAGACTTGCTCACAATATCTAAGAATTTTTGGAAGTCAGGTAGCGTTGGAGCGGTGAAGTCCCTAACAGGAATTGAGTACCTCTTAAACCCCTTTGCTTCTATTCTATCCATGTCATAGTAGGGGCTCTCCTCATCTTCATCAAGTAGCGAAATGATGGTTCTGAAACCTTTATGGTAGAAATCCTCAAGTTGTTCATCCGTTGGATTGCTGCTACCTAATAGTATAAATTCGTCTATCCACCATCGGTTCATAAGGTTTCTCTTTGCCAGATTACCACTTTTTTCAATGATATAGGAAAGAAAGTTAACGGAGCCAATTACATCGGGAATCCAGGGATAGTGTCAACCTATCCCCCTACCCCCCACCGTCGCCATGACCCCCCTTACCATAATGGGATAGATCGCAAAAAGATACTCTCCCTTGTATTTATCAACCTCCTCCAAAAAATTTTTCCGCCTAAAGAATATTATTACGCCCTGCCCAGAAAAGAAAACTAATTATAGGAATTTTGGTTCTTATGGCTTAACGCTTTCACCTACAAGTCTACAGTCTGAGATGATGCTGAGGGTCAACGATTACTGGTAGAAATGCGCATAATCAAATGAATAAGGACTTTGTTGCAATTTTATTACCCTTTTACTTCAGGCCAGCCTTGCGCAAGGTGGACACATAATCATCGATTACCTTCTGATCTTTATACGGAAGCCTCCTGGCAAAAGACTCCACGGAGAACTTGGGATCGATCCTGAGAACCTTTGCGACTTCTGCACGGGCTTCATCCTACTTGCCCGCTTGTATCAAAGCAGCAGTCAGTCCGAGTTGGCTAAGCAACTGATTGGGCTCTTTTTGGAGGATTCTCCTCTGGAGTGCAATTGCTTCCTCATACTGCCCTGTTAAGTAATAGCAAGTAGCGAGGGTTAGCAAGCAGACATATGGAGGAATAGGACTGAGACGCATGGCCTTCTGGAGGATAGGAATGGCTTCGGCGGGTCGGCCCGCCCACCTGAGATTTGAACCCAACTGGGTATAGGCATCAACCGAATTGGGCTCGAGGGTCACGGCACGCTCTGCCTCAGCGACGCCCTTCTCGTAATCCTTGTTCAAATATATGTAATATTTGCTCAATATCTCATGAGGGTGAGCCAAGGACTCGTCGAGTGCGACGGCCTTTTGGACCAGCTTCATCCCTCGCTCTAATGCCTCTCGAGGATTCGTGTATGCGCCCAAAAGAACCTCATGCGAAAGGGACATCGCCGCGTAACTATAGGCCAATGCATATCCAGGGTCCAGCGCAATGGCTTCTTCGGCCAACTGCCGGGCCAGAGCTTGGCTTTCTTTCGTGAAGACCTCATGGTGCTCCCGTGCCTGTAACACTTTCAAATAGGCCTCAAGGCTTTTCGTCCCTTTGGCGAACATCCGGGCTTCCTCTCCCTGCGTTAAGGTCACCCGAGTGGCGGTGAGGATCTTCATGGTAATCTCATCTTGGGTGGCAAAGATGTCCTTCAATTCCCGGTCATACCGTTCCGAGAACAAGTGATAACCCGTGAGGGCATCGATCAATTGCGCGGTAACTCGAACCCGTTCGCCTGAAAACTGAACGCTCCCTTCCAGCACATACCGCACCCCCATCTCCTCACTCACCTGTTGAAACTTTACTGGTTTCCCTTTATAGGTGAAGGTTGAGTTCCGCCCGATGACGAAAAGCTGTGAGCACTTGGAGAGCGCAGTGATGACTTCGTCAGTGATCCCATCGCTTAGATATTCATGTTTAGGATCGCCGCTGGTGTATGCAAAGGGCAGTACGGCGATGGAGGGTTTGTCAGGCAACGGCAAAGCCATCTTCTTTTGGGAGGCAACTTCGACATGAGGAGGAGAAAGTCGAATGTAGATCTGCCAGATCGCATTAATACCTGCTATTAAAGCCAGAAGGGTTTTAATGTAGACAGGTGTCTTTTTCCAGTATTTCAGGCCTGTGCTTTTCCATCTGGTCAATCTTGAAGTAGAAACTTTAGACCCCAGTAGAACCCGGTAAATCCGCACAGGCTCTGCGATATTCTTGACCGTTTGTTCTCCCAGATACTCATATCCTAAGGACAGCTTGTTCTTAACATGATCAAAGGCAGTTCCAGAAATACAGATGCCTCCTGCTTCAGAAAGGCTCTCTAAACGGGCTGCGATATTGACTCCATCCCCCAAGATCTGCTCTCCATCCTCAATGACATCTCCAAGGTTGACACCAATTCGAAACTCCATCCTGCGATTTTCGGGAAGCTCAGCATTTCGAGTTTTCAGTTCTTTTTGGAGCTCGACCGCACACTCAACTGCATCCACTACACTGCTAAACTCAGCCAGCACATTATCTCCAGGAGCATCCACCACCCGACCATGATGATCTTGAATCAGTCCAGTCATTACCTCCTTGTAGGCATTAAGGGTGCGGACGGTCCCCTTCTCATCCTCTCCCATGAGGCGGCTGTAACCCTTGACATCTGCACTTAGGATGGCAGTGAGCTTGCGTTTTACTTCTTGTGTGGTCATGGGATCCCCCAAAGGTTAGTTGGGAGGTTGGATTAAAACCCTATAGTTTAATAAGAGTCTATCGTTTGATAAGAGTTTACTAATTTTGAATGAAAACTTCAACAAGAATTATTGATTATTGTTTGAAAGGTTGTATGGAAGGGGGATTTTCAAAAATCACGAGTACAGGAAGGAGTCCTCTAGGAAGGGGGTTGCGGGCTTCACCTACAAGTCTTCACCCTTGACAAGGGTGAGAGATGAATGATTATGGATTGAAATCATCAGTCACTTTAGTCGAGAAAGACTCGGGGGGCTACAAAGACTATTGAGCAGTTCGTTGCATGTGCCCTCCAGCTTTACCCCCTTCTTATGTTGAGCTTAGTATTGGGAATGTAGTGGAAGATTACCGTTTGAAAGAGTGGATTACGGCTAGGGTTCACCCGCCGAGCGAGTGTCAGCAGAGCCTTGAATTTGCGCGGCGATAGCCTGGTCAGGTGCAAACCGTTGTTGGGCGCTGACAATTACTGAGCAGCATCCATCTTACCCAACAGAATGCTCTGGGCAAACACCCAAACCACCGACGAGAAGAAAGCCAGCCATTCCCAGATCACGGGCGTATTCCGGCCAACTGTTCCTTGCTCATAGAGAATGACCAGTGTGGCAAAAATGAAATACACAACTACCATCAGGAAGCTCAACCCCGGCAGGATTTTAGGAACGTGGCTTAGTGACCATTCTCTGACGCCAATCAACGTTTGTAGAATGACGATCCCCAGGAAGTATAGCGGGATGCCCAATTTGTGGACCCCAGGCGATACACTGAAAGGCACGGCTGTCATCAATACAGTGCCAATGCCGGAAATCAAGCCGATGATCAGGGTCGCGACAGCAAAAGCACGGCCTGCGCCTAACTGGGTAAGTCGCAAGACCAGTAGCACGAGCACAAGATAGCGTATAGGTGCGGCGATGAGTGTGCCGGAATTGAAGAGTATCTGCGGCCAACCAGCAGTGTCCCCGATGTCACTCAGATAGGTGGTGAATAGCGAAAAGTCAGGATGTCCCGGGAGATAGGCCAGGGTCGCAGTTAGGACGACGAGTATCGCCCATACACCTCCGATGATCCCGACCAGCTTCAAAGCCGACGGAATACGAATAACAGTTTGGTTATCCTTTTGTGTAAACATTTTTCCTCCAAAGATTAGTTTGATAAAGTGCTGAAATAAACTATCTGGTCAAGACGCAAATCAGAATGAATTATTCATAAGGGTCGAGGCATATCCGCATTGTTCATTTGCGGTTGTAATATACACCTTTTTCTAAAATTAGGGAATAGAAAGTTTCAGGAAGGAGGAGTTAGCTTTTCAAAATCTTGGCAAAAGCCAATTGAAACAAGCTTGACAGATCGATAAGGATTTAATAATAAATTACCTTGTGAAAGGAGCTACAAAATTGAAATGTTCTAAAATATCTGAAGCAACAATTAGAAGATTATCGCGATATTTTAGATGCTTAGAATGGATGGAGGAGGAAGGGGAAAAGGTAGTTTCCTCTGCCCAACTGGCCAATAAATGCATTGTGAATGCCGCTACGGTGAGAAAAGATCTGAACTATTTCGGTGAGTTTGGGACTCGTAGTGAAGGTTATGATGTGAAAGACCTGTTCTATGAGATTAAACGAATATTGGGATTAAACAAAGAGTGGAGAATGGCAATAATCGGAATCGGCAATTTGGGTTCCTCTCTTTTGGGTTATAAAGACTTTCTGAAGCAGAATTATAAAATTGTTGCAGTATTCGATATCGATCCTCCGAAGGTGATTGGAAGGGTTTCAGAACAGCTGGGCAAGCCTGTGGAAGTCCTCCACATCAGCCGAATCAAAGAAGTAGCCAAGGAGAGGAAGATCAAGATCGGAATCATCACGACCCCTGCTTCAGAAGCTCAGAATGCAGCCAATATGCTGGTGGAGGCAAAGGTGAGGGGAATTCTTAACTTTGCACCCACGCAGATTACAGTCCCTGAAGGATATGTGGTGAAGGATGTCTTCTTCACAACGATCCTGGATAATTTGTCCTACCTTCTATCGAATATTTAAAAGAAGAAATTTCCTTTCCGTAGAAAACACCTTCCTAATTAAGATTATAGAAAGGAGTCTGCACTGAGGACTTCACCTACAAGTCATTACTGGCAACCATATTCCGGAATCGAAGATTACGAGTTGAAAGAGAGGGTAACGCTGCCTTAAGCGGCGGCGCCTCCACCATCGAGCAGATCTGGCCGAAAGAGAGGACGGGACAAACGGAAGTGAAGGCCCTTGATCCAAGGGCTGTAATCGAAGCTCTCCAGGGCAAACTCCAGCAGCTCCCCCCGCAGAATGACGCCCAGCGTTGGCTTCAGTCGCGGGGACGCATAAAAAAGCCCGCCCCGTAAAGAGGCGGGTCTCATATATTAATTCTTAGGGAACGAGCCCCAGAAACTTCCAGTAGGTTGCGCTGAACAAGATTATCAGACCGTATGCAATGAATGTAAGCGGTATTCCCGTTTTTATAAAGTCCTTCACTTCAAAGGTATCGGTACTGTAAGCGACCATGTTCTGCGGTGCGTTAACCGGTAGGATAAAGCCGAAACTTACGACATACTGTAGGATCATTGTCATACCTACGATATTTACCGGTGTGCTCACGCTCTGTAGTGTCGCTATTACTATCGGGATTATTGCGGAAGCAAGTGCGGTCGCGCTTGCAAAGCCGAGGTGGATGACTATGAGGAATGCTGCGAGGACTGCAATGATACCGAGTGCCGACATCGTATTAAGTCCGAATACTCCGGTGATGATCGTTGCCAGCCAGGCAGCACCTTTTGTTGTCAGGAGCGCCGTTCCCAAACTGATACCTACCCCGAACAGTAAGATAGTGCCCCAGGGAATCTTGGGCTGTGCATCCTTCCATGTCATTACCCCTATATAAGGCATCAGCATTATGGTTATTGCGACTATTGTCGTGGATGAGGTATCAAAGGGATGGATTATCTTCTCTGTTGACCAGAAGAAAAGAAGGAGAAGTGATATGACGATGAGTTTTTTCTCGTTCATGGTCACAGGGCCTAATTTGGCAAGTTCTCTCCTGATTGTTTCCCGCCCACCCTCTATCTCCTTTACCTCCGGCGGGATGAGTTTTAACAGGACAAAATAAAGTATTACAGACATAACGACGGCAAAAGGCCCTGCAGCAATGAACCACTCTGGCCATGTGATCGTGGTGCCGAGCATTTTCTGAATAAATCCCACCGCGACCATATTCTGCGCTGCTGCAGTCTTGATTCCGACGTTCCATATGCTGTCTGCCTGTGCTGTGGCTATCACGAGGACCGCTGCGAAACGGCTTTTCTTGTCAACACCGAACGCAGCGATTATGCCCATGACTATTGGTACGAGACAGGCAACCCTTGCAGTGGTGCTCGGTACAAAGAAACTAAGAATAAATCCAACTATGATAACACCTAAGAGCACTCTGTTGGTTTTTGCCCCTATTTTTGAAAGGACAACAAGGGCGATTCTTTTATCAAGCCCCGTCTGCATCATTGCTGCGGAGATGAAGAGCGCCGCGGCAACAAGGGCAAGGGCCGGGTTCCTGAATCCGTCAAGGGCTATTGTCAAAGCTGCGCTGGTTCCAAACACCGTGTTGAGTTTCGCTGGGTCTGGCGAGAATCCCAGCATAAATGCCATAAGTGAAATGATAATGGATGCACTGACGGGGTATGACACCGATTCGGTCATCCACACGATAACTGAGAAAACCAATAGACCAATCATTCTCTGCCCTGCAACCGGGAGCCCCGGTTGAGGGGGGAGCAAGCAGATTACAAAAAGTACTGCAAAACCGATGATAAGGCCGTATCTTTTAAGAAACCCGTCTGTTTGCGAAGGAGCAGGCGAAATCTTTTTTGACATAGGACGAACTCCTTTCCTTTGAAAATTATTTGTTTGAACATTCTAATAAAAAAACAATCTTGTTTCAATAATTTTGAAAGGGTCTTTTATTTTGGAAATTTTAACTGCTATTTACAGAAGTCCTTCCAGTATTTCCAAGCGTCTGCACAGATCTGATAAGAATTTGCTTTAGGGTGAGTTGAATATACGAAAAACGGAGTTGAATATCAAGAAGAAAAAACCACAAGATATGGGGTGCTTTCTTATGCCGTCCGAGGGGCAGGTTGACAAAAAGCTTTGGGGACGCCTTCAATTTGGGAGGAGGTCGTGGTGCACTTAGCACTTGACATCCGCAGTCTTTGGAGAAAACGCCTCGATAAGGATTTTATGAAGTACTCAATAATATGCACACCTGGGAGTCAATAGTTATGAATAAAGTATGACAGTGGAATGACCTTTGGTTTGCTAACCCCGAAACCATTGTGCTAAAGTTTTGTTAAAAGTGATCGAGAAAGATTGAGACAGATAGAATAGACTGGAATAGATCGAAAAGCATTTACCCCAATTTTTTTGATCGCTTACGAGAAACCAGACCAAATATCAAGAGGAGGTTTATTAATGGAATTCACATATTATTCAAAAAGACGGTGGGAGAGCGCTGCCCAGAGGTCCGTTGTAATGGGGACCCAAGGGATGGTCTCATCAAGCCAGACCTTGGCAACTTTGGCCGGTTATAAAATTCTGCTAAAGGGTGGTAACGCTGTGGATGCAGCAATAGCAATGGTCAGTACGTTGAATGTCGTAGAACCTCATTCTGTGGGAATAGGTGGCGATGCCTTTGCGCTCATCTACTTGGCCTGCGAGAACAAGTTAATCGGGATGAATGCAAGTGGTAGGGCACCGTACCGCGCAAACATTAAATGGTTCAGAGAAAAAGGGATAGACGAGGTTCCAGAAAGGGGCATCCTATCGGTCACAGTGCCTGGCGCTTTACACGGGTGGGCTCAAGCATTAGAGCGCTATGGAACATTAAGTCTTGGAGATGTCTTTGATGACGCGATTTACTATGCGGAGAATGGATACCCTGTGTCTGAAGTCATTGCGGGAGAATGGAAAAACATGGAGAAACTTCTTCTCTCTTCTGAAGGTTCATCCAAGACCTACCTCATCGATCAGAAGTCACCCAGACCCGGACAGATGTTTTTTAATAAAGATTTAGCTCAAACCTATAAAAAGATTGTACGCGATGGAACCGAGACATTTTATGAAGGTGAAATCTGTGATGCCATCATCAAATTTTCTGATCGAAACAACGGGCTTCTCTCTCCCAGAGATTTTAGGGATCATAACACGACTTGGGTGGAACCCATATCGGTGGATTATCGTGGCTATACCATTTACGAACTTCCTCCGAATGGGCAGGGGTTGACTGCCCTAGAAATGTTAAATATTCTAGAAGGATATGACATAGAAAGCCTAAAACATAATAGTCCAGAATATCTTCACCTTCTGATCGAGGCGAAGAAGGCTGCTTATAGCGATAGGGATTATTATATTACCGATCCTGATTTCGAGAAGATTCCGGTCGCGGGACTTCTTTCTAAAGAATATGCAAAAAAGATTAGAGATAGGATCGACAGAAATCGGGCGAAAGCTCCTCCTATTCCTCCCTCTTACCAAAGAAGTTCCGAGACTGTTTATGTCACTGCCGTCGACAAAGATAGAAATGCTGTTTCTTTCATTAGCAGTATTTTTATGCATTTTGGGTCAGGCATGGTGGTGGATGGAACAGGCATTATCTTACAGAATCGGGGAAACTCTTTCTCCTTAGATCCCAAACATTTAAACAGACTGGAACCAAGGAAACGCCCCATGCATACTATCATCCCAGCAATGGTCTTTCAGGACGGAAATTTCTTGATAAGCTTCGGTGTGATGGGTGCGGATATGCAACCTCAGGGACATGTACAGTTTCTCGTAAACCTTATCGACTTCAAAATGAATTTACAGGAAGCGATTGATGCGCCACGGGCGAGGCATCTCGAAGGGATGGAGGTTTGCCTAGAAAACGGAATTTCTGATGAGGTTGCTTCCTCCCTTCATGCAAAAGGACATCAGCTTTTTAAGGAAGACTCACCAGTCAACCAGGTTGGAGGGGGACAGGCTATCTATTTGGATAGAAAACAAAATATTCTCTTAGGCGCCTCAGACAGAAGAAAGGATGGTTGTGCCCTCGGATATTGATATCTTCAGACCGAGATTCAAATTTTGATTTCTTAAACAAAGTCGTTTGCAAATAAATGGGAAAGGGTTATTATTGATTTCCGTTTAAAATATTGTATCAGGGGAAAAGATTTAAAAATCACAGTTACAGGAAATAGTCTTCAGAAAAGGGGGATGAGGACTTCACCTACAAATCATCGCTCAACGATAACATCTTGGGCTAAGGATTACTGATAAAAATCACGTATCCCAGGTGAATATATGAAAATCAGATCGTGGCTTTTTTGAAGTATCGGAAACAGATGATAGATAGCAGGAACCGTAACCATCGGAGCGAGTTGAGGCTCGGTCTCATTCCCTGGAAAGACTAAAGGCTCTATTATTCGATAATGATTGCATCCACAGGACAGGAAGTTGCCGCTTCTTTAACCTTCTCCTCAAGGTCTTTGGGAACATTCTCCATCTTGGCTGCCGCCACATCCCCTTCCATTTCAAAGAGTTCAGGGCAAACCTCCACACATGTTTCGTCCCCGACACAGGTTTCCTTGTCGACACGGATTTTCATGGTTTCCCCTCTCTGCTTAGTGATAAGAATTTGCTTCGGGACGGGTTGAATATACAAAAACGAAAGTAGTATGTCAAGAAAAATTGAACACGACCACCTAATAATTACTGATTCAAATTAAGTATCCTTTGCTAAGATGTACCTTGCAGAATTCAGGAAGTAGTCTTTGGAAAGAAAATCCTTGACAAGGAGAAATTATGGTAATATATATATCAACAAATGATTGGAAAAGTGCTTAGAGAAATTCTAAAAAAAAGAGGACTGACTTATCGAAGGGTAGCAGAAGATTTGGGCATTAACCACGCAGGCCTATATCGTTCATTAAGCAATGGTGGGAATCCAGAATGGAATACTATCGAAAAGATTCTAAATTATCTTGGGTATGACTTTAAACTAATAAAAAGAAAGGAGGTGAAACCTAAAAAATCCAAACCGTATAGGTCAAGACGGCGAAAGGGGGACTTATGATAGTAAGACAGTTCGGTGATGGATGGCTCGTTTAGAAAACAGCTGAGTTGCCAGCTGTCGGGAGCTTGTCGTGTCCTATCAGTGTGGAAAGCGAATATTCAGCTTGTAGCAGAGAAACAAGACGAGAACGGATCCAAGGACCGAAAAGATGAGGCCCGCTGGGTGAAATGGGACACCTTCTCT
>Ga0208039_1001075_pt1 | contig 12277 bp, 15 predicted proteins | sample June2015DPH_20_1_2_FD_184722 | JGI IMG/M metagenome (GOLD analysis project Ga0208039, IMG submission 184722) | Peatland microbial communities from SPRUCE experiment site at the Marcell Experimental Forest, Minnesota, USA - June2015DPH_20_150... | ecosystem: Environmental > Terrestrial > Soil >...
GGGTGACATCCTCCGCTCCATCGAAGGCATTCGCGCCTCGTCTGAGAAATTGCGCGGTTGCATCGTGCAGTCTGAACTCCCTTCTTTTTTGTGACAAATCATTGCATTCTTTATGCAGAGGTCAATAGTGTCCTGTCCCACCTAATTACTGACAGTACCCCCTCACTCCCCTGCCCCTCTCCCCTTTGGGGGAGAGGGTGGACAGCCGCCGGCGTTTCCTTCAGCCGGGGCGGGCCGGGTGAGGGGGTTCCTGACAGGCTGCTCATTGTCAGCAATAACATGGGACAGGACACCAGGAGCCGACCGTGGCTATGAGCGCTCGGCACTGAGAGCCGGAGGCTGATCAGTTACTTCTGACGTATAGTAGGATATTTTTAGCTTGACTTACCAAAGGCGTGTCAGTATGATTAACCTGATAGAGTAGGTGAGCCGTGAAGGCTGAGACCAGTGTCGTCACCACCAAGGGACAACTTGTGATTCCGGCGCGGCTGCGTCGGCGGTTCGGGATTAAGAAGGGAACGACCATTTCCTTTCTCGAGGAGGGCGGGCGCATAGTTGTGCAACCCGTGACCCGGCAATTCATTCGTGGACTGCGCGGATCGCTCAAGGGGGAGCCTTCTGCGCTTGACCTTCTGCTCAAGGAGCGCAAGCAAGAACGTACACTGTGATGAACTATGTCCTCGACGCCAGCGCTCTGATGGCCTTCTTCGAGGATCGCGCCGGCGGCGAAAAGGTGGAAGAGCTTCTATCCAAGGCTGCCGAGGCCAAGCGCCCCCTGCTGATGTCCTTGGTCAACTGGGGCGAGGTTTATTACGCGATTTGGCGGGCGCACGGTGAGAAAGCGGCCAACACCAAGCTCCAAGAGACTGCCCAGCTTCCGATTGAGCTCATCAACGTTGACATGGAACTTGCCCGGCTAGCTGCCAGCCTCAAAGCTCAGCATAACCTTCCCTACGCCGATTGCTTCGCCGCCGCGCTGGCCAAAACGCGCAAGGCAACCTTGGTCACGAGCGACAAAGACTTTGAGTGTGTTGCCAATGCTCTCAAAATCCTCTGGCTCTGAGGCACTTTCATGCCCGCGCCAACGGGTGGGTGGCCCATCCATGGTCTTGTATGTACGCGCCTGGCCGGAGGACCTGCCGAACGCACGGTGTAGGACGCATCGCCCGTGTCGCCGACATGAAACCCAATGTCAGCGCCACCCGCGATCATGTCTCCACGAGCTACGTGGAGCGCCAGAACCTTACGATGAGAATGGGGATGCGTCGCTTCACCAGATTGACGAATGCATTCTCAAAGAAGGTCGAAAACCACGCTTATCAAGTGGCGCTCCACTTCATGCATTACAACTTCTGTCGGATTCACAAGACCCTGAGAGCTACGCCAGCCATGGAAGCGGGCCTCACCGATCACGTCTGGACAATCGAGGAAATGCTGAGTAAGATTGGCCTGTAAATGCGAGAGGCCCGACCATGAATGGGGCCTTCCGCTGGATTCTAAACTGTCGGGTGCGCATTCCTACGGTAGCGTGGGACCATGCACCTTGTCAATCCCTACATGACAGAAGCGCCAGTCACCTACCGAGAATATTACAGTCGCTGGATCAGGGCTTTCAGGCTTGATCTTTTGCGGCTCGGGAAGAAAGAGATGATAGGCGCGGTCTTAGCGGTTCTTATTCTCGCCTTCCAATGGTATTATGGATTCATCCCCCAGGATCACGGCTGGCAAGCCGTCAAGAGTCTAGGTTGGCCATACCTGCTTCTGTTGATAGGCTTACTAGTCGTATCTGCGATTCGCGCGCCCGTATGCGTGGACAGGGACCGGGCCAAGACTATATCTCAACTGACAGAAACAAGCAGCTGGCTCCAGGAAACCACTACACGCTTGCAAGCAGACAACGCCAGCCTCAAACAAGAGATGGCGCGCCCCGCCGGAATCCCCCCACAAATCTTAATGATGGCACAGGAAGGGTGGGAAAAACTCGATGGGAACGAACAAAAAGCCATTAAGTTGCTGCTAGATTTTGGAGACATGACGGAAAGGAATGTAATCAGGCGTCTCAATATCCAGAACTTAAGCCATATCTTCCACAATATCGAGGCGAAAACTAATTTTGTGCTTCGCACAGTGCAAGCATTTCAATTAAATGAGAATGCTGTTGGCTACCAAGGAACATGGACCATAAACCCACATTTCAAAGAAGCCCTTCGGCAAATAGCCCAATCAATCCAACAAACTTGATTCCACAGATTTTTGAAACTGTACCCTACCAAAAGATTGCGCCACGAGAGACCTATTGAGGCGCAACGGTTTCGAGCGGGTTGTTCAGCCCGCCCTCATGAACCCACTTCATGGCCTCTTCGATCACGGTCCGGTTTGGGTGATGGCCCTTTCCGCCCAAGGGAATTCCGACCAACGTGTTGTATAGGCCCCGCTGCTGAAAGCGATGACGGGGCTTCCATTTGTCAGGACCCTCGCTCGTTTCAACCGTCAAGCTGTAAACGCCGTAATGCACCGTGTACGGGACGGCCGTCGAACTGGTTGTCGTAGTCTTCACGGTTCCATCGATGTCGGATGTGCTGCCGTCCGCGTTCGTGACCGTACCGCTTACCGGGCTATCGTGCGTCTCCGTATCCGTCTCCACCCGCGTGCCGTGATAGATGTCCGGGGTGACGATGATGAAAAACACCAGCGGAACATCGGGGGCCGGAGGCACATAGCAAACATCGGGGTACTTTTTCTGAACTTGCTTGTAGAACCAGCCAAGCTGTTGCTTCGATAGCCCTTGCTTGATGTTTTTCAGGGTGTCTTCCTGGATAACCGTGAATTTGGTTTGGCACGGTGCTACCGGCTCGCGCTTTTTGGCCAATGCGGGCATAGCGAGCAACCCAAGAAGAAGCGGTGCTACAATTCTGTTCATTTTGCTCTCCACTCTCGCGCGCATTCCCAGTGGCGAGGTGCTGACTAAGGATGCGGAAAACGGGCTCAACGAGGGATTATAGCAGTGGCACGCTAAGTGCCACTCTTTTTTCAAACTGAGACGCTACCCGCGCCGGGTAGTGGGCGGATTCAGTGTTGCCGAAATTTCTCGTGCTACGCCCAATAAATTGGCAGAGGGACTGCGGTGAGTAACCTAAAGCATCGTCCGAAAACTGAAAACAATGCCGCTGACAAGCTTCGCCATCTCATGGAGCGTTTCGAGCAGCGGCTGGCCCTGGACAACCTCCGACTCGCCGAACGCTATGTCAAAAAGGAACTTCATCTGCTTGTTCGGTTCCGAATCTATGGGCAGGCGGAGGAGTTCGTCGCCAGCTTTCAGCGGGAAACGGAGCGTCCTCGACGGCTCAAAGAAAGCAAATCCCGTGACGGAGGGTGGGAAGGGCACTCCGGGATGGCTACCTTCCCACCTCCTTCGGACGTTTTCCATAGTTGCTGGCGTGGCGCTGTGAGCGCGATTCGTAGAGCCAACGGTCATAATCAAGCGATGCTTGTCGATGTTATTCAACTGATGGAGATGCCAGAGGGCGTCGTTTCCTCCTTTGTATGGTTTGAGCGCATCAATCGCTTTTATCGCTTCCTGCCGCACGCCCTCTACTTTTCGTCTGGACTCGGGCGACACGTATTTCGCGGCACCTAGCGAGATAGGAAAGGACGTGTAGCGGGTGGGCTTGCCCCTATTGGCGAGAACAAGCTGGCAGACAAGATGGTCCAGAGCACTTCTCAGGTTTTGGAGGGCGTCCCCGGTGATAGCTGCGAGCTTGAATGGAGTAGGTCGAATGCTGACGATGTGATAGATCAACTCTCCTGTTTGCGGATCGGCCTTGGTGCCGACTTCATATGGTGGTGGTGGGCCGTTAAGGAAGGATTTGACCGCAAGCTCCAAATCACGGATGTGCTCTTCGGCCCGTTCAATCTTGATTACAATGCGGTCAAGTCTCTCGTCCATGACACAAACCCATCGAGCGGTTTCGCCTCTACAGCGAACTCGTTAAGACTTCTCTACGGCCAGCCTGCGCGCAATGTTCAACAACGAAGGCCGCTCACGTTTCAATGCTCTACCAACAGGGCCAACCCAGACGTACTTAAACGCGCCGCTGTCTCCGATAGGCATTCGTTCAACTTCGCCGCTCTCGCAAAGGCGCTTCAGCGTGTTGTGAACAACGACCATTTGGCTAGAATACTTGTCCATGTTCACACCAGAGGCAATCAAGGCGTCTCTGATGGATGTGGGTCCCATTGCTGTGCCCTTTTCTCTCAGAACGCTTCTTACTGCGTCTGTGAAACCAACAGACTGGGAAGTTTCCAAATCTGGCAGGGGCAGAATGTTGGGAGCAAGCTCGCCTTCATGCCCCTTTTCGAGAACTTCAGAAAGGGAATCCACAGTCCTCTGATAGCCAATAATCTGCCTGTCGATACTCTGGCGCTCTCGGAGCAACTCTTCGAGCTTTGCCCGTGCGGTTTTAAGTGCGCTGTTAAATGTCTCGTGTTCTTTCGTATGCTTTTCGTCGCTCATAGGAGTCATTATGCATAAGGCAGGTAAGCGTGTCAAGAATAATCTTACACATATTTCAGGTAACATGAAAGAGAGCGGTTGGACACTAGCCATCGAGCGAGGACGGCGGTTGTTGGTGGAAAAAAGGCAAAGGGCCGCGAGGCTGCGGGCCGCAATTCGGACGTTCGAGGACAATCTGGCAAATGGGATGCCTTGGCCCAAGGAGTAGCGGAAGGATTCATGAAATGTTCGGCAACATGAAATTCGCCCGTTATCCCGCGCCGAGTGCATCCCCAAGCCGGCCCAATCAGACTTCCTGTCTCTTGACAAACGGAACAAGATAGGCTAGAATGGTATGCGATAGGAGTCAGGATTCGGGATTCAGGATTCAGGGGCGGAAGGGCAGGGGCAAAGGATAGGGAACAGGGAACAGGGAATAGCGGACAGGGAATAGGGAACAGGGGACAGGGAGCAGACGCGCAGCACCCGACATTTTGTTCCCTGCGCGTTTCGCTTGACAGGCGCGCGGACTTATCGTAGCCTATTAAGGTTGTCGCGGGATAGGGCCGGCAAGAGGCAACGGCAGGGTATGGCGAAAGGGCCAGGGAAGGGGGAAAAAGAGGGGAAAGGGGAAAAAGATACTAAAATAGAGGGAACGAACCGAAAGATTTGTTGGAAGCAAAGGAGTTAGCGGTTTTTGGAGCAAAAAACGAACTGGTTTTTGAATGCAAACGAACTCAATTTCAGTCCCCAAAAGGGCCAAAAAACCACTTCTTACGCGGAATCGAAGTCAAGATTCGCGAGTCGGAAGGTGTGCCGGGTGGGCAAGCACAAGGGGGCTACATGAGCTTCGAATTCGACCCCTCCGGGCAATGGAAATCCGCCCAGCTCAGAGCCTCGCTGACAGTGGAAAGGAACTGCAGGGATTCTTCCTCCGCCAAAACGGTGTCCTCAGAATGACACGGGACCCGAGGTTACGGTATAGTCGAAAAGTCGACCCGTCGCCAGAAGGCGGCTTTGGGCCGCAGGGCGAGAGTCAAGAGTCGACAGTCGAGGAGTCAAAAACTTTTCGACCTTTGAATCGACTTAGTCGAAAAGTCGACCCGTCGCCAGAAGGCGGCTTTGGGCCGCAGGGCGAGAGTCGAAGGTCGAGGAGTTAAGAACTTCTCGACCCTCGACTTCTCGACCCTCGACTTCTCAACTCTCGACACGTAACACGATGGCAGTCACGGATAAAAAGCACACTGAGAAGGCTCCCCTCGAGGCGGTGTTTGGGCCGGGTGGATGGCTGGCGCGCCGTCACCCGAACTACGAGCACCGGCCCGGCCAGCTCGAAATGGCCGAGAACGTCGAGGCCGCGAGCGAAAACCGCCGACACCTGATCGTAGAGGCGGGGACCGGCACTGGCAAGACGCTGGCTTATCTCGTTCCCATAATGCGAAGTGGGCGGCGCGTGGTCATCTCCACCGGCACCAAGAACCTCCAGGAACAACTCTTCTTCAAGGACATCCCTTTCTTGCGAAAGCTGTTCCCTGACATCCGCGTAGCCCTGATGAAAGGGCGGCAGAATTACCTCTGCCGGCAGAAGCTCTACGACATTGAAAAACAGCCTGTGCTGAACGGGCTGGACGAAGTCGCGCAGTATCCCCGGCTGCGGGAATGGGAAGCGAAGACTCAGACGGGAGACCGCGCAGAGCTCTCCTGGCTGCCGGATTCGAGCGAACTCTGGGCGAAGGTTGACGCCCGGCGCGAGACCTGCACCGGGCAGAAGTGCCCCCAATTCGAGCGCTGCTTCATCACCTTGATGCACCAGCGCGCCGCCGCGTCCGACCTGATTATCGTGAACCACCACCTCTTCTTTGCCGACCTGGCCCTAAGGGGAACGGAAGCCGCGAGCCTGCTTCCCGATTATGAAGCCCTGGTGTTCGATGAAGCGCACGAAATCGAAGACGTGGCGACACAGTATTTTGGATTGCAGGTGAGCAATTATCGCGTGGAAGAGTTGGCGCGCGACACGGAATCAACCCTGAAGGCGAAGGGACTGAAGAGCGCTGAGGTGTTGCATGCCGTCGCCGAACTGCGGCGTCGCTCGGACCTCTTCTTTGAACTATTCCCGAGCGCTGAAACCCGCTCCAATTTTGATAACCGGGAGAGCTTCCTGAAAGTGCATGGGGGCGCTTATAGCAGCCTGCTCAATGCGCTGGTGCGCCTGGAGACCGAAATGGGCGGCTTGAAGGACCGGCCGGAGGAAGTCAACAATCTGGTGAGGCGCGCCGTCGAGCTTCGGCAGGCGTTACAGGCAGTCATGGAAGGCAAAGAAAGGACCATGGTCTATTGGTGGGAGCGGCGCGGACGGGGCGTTTTCCTGGAGGCCACGCCCATCGATGTTGCCCCCATCCTTCGGGAGCGGTTATTCGGGAGCGTGGACACGGTGATCCTGACCTCCGCCACCCTGGCCGTGGGCGGCAACTTCGATTTCCTGAAGAGGCGGTTGGGGATTGAGAATGCCAGGGAGCGAATCCTGGATTCGCATTTCGATTTCCCGCGGCAGGCGTTGCTTTATACCCCCCTGCATTTGCCCGACCCCCGCGAGCCGAACTTCACGCGCCTGGCGGCCGAAGAGGTTGTCCAACTCTTGAAGGCCACCCGGGGGCGGGCCTTCGTCCTTTTTACGTCCCACCAGCAAATGCGCGAGGTCTTCGAGCGCGTGCGCCACCGGCTGCGCTATCCCATGCTGATTCAGGGCTCCATGCCTCGGACTGAGATGCTCGAGCGCTTCCGTAATACACCACACGCCGTGCTTTTTGGGACAAGTTCCTTCTGGCAGGGTGTGGACGTGCAAGGTGAGCAATTGAGCGCCGTGGTGATTGACCGGCTCCCCTTCGCCGTCCCCTCGGACCCAGTCATCGCCGCAAGGATCCGGCAGATCAATGAAGAGGGGGGTAATGCATTCATGGATTACCAGGTACCGCAGGCCGTCCTCGCCTTGAAGCAGGGGTTTGGGAGGCTGATCCGCAGCGAGACAGACCGCGGAGTCCTCTCCATTCTGGACCACCGCATGATGCGCAAACCTTACGGGAAGACTTTCTTGGAGAGCCTGCCGCGTTACCGCATGACGAATCGGCTGGATGACGTGAAGGTTTTCATGCGAGAATCGCTGTAGGGAATAGGGAACAGGGAATAGGGAGAACGGACGAAGGAACCCAATAATGTTCGAAATATCAGTTGAGTATAGCTTCGCAGCGGGCCACGCCCTGCGCGAGTACAAAGGAAAGTGCGAGAACGTCCACGGACACAACTACAAGGTTCGGGTGACGCTTGTCGGGGATAAGCTCAACTCTGCGGGGCTGCTGATGGATTTTGTAGAATTGCGGGCCGAAATTAAGGGGCTGGTCGAAAAACTCGACCACCGCTTCCTAAACGACATTCCGCCTTTCGACCAATTGAACCCTTCGGCGGAGAATCTCGCCAAGTATATTTGCGACGGAATTGAGCCTCAGGCGCGGAATCAGGGATTACAAGTGTACGGTGTTACGGTTTGGGAAACAGATACGACTTCTGCCACCTACCGTCCCCCGGGTTGATCCTCCCGGCGGACTTCCCCGAGCCAACGAAGCCTACCAAGTCCAGAAGGCCACAGCGGGATGCATCTCAGCTTGGTGCTGCTGGGAGCAGACGCCCTGCTTGCAAAAGTAGACGTCTTCGCACCAGCGGCAGCGGGCTAAGCGCTCCTTTTCACGGATGGTCCCGCAAATCGCGCAAGCCTCCAACATGTCCGCAACAAAATGGCGCGAGTATTTCCGCCAAATGTCTTCAGCTTCGTTTTCTTCGCGGATCTTTCCCAGGTCGTCGTGGGTCATCATAACCCGCTCCTTGTCCGCCTGTGGATTTAGATGCAAACATCATGCCAGGATGTACACTCATCCGATAAAAATGATTTCCGCAGACTCAAACGAAGCTCCATCAATTGATTAGAAGAATACTTTCCCGCCAACTCATTATGCCATGTTTGTCGCAAATTATCACCCTGCATCGTAGTGGGTCAATTTGATGCTGTAGCGGCGAGTTTACCTCGCCAAATGGCGGCGTCCCGATCAGATCGGGACAGGTTCCGCCGCCTCTACATCAAATTGACCCACTACCCCCTGCATGTTTCAGGAGGCCTCAACCCGAACTCGGAAGTTGGACTTGCGCAGACACGGGGCTGGTTTGGGAGGATTCGTACTCTGACGCTGTGCCCTCGGGGCGGAGAAATCAGGTAAAATGGACCAGATCGGAGAAGTTTTTTCCAAGGGTAGCGGCGGGGCGAGGATGGTAATCACCGAAATTTTCAAATCTATCCAGGGCGAGTCCACCTACGCCGGCCTGCCTTGCCTTTTCGTGCGGCTTACGGGCTGCAATTTGCGCTGCCACTGGTGCGACACTGCTTATGCCTTCAACGGGGGGCAGAAGATGTCGGTTGCGGATGTACTTGCCAGGATCCGCCAATTGGGCGGGAAACTAGTGGAGTTGACGGGAGGCGAGCCCCTTTTGCAGCAGGAAGTTTATCCCTTGACGGACCACCTTCTTACCGAGGGCTACCGCGTGTTGGTTGAAACCAGCGGTGAGCGCAACCTCGCTCAATTGCCGCGCGAGGTCGTTAAAGTGGTTGACGTGAAATGCCCCGGAAGCGGCGAGGAAGGCAAGTTCTGTTTTGATAACCTGGCATTGTTGGAACGGAAAGACCAGATCAAGTTCGTCATTTTGAATGAGGATGACTACCGGTACGCCCGGGCTTTCCTCGCCGAGCACAGCCTGCATGGGCATGTCGATGAAGTGATTTTTTCGCCGGTCTTCGCCCAGTTGGCGCCCCGCAACCTCGCCGCCTGGATCCTCCGCGACGGCCTGGAGGTGCGGATGGGACTGCAGCTTCACAAGTTCATCTGGGGACCGGACGCCCGGGGAGTGTAGTCCAAAGTGGGCAGTAGGCAGTAGGTGATGACAACGGACCACGGACCACGGACCACGGACCAACCACTCGCCGTCATTCTTGCCAGCGGCGGCATGGATAGCTGCGTCACTACGGCAATTGCTAGCCTTGATTACCGCCTGGCGATGTTGCATGTCGCCTACGGCCAGCGAACTGAAGCACGCGAGCTTCGCTCCTTCAACGCGCTGGCGGATTTCTACCATGCGGAACATCGCTTGGTTTGTCATCTGGGCCACCTTAGGCAAATTGGCGGTTCGAGCTTGACGGACCCCGCCTTGGCTGTCGAGCGGGCCAATCTAGACCGCAAGGAGATTCCTTCCAGCTACGTGCCCTTTCGCAACGCGCACTTCCTGTCCATTGCCGTTTCCTGGGGGGAGGTCCTGGGCGCCCGCAAAATCTTTGTTGGCGCGGTGGAGGAGGACAGTTCCGGATATCCCGATTGCCGCCCTGCCTACTACGAGGCCTTCAACCGTGTAATTGCTGCCGGCACGAAGCCGGAAACACAACTTGAAATCGTTGCGCCGGTCATACGGATGCGGAAGAGCGAAATCGTCCGGCGCGGAATGGAGCTTGGCGCGCCGTTCGCGCACACTTGGTCGTGTTACCAAGCGGAGGATGTGGCCTGCGGCCTGTGCGACAGTTGTGCTTTGCGCCTGAGGGCGTTCGAAGAGGCGGGGATTGAAGATCCCATACCCTATGCCCAGCGCCCACACTACGGCCGACGAAATGTTTCCATGCCCTGACGGCCCTGCACCTTCCACAATTCTTCCCAATGGGGTTGAGCGGATTCCCGAATGGCGCTAGAATGTGATGCTTAAAGATGAATGAAGGAGGGACTTATGTCTAGTTCATTGACGCGGAGACTGACCGGGGTGGTGGTTCTCTTGGCGGCTTTTGCCTTCACGGTTTCCGCAATTGCACAAACCGGCGGACTGACCGGCAAGTGCACAGGTGAGGATGGAAAACCGCTGGCAGGCTATACAATCCAGCTCGAACGGCAGGAAATGAAGTGGAGTTCACACGTAAAGACCAATAAGAAAGGCGAGTACACATACATCGGCCTCCAGATCGGGACCTACAAGCTCACACTCCTCAATCCCGGCGGCGGGCAGGTCTTTAACATCACCCAGCACGTTGGATTGGGAGACCCCACGGAAGTCAACTTTGACATGGCCAAGGAAAAGGCCGCGGCCTACAAACAGCAGATGGCCAACCCTGAAACGGCGAAGAAAATCGAAGAGGCCGCGAAGGAGCAGAAGCAGCTTACCGGCCTCAAGGCGACATTCGATCAAGCAACGCTCCTTTATGACCAGCAGCGTTTCGCCGAGGCCGCGGCGATGTATGAGCAGGCCCTGCCGTTGGCAAAGGACAAAAACCTGCCCGTTGTGCTGAGCCGATTGGGAGATGCTTACCAGAAGGCCGCAAATAAGGAGGCGGACAGGGACGACAGGATAAAGGACCAGCAAAAGGCCATCGACTATGATCAAAAGGCTATGCAGTTAGCCCCCAATGATGCCGCGCTTCACGGCAACCTCGGCAGCGTTTACGCCGACATGGGCAAGGTGGCTGAGGCTCAGGCGGAGTTCCAGAAGGCGGCTGATCTCAACCCCGCCGGAGCGTCCGGCTATTACTACAATCTGGGCGTCGTCATGGTCAATCAGGGCAAGATGGATGAGGCCGCTGTGTCACTCAAGAAGGCCTCGGACCTCGATCCCACCAACGCCAACGCTTTTTACTGGTACGGCATGGCTTTGTTCGGCAAGGCGCAGTACAAGCCCGACGGTACGATTGTTCCGGTTCCCGGGACCATTGAAGCTTTCCAGAATTACTTGAAGCTGCAACCTAATGGCCAGTGGGCGCAGGCCGCCCAGAGCAGCATAGACTCACTCAAAGCCACAGTGCCAACGGAGTTTAAGGCTCAGAAAAAGAAGAAGGGCTAGTCTCAGTGCGAGATGCCTGGGGCCCCGCAGAGCGATTATTGTCCTGTCGCGGCGGGGCTCGTTCGTTTGCAGGAGTGCCTGAATGAAAATCACCCTGCTCTTGCTCGCTTTGCTGGTCGGCCTCGCCTCGCCCTCGCGGGCGGATACCATCTACCAGATGAATTCCCAGGGGAAGCAGGTGGTGGTGCAGCTTGACGCCATCGTGGTAAGTGAGGACTCCTCCTTCGTGGTTTACAAGCACTTCGATTTGAAAGACCGGCGGGTGGAAATTGTTCGCCTGAACAAGGGAAGCCTGCCCTACAGCGTTGAAACGGCCAGCCCTGACCACCGGCGGCAGATCGTGGACGTCTGGAAGCGCTTCGGCTTCAAGGCTATGGTGACGGACCTAGCAGGGAAAGCCACCCGCGTCTTCGACGTCTACCTGGATTTCTACCCGCCCGGCGGGCGCGGCTCGTTGTTGGAGTCGCTTCCTCCCACCACCAGCTTCACCGTACTCATGGATAACGGGAGCGCAGATGAGGTCGAAATCTCCAAGATCGACCGCGTCCAGATCCAGGGCGACCACTTGAAGATGACCCTGCGCAATGGCCAGGTTGAAGAGGGCAAGTTCCTTATGCCGACAAACAAGCCCGCGGAGGTCCGATTTCTGGGCATCACCGATCAGTACAATCCGGCCAGCCAACAAGTGTTCGATTTCTCCCTGCCCCTCCCCAGCATCAAAGAAATAAGATTTGACTAGGGGGTGCATGCTAGTGTAGTGTCCCATAATTACCTTGACTTATACAGATAAGGCCAGTATGCTTGAGGACATGAGCCGAGTCGCAGCTCCGATTATTCTGTCGGCCGAGGAACGGACCGCCTTGGGGGCGTGGTCCA
>Ga0208039_1001103_pt1 | contig 11943 bp, 9 predicted proteins | sample June2015DPH_20_1_2_FD_184722 | JGI IMG/M metagenome (GOLD analysis project Ga0208039, IMG submission 184722) | Peatland microbial communities from SPRUCE experiment site at the Marcell Experimental Forest, Minnesota, USA - June2015DPH_20_150... | ecosystem: Environmental > Terrestrial > Soil >...
CGCAAATAAAATATCTGGCACAAGCTTACCAAATCACCAAAACCGAAAAATATAAAGATGCCTGCCTGCGAGGAATAGATTTTACGCTCTCGGCCCAGTACCCCAACGGCGGCTGGCCGCAATATTTTCCTTTGGAATCGAACTACAGCAGGCGTATCACGTTCAACGATGACGCTATGACGGGCGTAATGGTTATGCTCAAGGATATACTCGATAACAAGCCGTATTATTCCTTTGTCGATTCGGCCCGCCGCGAAAAAGCCAGGTTCGCTTTTGATAAAGGGCTGGATTGCATTCTCAAGTGCCAGATAAATGATAAGGGGACATTAACAGCGTGGTGTCAGCAGCATGATGAAGTTAATTTGATGCCTGCCTGGGCACGGGCGTATGAGCCGCCGAGTATTTGCGGCAGAGAAAGCGCAGCCGTCGTCCTTTTTTTAATGAGCATAGAAAAACCGAGTAAGGAAGTTATCAAGTCGGTCCAGAGCGCCGTTAAATGGTTCGAAGATTCGAAAATTAAGGGAATCCGGGTTGAGGAATTCAATACTCCTGAGTTCCAAACACCGTTGAGGACCCTGAAAACAGACAGAAGAGTTGTCGAAGACAAATCAGCACCGCCGATATGGGCCCGGTTTTATGAACTTGGAACACACAAACCGCTGTTTGCCAACAGAAAAAGCGAATTGCTTTATTCTATGGCCGAGGTGGACAGAGAACGACGCGCCTACGGCTGGTACACTTACGAGCCGCAGACAGTTTTGGACCAGTACCCCGCTTGGCAGAAAAAATGGACGACTATTCAAAAATGAAAATTTGGAATTTAATAGCTTTGACGAAAACAGTTTTTTAAGGCGGAAAATAGAGTTTAAAGTGATATAATCACAGAGGCCACAGAGAATTTATTTTTAATAGTTAATAAAATAAAAACGTGAGGAACCGAATCATCGTTATTTATACTGAATAAGGATATTAATAATGGAATGGTTTGTGTGGCTTTTAATTGTTCTCTGGCTTCTTTTGATGGGGGGCATTCAAATATGGAAGGAAAAAGCACCTAGGAAATCTAAAATTGCTAAAAAGTTGACTATTGCTCTAATTGTCTTGGGGGTAATAGGTGGAATAATAACGATTACATACAATACTTGGCGAGAACCCAGTAAGAAAGAAACAAAAGAAACCAAGGAAAAAGACTTTAACGATATTGCAAACAGAACATCCGATTTAACAATTGCAAAACTTCAAGACCAATTTCCCAGCTATTTTGTAAATCCCGAAAGAACTAATGAGCAAAAACAATATATATTAAGCGGCATTGAGAGAACACGGGGTGATGATCCTAATAAAATTCTGGAGAACTTAATCCAGCAAATAAAAAAGATCGAATTGAGAATTGGCGAGGATACGAATAATTTAATACAACGGAATAAAGAAATCACGGTATTTGCACAATCACAAGGGAAACTTGATATTGCTTTAGATGCAACAAACAAAATATTGGAGTATGCACCAGAAGATAATTTCGCCCTCCGTGAAAGAGGTTTTATCAATCATAGATTAGGAAATATAGAACAAGCCGAAAAAGATTTTCTAAAAAGTATCGACACGTCAAAAACGAATCTTGAAAAAGCTATATCATTGAATGACGTAGGAACATTTTATTCTATGATAGGGCAATATAAAAAAGCGGAAACCTACTTAAAGGAATCTTATAAAATAGGAAAAGAGATTCCTAATTCCATAATTATAGCCGCAAGTAGCCTTAATCTGTCCACTCTTTACAGTGATACAAACAACGCTGAAGACATAAAGTTATATATCTCTGAGGCAATTATTGAATTTGAGAAAGCGGGGGATAAAAAAGGGGTTGCGTATGCACAATTTAATTTAGCAACGTATTATTTGCAACATGGGGACATGTACGAGGCTAAAAAACGAATAGATATATTAAAACTAACTGCGGAAGATGAAAACGATGAGTTGTTTAAATCGGTTATATATTCAAATCTTGGTAATTATTTTGCCAGATTAGGAGATTATGATGCAGCCAAGAGATATATCTTAGGTGCGATTGAAATAGTTGAAAAGCAACATCTTGAAGGAGGTTTGGCTACTGATTATGAAAACCTTGGGATAATTTATCAAAAGCAAGGGGATAATATTAAAGCGGAAGACGAATATTACAAAGCGTTAGTATTACATAAAAAGCTGAATAATCTTCCAGGCATATGCGGAACTCTGATGAGTTTGAGCAATATATATGCAGAACGAAAAGAATATGATAAAGCGAAGCGATCTCTTGATGAAGCAATGGATATTGCGGTTAAGATTGATCGTAAGGAGTATGTTGCTGGTTGCTATGCTATTATCGGTACAAATTATATGGAGCAACGTATCTATGCCGATGCGGAAATAAATCTAAACAAGGCGTTGTCAATCTTTATTCAAATTGATGATATGAGAGGGAAAGCGGTCGTTTTATTTAATTTAGGTTCGATTCAAAAGGAACGAGGAGATAAAAACGGTGCGATTAAACTTTTGGGCGATTCGAAAGAGTGTTTCAAACAAATTGGATTGCCACACATGGTTGCAATGATAGATAGTAAGCTAAACGAGTTAGACATAAGGGACATCAACGATACTAATGAAAATGCGCCTTATACTTATTTTGCAAAGATAACCAAGTGCAAAATTCCAGAAGATCAACCATTTGTGTTTTCACTCGAGAAAGTTATAAAAAACACAGATATGATGGTGAATACAGATGGAATGACTAGCTATATATGTTTTGAAGAAGGCGAAGAGATTTTGATTAACGATTTCATTGAACGCGTAAGAGCACATTATCAGAAATATCCTCCTAGTTCGGAAAAGGATGTCAATTGGTTCGATCTTGTGGACACCAAAAAACATATCTTAAAATATAAGATAAACATTCTTTTTCCACCGAAGACATTTTATAAACCAACAAAAGGGGGCCAATTATTAGTAATAGCAGCAAAGGGAATATTTGAAATATACGAAGAAAATCATAAATTTGATAATTATGAAACATTTTCTATGGATGCAAATACAATTGCGAAAAGAGCATGGATTACGAAAGATGCTATGCGTCTTGGGTTAATATTTAAGAAAAACCTTTATAATGATGACAGAACCCAAGTTGGTTTTGAAGCCGAAAATGGAACTGTTACGATTAATTCTCAAGAAGATTATCCAGACCCATTAATGAAGAAGCTAAAACTCGAAGTCGAACAAATTAATCAGGAAGAAAAACAACAGGATAGCAATAGTACATAACAACATAGAATTGTCTCTGTGCCCTCTGTGGCTAAAAAAACAGCGTAATCAGCGTTAATCTGCGTCTAAATAAATCCTCTGTGGAAAATAACCCGCCGTGGAACGGCGGGCTAAATACGGATGAGGGGAAGGGGCGAACACATAGGTTTGCCCCTACGGGATTGGACGCGAATGGTTTTTGATTGAAAAAAACCGCCAAAGGACTACACTGTTTCATTCCATAAACGGACGTTATCATAAATACTGAAAGGATGAAAATGGCTGGCAAACAGATTCAGTTCTACTACAAAAATGTAATGGCTGACGTAATCGGCCCGGAGAATGGCATAAGCAAAGAGCAATTGGATGAATTAGCGAAACAAACAACGCCGCTGATTCCCAAAATCAAAGAGGAAATACTGGCCGGCAACTCTCGCTATGGCCTGCTCCCCGGCGACCCGCAAATCGCCAAAAGCGTCAAAGCGTTAGTCAAACAATTCAAACCCAAATGCGAAAACCTCGTCGTCTTAGGCATAGGCGGCTCGGCTCTGGGCAATATCGCCCTGCAAAACGCACTCAATCCATTTACCTATAACCTCGACAACAACAAGCGCAAGAATCCCCGTCTTTTCGTCTTCGATAACGTTGACCCCGCGCAATTCGGCTCATTTTTGGACTTCATCACGCCTCGTTTAGGCAAAACCGTCTTTAACGTCATCAGTAAATCAGGTGATACTGCCGAAACTAACGCACAGTTTATGATTGTGCAGAAAATGTTGGAAACCCGCTTCGGCAAAGAAAAGCTCAAGGACCGCGTCGTCGCGACCACCGGCCTCGGAGAAGGCACACTCCGCAAAATCGCAACCGACGCTGGCCTGCACACGCTCGTAGTCCCCGATGGGGTAGGGGGGCGGTTCAGCGTCCTTTCCGCCGTCGGCCTTTTCAGCGCAGCGATGACCGGCATAAAGATCGACCAGCTTCTCGCCGGCGCAGCCGATATGCACACCCGCGTAACGAATCCCGACTTCTTCAAAAACCCCGCAGCGATTAACGCAGCGATTCAGATTCACTATTACAACCGCGGCAAAAGAATATCCGTGATGATGCCCTACAGTTCCGCCCTTTATAGTTTCGCCGACTGGTATCGTCAGCTTTGGGCCGAATCGTTAGGCAAGCGGTATGCCCTCGATAAAAAAACCGAGGTATTTGTCGGCCCTACACCAGTCAAGGCGCTTGGCGCAACCGACCAGCACAGCCAGGTTCAGTTGTATCGCGAAGGCCCAAATGACAAGGTCTTTACGCTTCTTGAGATTCAGGATTTTGGCAGGAAAATCAGGATTCCCGCTCCGCCCGAATCCGCACCTAAGCTTGCTTACTTGGCCAAAAAAGATTTGGGCGAATTGCTAAACGCCGAGAAAAAGGCCACCGAATACGCCTTGTGCGAGAGTAATCGTCCCTGCGTAACGGTCATTTTCCCCAAAATCGACGCCTATACCGTTGGCCAGTTCATATTCCTGTTCGAGGCGACGACCTCATTTGCCGGCGCCCTTTTGGACGTCAATACTTATGACCAGCCCGCGGTTGAATTAGGCAAGCACGCGACTTTTGCGCTTATGGGCAAGGCAGGCCAATACACCCCGGACAGGTCCTACGCCGATTTTGCCGCCGAGATTCGCTCCAAAATAGAATTCGACCGCAGCTTTGTGATTTAACGCAGGATTGTTTTTTTTGCGTCGCCGTGATAAAATCCGGCCTGAATCCTTACGCGTGCCCTGCGTAGCTTTAGCGAAGTAGGGTCTTTGGTTTGTAAGTGAGCGGAGTCGAACTATGAATTACGCGGTGATAATGGCGGGCGGCACGGGCAAACGCCTCTGGCCCCTGAGTCGCAAATCACGTCCCAAACAGGTCCTCAAGCTTTTCCAGGGCCAGAACCTCCTGCGTCTCTGCTTCGACCGGCTATCGCCCATCTTCGACGCACGCAACATCATCGTCCTTACAAATGCCGGCTACTCGGATATAGTTCGCGAATCAGTTACCGGCCTGCCGTATTCAAACGTGATCGCTGAACCGACCGTCCGGGATACAACCGGGGCGATAGGCCTTGCGGCGTCGATATTAGCGAAATTCGACCCCGAAGCCTCAATGGCGGTCGTTACCGCGGACCAGATTATCGAGCCATCTGAGGTCTTCCAGCAGGCGATAAAAGACGCATTGACCTTCGTCAACGCCAATCCAGACCGGATGATAACCTTCGGCATAAATCCTACATATCCCAGCACCCAACTCGGCTACATAAAATGTTCGGCCCCGAAAAAATGCCAGCACTGCAAAAATGAGATTTATACCGTCGACAGCTTCAAGGAAAAGCCCAGCGAAGAGACCGCCCGGCGGTATCTGGCCGACGGCAAACACTTCTGGAACTCGGGCATTTTCGTCTGGAAGGCCAAGACCATCCTTGCCCATATTAATAAATATCTCCCTGAGGCCGTCGAGCCGCTCCGCAAGATTGCTGCCGCATGGGATGGGCCGAATCAGGAGCAAACCCTCAATGAATACTTCCCGAAGCTGCCCAAAATCAGTATCGATTTTGCCGTTATGGAAAAAGCGCCGGGCGTCCACGCCATAAAGCTCGACTGTCGCTGGCTCGACCTCGGTTCGTTCGCGGCGCTGGCCGATATCATCCAATCCGACAAAAACAACAATATCGTCGTCGCCAGCCAGTCCGAACTGCTCGACTGCGAATCCAGCGTTTTCGTAACCGAGGATTCCGGGCACCTGATAGCCGCTATCGGTCTCGAAAATATGGTTGTCGCCCACAGCCCCGACGCGACGTTTGTTTGCCCTGTCGATAAGGCGTATCGGCTGAAAGAGTTGCTTGAGCTTATTGAGAAACGCACCGGCGACAAATACCTGTAGTCGAACCATGCGATATCTTTCAATCGATTACGGAAACAAGATTACCGGCCTTGCGATTTGCAACCCAACGGAGACAATCGTCTCGCCTCTTGCGGCATTACCCACCTCCGATACCATCATCGGTAAAATCATCGAAATCATCAAAGCCGAAAATGTCGAGGCACTTGTCCTGGGGCTGCCTTTAAATATGGATGATTCAGTTGGCCCGCAGGCGAAAAAAGTTCAGGTGTTCGCCGAGCAGATTAAAAAGCAGATTGACACGCCCGTTTTCTTTCAGGATGAGCGGTTGAGCACCTTCGCCGCTGAGGGGAAGATGATTCCTATGGAGTTGACCCGCAAAGGGAAAAAACGCCGAATAGACGCGTTGGCCGCTGCGGAAATTCTACAGGCGTTCCTCGATGAAAAACGGTCGAAATGGCATACCCCCACGGAACACAGCGGATAAACTACGGCGGGTAAACCCGCCTTCGCTGTCGCTACGGCGGGTAAATATCTACGTAGCAGTTGCCGCCAGTGCGGTTCCAATCATCAATCACGGACTGACCTTCGCCCAGATAGATATCAATGTGTTTTCCCTTTATGTATTGGCCTGAGTCCTGGGCTATGAAGTTTGAGGAGGTGAGGCCTGCGGGGGTGGTTTGGCCGTTTTTGAAGACGATGGTGCCTGTTTGGCCGGTCGGGATGAAGGATGAATCGGCGGAAATAGAGGACCAGGGAGTAAGGAGCTGGCCAAGCGAGTCGGTGATTGATGAAACGATTGAATAAGTTGCGGAGTCGGGATGTAAAAGGGCCAAATTGCCGAAGCCGGTAAAGTCGGTGATGCCCAGGCGGGCGTAGCGATTGCGGAGGGTCTGCGGATTGATAACCCATTTGCCTTCGGGGTTTTTGCCTGCGTTTGGGCCGGTGAGGCGGACGAAGCAGCCGGCGCCTTTTATGTATTTGATATAGTCACCATCTGGAGCGGTTTTGCCTGTGCCCTGCATAGCGACTCCCCAGCCACCGAATAAGAAGGAGGCCTTTAAGATATAAGTTTTGTTTGAAATGGTGGTGGTAATGGTTTTTGTACCGGCGAGTTCAGAGTTGTAAACGCAGTGGTAGGCAGTCGCGTAAACATTGGTGATAAGAGGCGGCTGTTTAGAAACATCATCCGAAGCGGTCGTGCTATCGCCGATGATAGATAGGAACGCCATTGTCAAAACCAACAACAGACATGATTTTTTCCTGCGTTCCATCACTTCTTTATACGTTTTGTTTCAGCCGGTGCGTTGAGATTTATGTTTAAATGGGAGTTTTTTATTACTCACATAAACGCGGGCGACTAAGCAATTTCCTGATAAACCCGGTTTTGCGCCAATCGTATAAATAAACAGAACAAGAAGCAGATTTGAAACCTTTCACAAGGGACTTGAAATTTGAAAGGGGACGACAATGATTACGCTAACGGACACAAGAAAAGCGGTAGAGTTTTTCGATGCGAAGCTCGAATTTACTACCGGGCCGGTCGAGCTGAACTCAATGATTGAAAGAGGCGAATACGTGAACATAATCGACGTTCGCAGCAAGGAGGATTTCAGCAAAGGCCATGTCCCGGGCGCGGTGAACCTTCCGGATGGACGGTGGAACTCGTTTAGGGGATTAAGCAGAGACAGAACCAACGTCGTGTATTGCTATTCACAGCAATGCCACATGGCGGCCAAGGCCTGCAAATTCTTTGCCGAAAACGGGTACCCGGTAATGGAGCTCGAAGGCGGCTTTGATGCCTGGCAGAAACATTCGCTGCCGATTGGCAGGTAAATGAGCAACGCAGCGAAATACACATTAGTGATTTGAGAATAGCCGGTTTTTTCGCCGGCTTTTTTCTTTTGGCGGTTGTCAGCCGAGAATGAGGTTTGCGGTTGAGAAGTAAAAGATGAGGGTTGCGATATCGGTGGCTGCGAGGACGATGGGGCCTGCGGCGACTTTTGGGTCGATGCGGAATTTTCGGATGAGTGTGGGGACAATAACGCCGAGGAGGCAGGCGGTGATGACGGCAAACCAGATGCTGAGTCCGATAGCGAGGCCCTGCCAGACGATGCCTCTCCAGAGATAAGCGATTATGCCGACGACGAAGCCGGAGCCGGCGCCGAGGAGGACGGAAGTGAACAATTCTTTGCGGACACCCGTCAATACGCGGCGCCAGGAAACGTTTCGCTGGAGGAGGACCTGGAGGGTAAGGGCCATTGACTGGATGCTGACGCTTTCGGCGATAGCCAGGACGACGGTGATGAACATCGCGAGAATGGCGAGTTCGCTGATGAGCAATTCATATCGGCTGGCGATGAAGGCGCAGAGTATGCCGCTGGAGATATTGCAGAAGAGCCAGGGGAACCGGCCTTTGAAATCCGACCAGGAAGAGACCTTTTTGCCGATGGAGACGTGGACGCCAATCATTTGAAAGACGTTTTCGAGCTGACGCTGGTGGGCGAGCGAGACGACGTCGTCGGTGAAGAGATTGATATCGACGATGCCGAGGATTTTATTATCGTCATCGACTACGGGCAGCGCAAGAAAACGATATTTCGCGAAAAGCTCGCAGGCGTGCAAAACCGTCTGCGAATGATTGACCGAGACGGGGGAACGGACCATAATCGACGAAACCTTCGCCTGGGGGTCGCTGGTAATGACGTTTCTTATGGGGACGACGCCCGCGAGGCGATGGCGGTCGTCGGTAACATAGAGATAAAGGATATCTTTCGGGGAGGCGTGGTTCCTGATGGATTTTATGGCGTGGGCTACGGTTTCGTCGTGTTTAAGCGTGACGAAATCGGTCCGCATATACACTGAAACGGGTTCATGCAGATTATGGTCGCTCAATTTAGCCGGCATTACACACCTTTCGGCTGCGACTATACCATACAGATGCGGAGGAGTTCAACCGTCCTGAGGCGTTTTCTTTGTGCCGGTTTACTTTTGACAGCGGGCCAAAATACCATAAGATTCAGGGTCTTGCACACAAAAATAATTGGCTCAAACGGAGACAATGGTATGCGTAAGGTTATCGCAGGGTTAACAGTGGGGGTATTAATTCTTATGTGTTCGACTTTTTCAGGTTCGGCGAAGGGGTATCAGAATTTCAAGGTGGCAATTTATGCTCCGGCCCGCGACGTGAACCAGATGGGCGACGCCAACTGGCTAGCGACACGCTGGGACGAGATATCGAGGCAGGTAAAGGTCGATAAGATTTATCTGGAGACGCACCGCAGCGAGCTGCTGGTGGATGTGAATACGGTATTGGCGGCAAAGAAATTTTTCGAGGATAAAGGCGTCGAAGTAGCCGGGGGCATCACTTATACGATTAAGGAAAGCATCCCTTTTCAGACGTTTTGTTATACGAGGCCCGAGCAGCGCAAGAAAGCCAAAGAGATAGCCGAATACACGGCGAGATTGTTTGACGAGATAATACTTGACGATTTCTTTTTTACCAACTGCAAATGCGAATCGTGCATCAAGGCCAAGGGCAACCAGAGCTGGTCGGAATTCAGGATTGACCTGATGAAAGGGGCGGCGAGAAACCTGGTAGTAGGGCCTGCAAAGGCGGTGAATCCCAAGGTGAAAATGGTAATCAAGTACCCGAACTGGTATGAGCATTTCCAGGGTTGCGGGTTCAACCTCGAGGCGCAGCCGAAAATTTTCGACGGGATATACACTGGGACAGAGACGAGAGACCCGGTTTATACGGACCAGCATTTGCAGCAATACGAGGGCTATCTGATATATCGGTACTTTGAGAACATAAAGCCGGGCGGCAACGGCGGCGGGTGGGTCGATACGTTTGGGATTCGATATATGGACCGTTACGCGGAGCAGTTGTGGCTGACGCTGTTCGCCAAGGCGCCGGAGATAACGCTTTTTAATTTCAGCCTGATGCTGCGGCCCATACCGCAGGAATACCGTGCTGAGTGGCAAGGGGGGCAGACGAGCTTCGATTTTAATGAGATGATGCAGCCGATAAAATTGGCGGACGGCACTACGGTTGCGCCAAGCTCAATGGCCAGAGCCGCAGGGTATAGTTTAGAGCTGGTTGATAAATTTTTAGGCAAGCTGGGCAAGCCGGTAGGAGTGAAGAGTTATAAGCCATATCATTCGACGGGCGAAGATTTTCTTCATAATTATATTGGTATGTGCGGGATACCGATGGATTTGATGCCTGAGTTCCCGGCGGAGGCCAACGTGATATTCCTGACCGAGTCGGCGAAGTTCGACAATAAAATCGTGGCTAAAATCAAAAAGCAATTAGTTGACGGCAAGACAGTCGTAATCACTTCCGGTTTGTATAAGGCGATGCAGGGGAAAGGTATCGAGGATATCGTCGAATTGAGAATAGGCGATGAAAAGGCACGCACTAAACAATTCCAGCGTCGAATGGGGCCGGTATATGAATCCAAGCAAGAGATTATAATTCCGCAGATTAAATACCTTACCAATGATTCGTGGGAGGAAATTTTCTGCCTGGCGAGCAGCACAGGATACCCGATATTACATTCGGCGGATTACGCGAACAGCAAATTGTATATCCTGACGATTCCCGATAACTACGGGGATTTATACAATCTGCCCGCGGAGGTCCTGACTCAAATCAGAGCCGTGCTGGCAAAAGAGATGTATGTCCGGTTAGACAGCCCAGCTCAGGTAGCGATGTTCGTTTACGACAACGACACGTTTATCGTGGAGTCATTTTTGCCCAAAGGCATTGACGTAAAAATTGTAGCGGACAAGCGAATAAGCAGATTGAAAGATATACTTACAGGCGAAGAACTCGCAGGCGAGGCGATATCGACCCAGCCGAGGCGATTGGGACAGGCGGCGCCAGCGCCGGATAAGACGGCTTTCAAAATGACAATCAAGCCGCATTCTTATCGCGTTTTCAAATGCGAATAGCATTAGAAGCAATAAGAACGGGTTGTCTGCTTTTTAGGATATCGCCTATTTTGGACTGATGGGGATATAGATATAGACAGGGCGGTTCATCCATTCCCTCGGGGCGTATTGCTCGAAACAGCAGGCCTTATTGTCGATTTTGTAGCGCGAGGCGGGAAGCCATTCGCTGAAGATGTATTGATAGGTCTTGCCCATATTCTCGCCGGTAGTTTTGAAGACGGCGTATCGTGCGGCGGGGATCTCGCGGGTAACGAGGGATTTATCGGGCGGCGTAGCGTCTTTTCGCACGGGCATTCCGGCGAGGTAATCGAAGTCGCCTTTTTTGTCCATAGCGAAGTCAACGCCGTAATATCGCCGTTCGACGCTGAGAGGCCTGATTTGGTCTTTGTATGGCTCGAAGGCATCCCAGATTTTAGTGTATGCGTCAGGGTTTTTCTCGTTAGCCGAAGTAATTCGGGTCTGTATGCCCATTATTGTGAAGGCATCTTTATCTACAATATTAAAGTTCATCGCGGCCGGTTTTTCGGCCTTGGCGGATGTTTTCGGGGCAGGTGAGGCCTTTTGGCTTTCATTACATCCCTGTGTCATAATGGAGACCATAACTATTATTGCAACGATGAGATTTCTTACGGTTCGCATGCTATTCTCCTTTTTAGCCAAATGAAATAAACTGTTTTTTGTCGGTGGGGTAATTATAATTACTATGAGGTGGTTTTAGCAAGGGCGAACAATATGTTTTTGAAAGGTAAGGACAATGCGAAGACGGGATGTTTTGGCGTTGCCGATTCTGGCGGCGGCGGGGGGATATAGCTCGAAGATGGTTTTGGCGGAGTC
>Ga0208039_1001119_pt1 | contig 11758 bp, 14 predicted proteins | sample June2015DPH_20_1_2_FD_184722 | JGI IMG/M metagenome (GOLD analysis project Ga0208039, IMG submission 184722) | Peatland microbial communities from SPRUCE experiment site at the Marcell Experimental Forest, Minnesota, USA - June2015DPH_20_150... | ecosystem: Environmental > Terrestrial > Soil >...
CTGATACTTAAATTCGGAATCTGATTAGCCAATAATTGCCCAGTAATATTACTATGCGTCAAAATTAACGAATTTAAAAATAAATTAGAACCAAAAATTTGCAACGGTAAACTGACCGTAGAAATAAGCGAAGGCGGCAAACTGATTGACAAAGCACCACCACTAACACTTAAAACAGAGGAACTACCAGGAGCAATACTAGTAATATAGGAGCTACTGGATGCCTGTTGAGAAACTCCAACATAAATAATAGCTCCCACAATACCAACTATGAAAACGATCAAAACAAGTACAGTTAAATCTCCACGATCCATTTCAATCACTCCACTACAGGAATTGCTTCAATTACTGCGTTAATCACTGCTATGATTGTGTGAATTACCTGGAGGAAAAAGTTAGCTAGCCAACTTAGCATTCCCCAGATCCAAGTTAGTTGCTCAATAACAGCTCCCAGACCTTTTGAATCCCACAGAATAACCAGGTACAGAGGATAAAACAGAATGCCTAGCATAAGCCAAGTTGAAATTCCAAACGTAGTCCACAGATTTCCCACTCCAGTGACGCCTCCAGTGATCCAGCTGCCGATCTGCACGATCACATGAGCGAAGGAAACCAGGGCCTGGCCAATAGTCCAGATAAAAGCGCCTATGCCGCTGATCAAGAAAGTGAAAATAGCGCCTATAATCGTTATGACATAAAGGAAACTGCTTGCTAGCCAGCTCCAGCCACTAGCGATCCATGTTAATAAGTTGCTGAAACCGTTTGGAGCTCCTATCCAGCCAGCAATAGTGTTTAGGAAAGCAACAAAAACTGTCCATAAACCCAAAATAGCCAGCCACAACCAGGGGCCAATAAGACTAAAGGCAGAACTTAAACCACTCCAGAGAGCTCCCAGCAATCCACTGTTTCCAACAGTCGGAATAACAGTGGCCTCCTCAGCTGGAGTAGAAATCCCCACAATAGGATAACTCCCCAAAGTTAATGTATAAGTGTTAAAAGGATTCAACACGATATGCTGATTTCCTCCAGGCAATAAAACATCAATGCCTAAAGTAACCCTGACCATCTGAATCAAGCCAGAATTTATCACTTTGCCATTAGGCAGCGTCATAGGCATAGAACAGCTAGAATCTTTTGCCACATCATCTTTTGCTCCCCAGCTGCTGCTGAGCCAACTGATCCAGGCTGGAGCCGTATTAGTCATTGGATATTCATAAGCGTTAATTCGGCCAGCAATAACTGAAGAATCATTCTCTGAGCTGAACCAAAAATCCAGCCAAAACTGCAAATTAAAAGGATTCCCAGCACTTGTAACAGGATCATGATAAAACATGTACACCTTATTAGTCTGGCAGAGAGCATTATTCTGATACCAATTCACAGTAAAATTGATCCAGACATTTCCAGCAAAAATCCCAGTATAACTAACCATAGAAGCAGTCATGTAAAACTGCAATCCATTATAAAATGTGCCATCCCCCAGAGAATAACTGATCTGACCCCAAACATCAAACATATTTTCTCCAGCTAAACCGTTAACCGTAGGGCAAAACTGGATAGCCTGAAGATTCCGATAATACTGATTGATATAATAAGCGCTTCCACTTGTGGAGTTTCCATAACCAAACATGCTAAAAGGATTCGAACCTCCGGGTAACGCTCCAGCATTCCCAGCGGAGTAAGTGTTAGCTGTGAAACCTCCATTCACATAAAGACAGAAAAAATTAGGATAAGTAGCCTCCCCATAGGTTGAGGTTGTGCCAGCCCAGATAACAGTTACAGAAATGCAGCTAGAGGGATTATAGACATCCAGACAAGAACTAGTGAACATAATGGGAAAAACAACAGAATAGCCAGAAGATATGAAGCCTCCCAGGCTACAGGTGTTATTTACTCCTGAATTTACAAGCATAGCCCCAGAAGCGACATTAGTATTATTAATGCTCAAATAGGTATAGAAACCGCCAGTTGCAGTCCAATAAGTAGCACATATACAATTTCCCTGAGTTGTCGGAATCGTAAACATGATCAAAGCATACGCCAGACTGCCAGTATAATAAACTGAAGCAGTAGGAATCGTCAAATTAAAATTGTAATATTGATACCCAGCAAAAGCCCATGGAGGAGTACCTGATTGAATATTCACCAAACCGCCATTTAAAGGATTAGTTGTTAAAGTAGGCGCAAGAACAGTCAAAGAAACATCATCTATAACTTCAGATGTAGCATAAGGACCAACAAATTCAATGGAGCTAACAGATTTCCCACTAGTCAAAGTCACTGTTTCTAATGTCCACTGAGTAGGCAACGCGGTTAATTGGGTATTTGTGCCATCTGCATAGTTTACCTGAACATAAGGCCAAGGCCCGCTACTAGCATAACTGCCAACTAACAGCCAAAACGTAAGCGCACCACCCTGAATATTAGCCACAGGAATAGGAACTGGCAAAGTCTGAGTTGCAGTTATCGTTGCTCCAGCAACATAAATATAAAGAGAATGAGTTGGAGAATGAGAATTAGAAGTTATAATAGAGGCTGAACCATAGGCGTTGCTAGTCAGAACCCAGCCAGTACCCAGAGGCAAACTTTCAAAGTTTCCATTAACAATTTCCTGAATATACTGGACACCAGTCGCATGAACACTGGGAACATTAAACAGGCCCACAAAAAGCGATAAGGCAAGAAAACAAAGCAACAGCAGAGTTATTTTCTTTTTCATTTCGGCCATACCTTCTTAACTTTAAAGAAGTAATATACTGTTAAAGCCCATATAGATTTTACGCCTGTGTTCACTCCATGAACTAGGTTATTCTGGAAATAGAACCATGTGCCAGCATTCACAGAGCCTCCTGGATCCAAATTAATGGTATAGAGAGTTTGCGGAAACAGCCTGCTGCTATGCCAGATCTGGCCGTTCTTCAGAGAAACAGAAAACACAGGCACGGAACCAGGATAATAAATCCAGAACAGCGCTGAAGCAGCACTCAAGCCAACTAAAACCCAAAGTTTCCAGCTTTTCCACTGAAAAGTCCAGAACCTCCCAGTGATCACATGATTCTCCAGTTTAAAGCTGTCAACCCAAATATAGAAAGCTCCCAGGCCTCCAGCCAACACTAACAGGAAATCCTGAAGCAAAATCCGCATCTGAGGCATCTGCCAAGTAATAACCCAGGGCTGATGCTGAAAAGTCGCAAAACTGCTCATCCAGAACCACTCAAACAGGCCAGCAGCCAGAAACATAGCAGCAAAACTATAAAGCACATTTTTAGTTCTGTAAACTCCAACTTTAAGAAAGTTTCTGCTAACAGCCCAGTAAAGAAAAACATAGATCACAAAAGCGCTCCAATGCATCTCTTTACCATAATACTGATTATAAATCACCATAAACTGACTCCAATTAATATGGCCCAACAACAAGCTAGGCAGAGCCCAGCCAGCATAAATTATCTGAAAAGTAGAGGAATCAAAACCCTCCAATACCCACATGATCAAACAGAAAAAAGCAAACCAAAAAGCCACTTTCCGAATTCCCCGATCATCTGAAAATATGTTAAGATCTTTACCCTTAACCATCAAGTGAATATGATCCACATAACCGAAAGGATCTTTTTTGAATTCTTCCAACTTAGACATAAAAACAGTTATAGCATAATCGCTTTAAAAATCTTTAGAACCCAGCAACAGAATCCCGGACGACCTGGAAAAACTTTCAAAAAATAAAAGGGGAAAAGAACGGAGCTGCAAAAGCTCTAGGAGTTTATGCTAGAACTTTAACAACAACCAACAGCACGACTACAACCAGGAGTCCAGCTGCACTCACGGCTGCTGCTGTGAGAGCTCCAGAGATAGCTGTCGCAATGCTGAGGCCAGCCAAAACTAGCATAATTATGAACAGAATTATGATGCCCAGAGGCGTCTTAATTATGTCCATGATCCCACTAGTCAAGCCTTTACCTTCTGACATTAATTCAAGCCTCCCGGAATAGTGAAGAGGGAGAGACCTGGATTAATGTTTTTATCGAGGCTATCGGAGGCCAATGATGCAAACACTAAGCCAGATCTCTCCTATGAAAACCATTTAATTTAATTGACTATATAAGTTTTCAGTTTGCCCTCAGAATTGCAGAGAAACCATGAGTTAATCCAGATTCAATAATTGGCTTTTCGGCGCCAGTTTTTTGCTTCGAGTAAACCTTTTATTGGTTTCTTTCCAGGATCCTGGTTTAGATATCTGGCAAGGAAAGATCCTGTAATTGGATTGAAAAAAAATCGATTTTTAGATCTGAAATTGTTTTGCCAATTATTGGATCTGGCAGTTTAGACGTCTGGCCCTCCAGGAGAGGATCCTGAAAACTTAGAGACAATAACTGGATAATAATGGCCTCTCCAGTTGCCAGGTATTATCCAGTTTTTGGTTGTTCTTTTTCTTGGATTGAAAAAATATCGATTTTAGGATCCTAAAAGTGACATAGTTTCATGCCCATGATTCTTTATGTTGAACATTCTCGGTTAATAAGCTTGTTGAATTGAAAAGGTGAAAAAATGAAGAAACAACAAGACCGAATCTCAACCAGACTGACAAGCCAGCAGAGAGCAGACATAGAGGAAAAAATTAAGAACGGTGAATTTGAAAATCTCAGTGAATTTCTGAGAGTTGCAATCGAAAAAACCCTAGTAGAGAACTAGGACATGAGGCTGCTTTAGAAGCCTTCACTCACATACTAGCAGACCAAAAAACCATCACTTAAAACTCCCCAATCTTTTTTTATTTTTTCAATATCTCTCTCCCTGATAAGTTTTTAAATAGAACTTAATATAACAGCAATTAGCAAACGTAACACTGGAGGAACCTGGGAGGAAAGTAGATTGAAAATTGTGAGATCCCTAATTTTCAGAAGATTGTGGAATCATCCTGAAAACGAACAGTTTAAAGTAGAGCTTTCATTGTACTGCTCAAAAGAGGAGAGCCTGGCTCTCACGGAAAACTTATCAGCAATTATAGGAGGGAGCTAAATGAGTTTATTAGGCTCTGTTTTTGGAAACCTTATAACTGATATTTTATTCGGAGTGTTTATCCTAGTCGGAATTCTACTAGGGATTTTTCTGAGGCCAATGATGGGAAATAGAGTTTTAAAAATTGATCCTGACACTCACAGATTCATAGAGTTGGATATCGCTGAGGAATCAGCTCTCTCCATTGACTGTGTAGAAAAGAAAGGAATGCCTCCTCAAAAATTCCTTAAATTCCATCCTGGATTCACAGGCACAATGGGGAAATTTCTGAAGAGAAGCGTCACTCTTTTTCTAGGCAGAACAGGCACAGCATACACTTGGAGACTGGAGGCTGGAAAATGGATTGCAGCTGGGAGCCTGGCTAATGCAGTAAAAACATTATGGGGAGCAGCCTTCTATGAATCAGTGCCAGACAGACAAAAAGACCTTTTAGAAAAATCGAAAATAGAAGTAACTATAGGAATAGCAGAAGACCCGATAACGCCAGGAGACATGAGGCCTGTAACAGAAGAGGACATACATAAAGAAGAAGATAGAGCAGCCAGCAGAACCTTCTGGAAAGAAAGATTCGCAAAAGACAAAAGTTTATACATCAACATAATTTTAGCAGCTGGCTCAGGATTCGCTGTATGCGCAGTTCTATTTCTGATAGGAATCTTCAGGATCCCCAGCCCATCTCCAACAGTGTCAACACCAATCACAACACCAACGCCAACTCCAGCATCAGCAATTTTCCTGATCCTCCATTTTATCCTAGGAGGAATATAAACGCCAGGATCTAAACCCAAAAAAAATCCAGAAAACACTTGGAAGGAAATCCCAGAAGATCCAACCATCCTAAACCCTGATCAAGTAAGACGTCTAATTGAAAACAAAACTCTCAAACGTAGAATAGTAAACATGCAAAAGAATCCGCTGCCTCAAGCTGAAGGAGCGCATGCGCCAGAAGAATGGATAGAAACACCTAGCCCACAACCCATGAACGAATCTGAACCCAGGCATAATGAAACAAGAAAAGAAACAGCAGATGAGAGAGCAAAAGCCACAGCTGAACAGGGCCCAATAATTTCTAAGAGCCATAAAATAAAAACCAGGCAAACTCAGAGCCTAACAGCAGCTCCAGTAAATCAGGCTCCAATTATTGTCAATCCATTAATTAAGCCGATACCTGTTGCTGGAGGCCCAACCAGACCATCCTCAAAAACTCCAGAACATGAACATGGAGGAGTAATTGTGGCCAAAACCCTGGCGCCTCAGTTAGCTACAGATCCCAATCTTTTAGCTCAGGGCCAATGGGATGAGAGGAAACTAGCTGTCCTAGATGATGGTACACTGGCAGCCATGAGCCATTTCAGCCACAGATTCACCTATGATGGAGTCAGATATTGGGGCCATATCTGTGAATGGTGGCTAACAGGATCTCAGGGAATAGGAGGCAGAGGCAGAACAGACATATTAAAAGCCATGATGGCAGCTAGCACCGGAGGCCCAACACCTGAAAAAGCACATAAACCAAACATACTCTCCAGGAACTTATTTAACAGAGACTGGAAATCAAAAGCCCAATCAGAAGGAAAAGAAGTGGAGGAATAAAACAATATGGAATCAGCTAGCCAAGATATGAAAAGCATGCTGGAGGAATTCCCAGAAGCACAGCTGCAAATAAAAGATCGGCTCCCCTATAATTTTTTGATCGCTCAGATGATACTAACTTTTCAAAAAGCAATCTTAAACATCCAGTACAGTGCAGAGGAACTAAGAGAAGCAGCTGAAGGATTCGTAAATATGATTCCAAAACCCTGGAAAGATGATGAGTTTTTCCAAGATCTCAGAGAAGCACAAATACTGATCCCAGTGGACACCAGGCCAGTTTTCTGTGAAGTGCCAGCATCAGATCGATACTGCCAAAGACACCAAATAGAAACTCAGCGATATGTCAAAAGTTTTGACTACATGAAAGTATTTAATGCAGTTGTAAATCTTTTGGATAGAAGGCATATGTTACTGAAATCCACATTTAAAGAAACATTATTTGATGAAGAACAGACAGCAGATAATTCAGATCATGATGCCAGCAGTGTTGAACCTTCATCAAACCTAACTGAAGAATAATTGATTAAAGGAGAAACCAAAAAATAAGCATCCAAAAAATAGACTATCATGGTTTTAAAGCCATTATGTCTGAACCAAACTGTGTGGGCCCCTATTTTCATAATGCACTCAGCCGAAGGATTCACAAAAAATTAGCAACTAATGTAGTTCTAACTGGGCAGGCAGGGATAGGTAAAACTTACATGGCTATAGATATTTGTCGTGTTCTAGAGGGAAAAACCGATAGTGGAAAGGATCGTTTTTCAGTTGATCAGATCGTATTTACTTATAATGAATTCATGGATTTAGTCCTGAAACTGAAAGCTGGAAAATGCATAATATTTGATGAGCCCAGTTACGCTATGGGAAAACGTGAATGGTACAAAGATCTAAATAAGGCTCTCACTCAAACCATTGAATCCTTCAGATTTAAATTACATCCTCTTTTTATTCCCATAATTAACAAATCACTTCTAGACAAAACGATTAGAGACTACTTGATCCAATATCAGGTTAATGTTTATGATAGAGGCAAAGCCATAGTTTATACTTTAAAACCTAGCCAGTTCCTAGATAAAACATATTATGAAACTTTCTGCCAACTCTACATAAGAATGCTGGATAAAACCTTATGTAAAGAATCCAGCTGTTTAGGTTGCGATAAAATCATGACGTGCCAGGTCTTTAGAGCCCAATATGAACGTAAGAAGGCCAGCGTCCAGGAGAGTAGATACGAACAAGCCAGAGATGGAGCATTTCAGAAAGAGGCGCAAGAAATCACAGAAGATCAAATGATAAAGCTAATTGCGCCACATCTAAAAGAGATCTTGAATCATAGGGGCAGAGTAGATGTTAATAAACTAAGAAAGCTCCTGAAGGATCTCCACAGCATTCACATCAGCCCCTACAAAGCATACAACTTAAAAGGGGTTTTGGAAACTGAATACGCTAAAGAAATCGATAAATAATATTTTTTTTGTGATACTATTATTTAATTAAGTTATTAATCCCCCTCGAATTTCAGTAAGATCAAAAAAGAGAAGGTTTTTATTGCCATGCAACGGATATTACCTCGATGGTATCCCTCCAACTTTTTTGGAGCAAAGAGTTGGAGATTGCCTCGAGGAAAAATGAGTTGGAAAGATGAGGGAAACTTTAACAAAATACCTAGCCAAAAGGCAGAAAAAATCCAGGATCTCAAAAGCGCTTCTGGCGTTTGTGCTGCCCGGGATCGTTCTGATCTGGAGCCTAGGCTGGATTCTCTACTGGGTTGGCCAGTGAAAAGCCAGAAATATTCTGGAGATTGAAAAAGCCATGCCAAACTATAAAACAGGAAAAATAGTTGAATCCATAAGTTTCCTAGAATTCCAAAGAAAAGTAAATGAAGCTCACCTAACTGAAGAGGAGGCTAGCTACATCTGGGGCCTCTATTATTCTGGAGTTAGAAAATCAGAGCTCTATGAGCGAGTAGCTGAAGATTGCAGAATAATCCTGGAATCTGGCAAACTGCTAATATTTCCAATTCGCATCTCTGAATCCAACCTCCAGGAAATTCTGAAGAATAAATCGATATTTTTTCAATCCAATGGATTGCAGTTCCGATTTTTCAGCATAGACTTCCATGAGAGAAAAAAGCATGGAGCTGAAGTACCTCCCTTGGAGCTGCCACTCCACTGGCCAGGAATAGATCTCCTAGTTAAACTGGCTCAGAAAGCAGCAGAAAGAAACAAAATCACAAAAACAGTTTTCACTTACACAATTCATGAAGGAGGCCCACAGAGACTGATCCAAAAAACTGGCAAATTCAAATCAATAAAGGAAAGAACAGCTGAAATCAGAAAAGCTCATTATCTCTTTCCAAACATCCAAAGCACAAAAGCCTGGAATCTAGTCAAACAGGTTTTAGGAGAAAACTATTACGCTCACTTTCTCAGACTGAACCGCATAACAGAAATCTGCTGTGATCCAAACGTCAGTCTGGCCAGACTCAAAAGCTACACAGGAATCAAAAGCCTAGATGCCTTAAACGCATATCTGGGAGTTTCAAAAAGAGAACAAAAAGCCACACTTGATTTCATGGATAAACAACAATTCCAAGAAAAAGAACAACCAAAAACTGGATAATGCTTGGCAGCTGGAGAGGTCTCTATCATCCAGTTATTGCCTCTGAGTTTTCAGGATCCTCTCCTGGAGGGCCAGACGTCTAAACTGCCAGATCCAATAATTGGCAGAAACTTTTAGGATCCTAAAATCGATTTTTTTTCAATCCAATTACAGGATCTTTCCTTGCCAGATATCTAAACCAAGATCCTGGAAAGAAACCAATAATTGGAAAAAATGGGAAAAGAGGCTAAGCAACAAGTTTCGCTAGTGACGCCTGAGAAGCTAAGATTCTTTTTCTGGCGCTTTCCAAATACTTCTTTTTCTCAGCAAAGTTTGATTCTCGAGCACTCTGAACATCATTCTGAATCATTATGTTAGATTCTGCAATTTCCATGTAAACTGGATCTTTCTGAAGATCTGCTGCTGGATATTGATTCCAGGGATTAATCCGCTGAGCATGCTCAAACATTCTGGCAGCCTCCTTAACATCTCCCTCCTTACTGCTATTCTGCACTTTAGCAGCTGCCTGATCAACATAAGACTTAGCTAACAACTGGCTTTTCCTATTAACTTCAGCATACCGAGGCTCAACTTCTCTCCCTTCAGGCACCTTCACAGCTGAAAAACGGCCACTATAAGGACTAAACAAAACAGTATCTCCATAAGCACTAGGAGGCTCCATCGGAGCACCACTAACAGGATCAGCTAAATCCTCAACCAAAATCCTCTCATGAACACCATCAACTCTATCATTAGGAGCAAAACCTGTTCTAGCTGGCAAACTCCCATTATTGCCAGAACCCTTCTTCTTGACTTTATAGTGATCTCCATAGCCAGCCTTTTCAGGATCGTTTTTTGTTCTCCAACTCAATTTTCATGCCTCCCAGATCATTCTGATTATACTATGTATAGTTTATTTAAAAAACTTCTTAAAGGAAAAAAGAGAGAATTTGATTATTCATTGACATTTAAAGCAAACTGAGCCTCTCCCCTGACTGGCTCCTCAGCGTTATGGCTTAGATCATGCAGAATTTCCTTTTTGATAGTACCTTTCTCAGTGAAACCCTGTTTACCATAGTGCTCCTGAACATACTCAGTTAATTTACCTTTATGCTCAGGATTCACAGCTTTCTGGATCCACTTCTTATCTCCAGGAGGATCAGGCTGCACAATCATATGCTCATCTAATTGTCCATGAACAGCCTCCTGATTACCTATCTGATCTAAAGTTTCAGCATCCTCATGACGGCCCACAGCCTCAGCCTCAGCGCTCATCTTATGATACTTCACAGAATCAGCGAATTCATCAGGCACGGAAGTCTCAAGATCATCCACTAAAATCCTTTCTCTCACGCCAGCCACGCGATCATTAGGCTCCATCCCAGCCCTAGCGGGTAAAGCTCCATTTCGGCCAGAACGCTTCTCAGCCTTATAATGATCACCATAACCTCTCTTAGTAGGATCGTTTTTTGTTCTCCAATCACTCAAATCAATCGCCTCCCAGAGACTTAATCAAAAAAATATATAGTAGTGATCAGCATAAAAGTTTATTCATTGAGGCAGAAACATGGATCAAGACACCACCACAATAATTTTTCTCTCCATAATCATCATGATAGCAGTTCTATCATCACTATGGATATTTTTCAACACAGGAGCAATCAACGGAGTATTACCATTCAGACACCACACCATTTATCAGCTACTGAAGAACCAAAATCCCAGGATATAAAAACTATGATACCTGAAATATTCCAAGCCATGATGATATTTTTCCAAGATCTAATAATAATTTTTATTTTTAACGTAACATACTCAAATTAACTTCACAGTCTCCATGGCGAGTTAAATGGAACAAACAAGTTTAACAAAAGCATCCCCAAAAACAAAATCCCTCAGAACAACAGTACCTAACAGCATAGTCAACCAATTCAATCTTACCGAAAGCGATAAGCTTAATACCGAAGAAAGCGTAAAATGGTTCGTTTTCAATGTCCGTTTTAGTTGGATGCGAATATAGTCAAACAGTCACCAAAGCCTTTCGCAATAAAGGAATTGAGGCTTTCAGTTGCGATTTGTTACCAACAGAAGGAAATCCTGATTGGCATTTACAGATGGATGTATTTGAAGCAATAGAGAAGGTTAAACCCAAACTGGCAATCTTCCATCCACCGTGTACTTATCTCTCTTATGTGGGTATAAAACATTGGAATAAACAAGGTCGAGCAGAAAAAAGAGAACTCGCTATGGCTTTTTTTATGAAGTTAGTTAATGCACCAATAGAACGAATTTGTACTGAAAATCCTGTTGGCTACCCTAATACAGCTTATCGTTCACCTGACCAAATTATCCACCCTTATTATTTTGGTGAACCATATCAGAAAAGAACTTGTCTTTGGCTAAAAAATTTACCAAAATTGAATTATCGAAAAACATTGCTTGAAAAGCCAAAACCTCTGTATATTTGTCAAGGAGAAAAATGTAAGGGAAAGGCAATAAATTGGGTGGAAGGTATTAAAGGCGTTAAAAATCGTTCGCTTGAAAGGGCAAG
>Ga0208039_1001129_pt1 | contig 11695 bp, 11 predicted proteins | sample June2015DPH_20_1_2_FD_184722 | JGI IMG/M metagenome (GOLD analysis project Ga0208039, IMG submission 184722) | Peatland microbial communities from SPRUCE experiment site at the Marcell Experimental Forest, Minnesota, USA - June2015DPH_20_150... | ecosystem: Environmental > Terrestrial > Soil >...
GCTCAGACGAGCTTGCTTTAATGTGGAAACTGCACAGACGAGAGAGTGGGTGCGGCGCACCAATCATCAATGAGCTACTCATCAAGAACAGCGAACTGGTCGGGTTCAAGTGCGCGTGCGGTCACGTGTTTCTTCAGAGACGTTTGATAACCCAGAGGATCTACACGTGTGCCAATTCTTTACTGCCAAAGGCTTCGAATACTGTGCGCTTATCAGAAGTAGATGAGCAACTGAGGGATCAGGGGTTGCGGTATTCGCGCATAAAAGAGATGTAGAAGCGCGCGGGACAGTGAGGAACGATAGAATGAAGCAGAAAAAGAGCGCGCTAATCTCAACGGCGATATTGGATCATAGTTGGGAGAAGCAGTTCGTAAGACGTCATCTTGTTCTTCAAGGCAACCCTCCCTATGTTACCTCCGTTAAAACAGTAAAGATTGAAAAGAAACTTCTGCCGAAGCAACCGTGAGCGCTCACCTGCGATGGGTACATAGCGGTCATGCACCCTCTGAAAACGAAGGACTAAAGAAACGGGGGCATAGCAACGATAGAAGTGGTGGATCTAAAGGTGCACGGTCAGGGCATGTTTTGCTATTGATGGCGGATCTGTTTAGCGCGGGCGATGACGCATTTTAACAAGTTTTTTGGTTTTTTCGGCTTACTGTCGTCCAAAGAGAGGTTTCCGTTTAGTATTGTTATCTCGTCCAAAGAGAGGTTTCTGTGTGTTATCATGATCAAATTCCATCCAATTGCTGACATGTTCAGCAGTCTTCTTGTTCAGATGCTTTCTGATTGTCTCCAGTAACTTCTGTACGTCGAAAGGTTTCAAAACATATCCATCGGCACCCTCGTTAACAGTCTTCATAGCATTCTCCAGGGTCGGAAAGCCCGTGATGATTATCTTGACCATATGGGGCTGCTTTTCCTCGAGCCTGTGGAGGAGCTCAGTTCCCTCCATATCAGGCAACTTAATGTCGATCAGGGCTACGTCAAAATGCGATTTTTCGGAAGCTCTGATCGCCTGCTTGCCGTTTTCTACAGTTTCAACCGAGTATCCCTCCTCGGATAGGATTGAAGAAAGGGTCTTTCTCGCCTCAGTTTCGTCGTCAACAACCAAGATGTTTTCATTCAATCACTGCACTTCAGCTTTCTCATCCGTTGCGACCGCAGACGCTACATTTTGACATGGGCGAGATAAGTCTCTTATGAAGCACGAATGCGAGTTACTTATCAAGTTTACTCGGAGACAGAATCCGAAACTGCGTGCCCAGTCACAAAGAGTCTTGCGATTGGTTGCCAGAGATTAAGAGCATTTGTTTTTGATTTTTGATGTTGAAGAGAACTCTCTCTGTTGACCTGTCACATAGATTCTCTGTGCGTTTTTTTGGACGTAGCGCGTTGTCGCGAGAAATCCGTGCCTACGCGTTGAGGCGTCGACGGACAATTGGCTTACCTCAAAACGTCTGCTGAATGGACTCTTGTCGCAAGGCTAAATGCACCAAAGAGCGTATGAGCATTTTCAACCTTGACGCGCGCCTGTTCATCCTGCCAAGGCAGCCTGAGGGCGAGATTTGGCCGCTGATGGGTTCTGATTCAGATTATGAACATAAATTATATCAGCACAAAGAATAACAGACTAATATATTAAGATATAATACAGGTCTTCGTTGGGCCTGTGACAAAATGAGAACCATCAGACTTTCGAATGAGACATTCGAATTCCTTGCGTGGTTAGTCCGGCAAGATGTGACCTTGCCCTCGGTTATTACTGACTATCTTAAGTGGGATACGTATTCGAAGGAGCAAATCAAGGCTCATTTTCTGGCCTTACACGACGCGTGTATTGAGTCACGCGAAGCCAGGTCAAAACGAACAGAGAAACATTTGACCTAGCTATCTGCGCGCGTTATACGAAAGAGATTCAGATTCCAGATTCGAATCGTAGCCTTTAGCAGTTCATGAAGCTAATGCTGATGCATCTTCACCAGCTCAGCGGGATTGCCTGTTGGCCGAATGGGTTCACACTTTCCTTTTTGGGAGGTCATGTCAGTGGGCGTTCTATGCTCGTTTGATAATAAGCTTCCAACCGGCCAGGGTGCGTGCTGGTTCGATGAGTTTTGAGAGTGTTTTGAAGGATAGCATGGAATAGTAAACATAGCACATCCATGCTAGGCGCGCTGATTCGGCCCGTCTCTATTCGGACTCGGAATCGTGGGTAATACTTATATCGTAAGATAGACTATATCGATAATAGATATGTCTGAATATAGACATATTGTACATCTGTACAACAAAGCAACAGCAAAAAGCTGTGAGGAAAAGTTAACGTATGCGCAATAAAGGTGATTTGAATGAAAGCATCAGTAAAAGTATCGTCAGAACGAAAGATTCAGCAAGGAATGGTGATGGGTCTTGGAGCTATCTATCATAGAGTGACAGCGATTTCCCTGCATAGTGCTCTTCCCCGCGGAATGTTCGCAAATGAGCTTCCATATGAGGCGTTCAGGATATACAGAAGTGTGAGGAGCGAATTTGAGTGTAACCGAGCATCGGCCATGGTAGAAGCGCAGCAAACCCTTCGTCATCTTTAAAGAGCCTCCTTTTTTTATTTTTGGTTGCGCGCGACGCATGATGGATCGCTCCAGTCCGAAAATGTTCTCGATAGCTTGAGCGAATGTCCTGAGTCTATGAGGTATCTCGTCTCTTCTGATGTGAAAACCTCTCGAGATGAAAGCAAACCGTGTGCATTGTGGAATCACCCAGTGAGCACAGTTCCTCGTCCGTTGCCTTTGGAAGAAGCACGCCAAACTCTGATTCAACCAATGTGAATCCGTGGACGATTCACCATATGCCAAGATTCTAGCGTGTCCGCGCTCATCGTTCATCCGTTGTTGTGCGTGCTTGAATGCAAAGAGCTTCATTGCGTCAGAATCCTATAGTTCTCTTTTCCATTCGAATTCGTTTTAGGTATCGTCATGACGAATTGAGCTCCTCCGCCGAACTTACCTGTCTCCTCTATTGTCCAGCCATACACTTCCGTAATCTTCTTGATCAGGTACAATCCATGGCCAGTGCTTGCGCCCGTGCTGTAGCCTTCCTTGAAAAGCTTCGGTTTTTCGGCGTCGCGTATGCCGATACCGTCATCTTCATAAACAAGGGTTACATCATTTTTGCCGCTTTTTTCGTAGTGTATCCTTATTCTTGTTATCTCTTGGCCATACTTGAGTGAGTTGTCGATTAGGTTGTAGAAAAGCTGTTGAAGCAGTGAATCTGCCAATAGGTTCAAGCCATGGCAATCATTGATCACCTTTGCGCCTTTCAAGTCAGAAAAAAGTGAAGCGGCCTCTTTGATAGTCTTCTCAACGTCGGTGTGAGTCAACTCTTCAATACCCAGCATCTCGTAAGTCTTCGCGAAATCGAAAATTGCCACTGATTGTTGGACGGCTTTCTCTATTTCTCTTAGATATTCCTGGACTCTGATGTTGTCAGCGGTTCGCTTCCTTGCCAGATATGCGTTTCCCACGATTGCGGACAGTTTGTTTCGGACATCATGCCTGGTTAAGCCACCGACAACCTGCAGCTTTTCATTCATCATGGTCAGCTTTTTCTGGGCATTTGTCTGTTCTGAGATGTCTTTGTAGACACTGATGTAGCCTGTTAGCTTGTCTCGGATGAAAATTGGTGCGGAAGAGACTGAGACAGGAATTAACGATCCGTCTTTCCTCTTTCTGACAGTGTCATGGGTAGCATATCCCTTCGCGGCCTTCCTTTCCAGCATCTTCGACTCTGCGATTAATCTCTCTGGCACTACTACATCAGTGAGGTGTTTACCTTTCACTTCACTTGGCAGGTATCTGAACAGGCTTGCAAAGCGAGGATTGGCGTCAATAATGTGGAAACTGGGGTCTGTGTACACCGTGGCTTCTGGATTGCCTATGAACAACGCTGCAAATCTCTGCTGGTTCTCAAGAATTAGCTTTTCTGCGTCCTTTCGTTCAGAGACATCTCTCATGAGTACTTGAACTCCCACTGGATTGCCCTCTTTAGTTAATAAACCAGGATGCACTTCTGCCCATCGACTCGTTCCATCTCTCCGAACATAAAAGAATTCAACTGGTGCTGGTGATTCTCCCTTTATCAGAGACTTGAACATCTCCTGAAATTTTGGAATGTCCTCCATCCGCATAGTCTTCAACTCCGTGAATGGTTTGCCAACGATTTCTTCAGAGTCATGGCCTACTAACGTCAGGAAACTACGGTTGGCCGATGTGACTATGCCTTCCGCATTCACAGCTAATATGCCATCGGGAGCCAGCTCAACCAGACTTCTATATTTTTCCTCAGATTCTTTTAACGTTCGTTCTGCTATCCTGCGTTCGGTGATGTCGATGCAAGTACCAACCCATTCCCTAATGCTTCCGTCTTCATTAAGCACAGGGACGCTACGGGCTATGAAATAGCGATAGACCCCATCATGCCTACGCAGACGATACTCGCCTTCATATTTACTTTTTGTCCTGACGGCTTCTTTCCATATCCGTGTTGTGCGTTCAAGGTCATCAGGATGAAGAGCTTTCGACCAGCCCCAACCTTTAATCTCCTCGTAAGTCAGACCAGTAAATTCCCTAAAGGAAGGTAAATCTTCCACTATCTCTCCATCGGCGCTTGTGGTCCATCCCAACTCCCCCGTTACTTCAATGAAGGACCGATAACGATCCAGACTCGCATGCAATGCTTGCTCCATTTTCTTGCGACTGGTTACATCAAACACAATTCCGTCAATGCCCTCAAAAACGCCATTCTTAGAAAAGAATGACGTCTTATGATCTTCCACCCAGCGAACTCCACTTTCTTTGTCGACAATTCTATACTCTTGTGTGATGCTCGCTGGTCCTTCTAGAATTATGCCTCCTTCTTTTACAACTCTCGCTTTGTCATCTGGATGAATTATGTCTAACCAGTTTACTCTTCTAGAGTCAAATTCTTGAATCGTATATCCACACACGCTTTTGCTATTGGCGACTATCTCTGTTGACCAGTCAGCGCGCGCTCGGTAAACCAAGTCAGGGATGTTTTGAATCAAGCTTTTGTATTTTGTCTCAGATTCTTTTAATGCTTCCTCAGCCCTTTTTCTTTCTGCGACTTGGCGTATGCCGTGTGCTAGTTCACCATAGACAGTTTCTGGTGCACCAGATTTGCTGAAGTATCCGTCAGCGCCCAAGTTGAGCGCTTTAATGGCTACTTCTTCCCTTCCCTTTCCGGTGAAAATGATGAAAGGAACGTCGTTTCCTCTTTCTCTTAGCTCCTTCAGAAACTCTAACCCATCTTTCCCAGGCATCTTGAAGTCTGAGACAATGACATCAAAGTCTTCTTTTTTCATTCTTTTGATGGCTTTTCCGACAGACGATGCTGCCTCAATTTGGAATTCGCCCTGCGTTCCCAGACACTGCTGGGCAACTTTCAGACAGCTCAGGTCATCGTCAACGTGCAAAATCCTTATGGGTTTTTTTACAATCAAGTCTGAAAGAACTGCGGTTGAAGATTCTGAAAGGGGTTCTTTCATATAGATAAACTCCCATACTATGCCTGAATATTCACTCTACCTGGATGCTGGACACTTGTTTCTGATTCTATGCTTGAAAGTTAAGTCTTCTGAAGCAGATGTACGAATCGGTGGGCTTTGAAATTCAGATTCAGAATGCAAAGGTTCGCATGCTATCGCCCAACTTGTTTTGCCAGGACATGTCAAGGATTCAAGCACGGGCATTGCATTCACTTTCCGAAGCGACGCTTGTCTTATTTTCACCCATGAACAAATTCAAGTTCTTGTCGACTCTATGCGACTGCTGCCACAAATTCTCGAAGACCATTTCCAACAAATCAATTTGCGTTTGGTCATTCGTCCAAAAGGCCTTTGGGCTTGCATTTCTGAGTTGAAACTCTCCCCAGATTGCTTCTTCATCAACTATTAGCAGACTGAAGGACAACATTTCTACGTGTCTTAGCTCAATACGGTTGTCAGCTATCCTCGACCGCACAAGCTTCAACACGTGCGTTTCATTTAGCCCGGATTCACCGACTATTATCCGTGCGTTGATCTGACTTTTGCCCGCGTTCATGGTCTTCTTCATGTTTCTCAGGAATATCGTTTCTAGCAGGTCGGGTGAGCTCACCAACATGATCCGCTGTTTAGCTTTCTTTGTCATCTGAACGAGTTTTCTCGCTATATTGTCTTGTTGACACAAAACTTCAATTGAATTATCTCTTTCTTTCATTTTCAACGCAGTTGTTCTCAGTTGGGCGATCAACTCATCCTTTTTCTGTCTAAGGCTGCTGATCTCTTCTTTCATGGCTTTGAACTTGGCATTGGTCAAGGTTCCAAGGGCCGTCTTCACCTCGATTACTGAGAACCTTGTCGGTGTCCCTAGCTTTCTTGTTACTAAGCCAAGTTTCTCAAGTTCTGGTATCATTCTGTAGACTTCCTCCCTGCGGATTTTTGACAGGGAAGCAATTTCTGAGGCTGAAGCCGCGCCCAAAGCATTCAGTCCAATGTAGATTTTTGCCTGTGTTTTTGTCACCCCAAAAAGAGCAAACTCTTTTGCGGTTTTCTCCAAGAATTCTTGGAAGTCAGATGACTGGGCCTTGCGCACACGTAGCTTAACCCAATCTGCTAGCCTTCTCGTTGTAATCTTTTCTCTTTGTTCGCGTTCCTGCAGTTTGCCTTTTATTGTTTTCAGCAGACTATCCGGATCAAGTGGCTTCGTCAGGTATGAATCAGCGCCAGCGTTGAGCGCTTGGGCAACGTTCTCAATTGAAGGGTAACCAGTAATCATGATCTTTATTGTTTCTGGAGCGAATTTCTGAAAATGCAAAAGCAGCTGTGTCCCTTCTATATCGGGCAGTCTAATGTCAAGCAACAATAGGTCAAAAAACCTAGTCTTTGCCTTTTCCACAGCTTCCTTTGCGCTTCCCACGCTTTCCGTCATATACCCTTCCGATCGCAGCATGGCCGAGAGAGAGTCGCGTGTGCCTATTTCATCATCCACTATCAGTATAGCGGGCGAAGCTCGGTTCATCACGGATCGCATCCTATTAGTTCTAGTATTTCCATTTCGGTCAATCTTTTTTGGCGACTTCACGATGATTATGTAACTGTGTTGTTACAGTCACACAAGCATTATGAGGTGAATCATATTAAGAGTTTAGCTATATACCACTTTCGTAGGAGAGTCAGCTTTGAAGTCAGACGTAGTAACCGATCTTGATGCCAGGCTGATTCAGAACTTCATGGACATAATAATCCTCAGAGTACTTAAGAACAATCATCTTACAAGTGGATACGACTTCATCAAATATTTCCATCAACGATTCCACGTACTGGTGAGCTCAGGTACAGTATACTCGATTCTGTACTCTCTGGAAAGACAAGGCTTCATAGAAGGGAATCCTGATGGAAGGAGAAGAGTTTACAAACTAACGGGGCAGGGCGAAGAATTCTTGCAAAGGATTTGCATGACTCACGAACGCAGCCATACCGTTTTTTCGTCAATCTTTTCCGGCGCTTAGGGTTGCATGACTCCAGCGCTTCCTGCCTATTTCAAGCTCAAGATACTTGACTCGCGTCTCAATGTATTGCGCAACTTTCTTCTCACCATACTCAAGATCTTCGCGCCGCTTCTTCAGTTGTTTCTCAATTAACGTCAGTAACTCTTGAACATTAATTGGCTTCAAAATGTAACCATCGGCGCTTCTGTTCACGGTTCGATGGCACTGTCAATTGATGGATGCCCTGTGACGAGTATTCTAATCATTCTTGGCTCCGTTTCCTTCAACCTGTCTATCAGGGCAGTTCCTTCCATATCTCGTAATTGCACGTCAATCAAGGTCACGTTGAAAAACCGCCTCTTCGAGGCTGCAACTGCCTGCTTGCCAGTCTCCACTGTCTCAGCTATGTAACCTTTTGCTTTCAGAATTTGTGAAACGGTTTTCCTTATCATGGCATCGTCGTCTACAACGAGCACGCTAGGTCTTTGCTTCAAGTCTTCACCTCCTTGTTTTCTTCACTGTTGAAGTGATTTCACTGGAGCTTGGAACCAAAGTCACGCTGGATGAAGAAATGCTTCTTATCCTGCAAACTGACTTAACAAAATCGAGAGCATCATCCTCGACAACCTTTACTTCCAACATTTCGCACAGTTTTTTCAAGATTAGTTCCTCCAGAAATGTTGCACCACCCTTGAAGATTGCTCTTAAAGCTTCATCAAACTCTTCAAGTCTTCCGGGAATCTGCCGTCTGGGCAAGCGGAAAGTCTTTTCCAAATGAAAATATAGGGCCATACGACATGATTTGCCAAGAGAACAAAACGCAAAATCGACTGCCCCGAGCAAGGCCTCATCGAATTCTTGGAAAATCATGTCGAGTCAGTCTCCAGAGATGAAGGAATATGTCACATGTTTTCCTAGACAACGTATATCGTTTGTGAAAGGTGGATTTGGATTGTCAGCGTTGTAGATTCGGATTTGGAATTTGAACTTTCTCGTGTCGAAGCTCGGCTCATGTGTTAGCGCGCATGCTTGTTCCTAAATTGGTTTTAAATGGTTTTTGTTCGTCTTTTGTGATTTTGGGACAGCTTTGGGCTTAGCATCTGCTCTTGAATTCTTCATACTGATCTGCCTTCTCGAACCTGCAGAAGCGTGCAGAAACGGAATTAAAACCATTTTTAACCATTTTAGGAACACGCATGCGCGCTATATCTCTGTGGGACCCGTTCTTTCTCTGATGCGTGGGCTATTTTGTTGTCGGTATTCCGAATCTGAATTTACACTAAACTATTTTTGATACTGCCTGTAGACAACATCGAGAGCTGGTTATAGATTTGGAAAGAGAAGTCGTTAACACAGTATATGAGCGGTTTCTGAAAGAGTTCATGGATATATTGATTATGGTGAAGATGAGACAAGGAGAAACCAGTGGCTACGATATACTCACCTATTTTCATGAGAAGTTTGATTTTCTGGTTAGTCCAGGCACGGTCTACTCTGTGCTGTATTCCATGGAAAGGAATGGGTTGATCAAAGCTCGGGGTGTTGACAGAAAAAGAGTCTATGCACTGACCTCCAAGGGCGAAGCGACAATCAAGGCTATCCGCGAATCAGGCGAAGTTCTCGAGGGTTTCTTGACACGTCTCCTGAAAGAAGGTGAGCCCGTCCCCAATCGACCTATGTGACTTTGACTTCTTCAATCTTTTTGCACCAGGGAATCCTTGCTGTTCCTTTTGAAAGTTCCTGAAATATCTCTTTCTGGATCTCCTCGTTTGAACTTTCGCGACTCTCGTCTACGAGTGAAATAACAATCGTGGCCTTGTTGCCCATTCTATCACCGAAGCTTCAGTGATGAGCGGTTCTGTCTAATTTGCTTTTTGGAAGAGGATTACAGAAGGTTCCTCCGCATGTACAGATTTAGGATGGGAAATCTCGCGGCCAAGGTTCACAGCTTGAGTGGTCAACACATCTCAGGTTGGCACAGGTGCGCACTCTGAACCTCACCCCTTCGGACTGCCTAGATTTTTGCATGAAGGTTCAGGTGCGCCACGCAGAAGATGAACATTCTAGGATTCTTAGATTAATCTGCCTGCCGGTTTCGGACTCTAAATCAAGGGGAACTATAGGCTTTTGGAGATAGTCAGATTCGGAATCGAGATTTGACTGGTGATGAAACCTTATGTATTCACTTCACTTCAACGAGTTTCTGTTAGCAGACGTGTGGTGTAGGAGTGCGTTAAGTGTGGTGTACAACGGTTTCAGTCTGGGTTATGATGAGCTGAAAGGTGTTCTTCGCGAGGTCAGCAAACGTACGAGACGACGGCACTACGCGGGCGATGGTTGGATCCACAGGAAACTGTTGGAGGCTTGCGTGGGTTTTGCGAAGAACGGATTCAGAATCGTCGATAAAAGGGTTATCAGCAGACTGTGTGTAGCTTTCAGAGAACTCCGAGTCGCCAAAGGACGGCTGAGTATTCTCTTGGACGGAGAGGTTAAGGCTTTAGAAATGCAAGTCCAATACAGAACGCGTGGAGTGTTCGAATGGGCGCCTAGACTTGAAACATGGCTCAACACTGTGGGCTACAAGTTTTGGCTTGGCACGATCCAGCATTCCTATGCAAGTGGCGCTTGTCCAGTGTTTGAAGTCGTAGGTCGTCAATCTGATAAGCAGTGAGAATACTTCGTCAAGTAACCCTACGCAGCGCGTCAACCGGACCCGAAAGAAGGGAAGGAGAGGTTTCTCATCCGTCTCGCTACCGACGCCTCTGATCAAAAAGATTGAGGAAGTCATTGATGAGCTTGGATACTGGCCGACGAAGACTGCCTTTGTTCGCGAGGCCAGTCTTGAAAAGCTGGACAAGCACAGGAAGGAAGAGTTAGTTCAAGGAAAATGAGAATTTGAACATGGACAGAGCACTAGAGCTTCTAATTCTGACAACAGTGCGTGCTGTGTGCGTTGAAGTTGACTTGCTTTGTTGCCCTAGCTGTCGTTCTGGAAGACTGTCTTGGATAGAATACACTCCAGCCTAGCGTCAAAACCAATTCTAACTGAGGAAGCCAACATAGACCTTGCACAAAACAAAATCATCAATAATTCGCGTTCTATGGGGGAGTTGACGTGCCAGTAGTAGTAGGTAATACTCTCTCAAGTCTTTCACAAAGCGCAAACGACTAGCAGAATTGATCGAGTTGTTCACAATAATCACAACACTCTACACTGTTCTAGCCTGCTCGATCTTCGCCGTCACGGGGTGGTCACTCTATAATTTGCCAATTCTAGTCGCCGGTGTAAAGGCATTGCGGGCATCCAAGTGTGAACTTGAGTGTAAGCCCACAAAGAAAAGGAACCTTCCATCAATTTCGATTATTGTACCTGTGAAAGACGAAGAGAAAGTCATAGGGCGACTGCTGAACTCATTGACCGCCACAGATTATCCCTCAGACAAGCTAGAGGTAATCGTCGTGGAAGACGGTTCAACTGACGACACTCTCAATATCTGCAATGAGTTTGCGAAAGAACATAGTTTGAACCTGAAGATACTCCACAAGGAATTCTCTAACGGTAAACCTTCAGCATTGAACTATGGAATCAAACATGCCACAGGCGAAATCATCGGAATACTTGATGCTGACAACTTGCCTGCCCGTGACATTCTGCTCAATGTGTCCAAGTATTTTGAAGACCGAAAAGTGGCAGCTGTTCAGGGCAGAACCTTATCCATCAACTTCGAGCACAACATGTTAACTAGGTTCATCTCATATGAAGAGGCTGCTTGGTGCGAAGCATACCTACGAGGCAAAGATGTTTTGAAACTGTTTATCAACCTGAGGGGAAGTTGTCAGTTCATAAGACATGATGTCTTGGAGGCAATCGGAGGTTTTGATGAGAGATTTCTAGCTGAAGACATGGAGCTTTCTGCCAGAATGGCAAACCATCGGTATCAAATCAGATATGCCTCAAATGTGAGGGCATGGCAGGAATGTCCGTCGCAATTGAAGCAGTTGCTTACGCAGCGGACAAGATGGTACCGAGGGTGGATGGAGATTGCTCTCAGATATGGCCGCCTGATGGCTAAGCCAAGCAGGGTCAGCGTTGACGCTGAGGCAACGCTCCTGGGACCCTTCATCATGATAGCATCATTGGCATCTTACATAT
>Ga0208039_1001130_pt1 | contig 11686 bp, 8 predicted proteins | sample June2015DPH_20_1_2_FD_184722 | JGI IMG/M metagenome (GOLD analysis project Ga0208039, IMG submission 184722) | Peatland microbial communities from SPRUCE experiment site at the Marcell Experimental Forest, Minnesota, USA - June2015DPH_20_150... | ecosystem: Environmental > Terrestrial > Soil >...
TTCTCGTCTGTTTAGATAGGGGAAAGTCAAAGGATTGCGAATGGGGAGCGTGCCCTACAACTACATCGGCCAGCCCGTGGTCTCCACGGCCCTCATCCAGCAGATGGACGACGACTCGTTCTATTTCCCCTCCCAGAACGGGCATACGGGGTTCGCCTTCGACGGGCAGCACTACACCAACGGGGTCCAGGACCTCTCTCCCCCCACCTCGGCCTCCTGGTACACGGAGGGCCCGGGTGCCTACCGGGGGGCGTCCGCACGGTTCCCCTCCTACGGGCTGGCGCTGCTCGGGAGGGCGTCCCTGACCATCCTGGACGAAAGCACCCCGGACCTGGCCCTGTGGATGACGTTCCTGCTGGAGGACGGGCTGATGCTGGCGAACAACTTCGCCCTGGACAACCCCGACTTCTCCTCGCCCCCGGCCCTGGACCTCATGGGGTTCCTGCCGAAGGGCCTGGCATACGCCAACGGGGTGATCTCGGTGGTCTACTCCCCAGACCCGGGCTCGGAGGCCGTGACGAGCGGCATGGCGGTAAACGTTGATTTTGCAAGGGATACGGCATACCTTGACGTTGCCGTTTAGGAGGATGAAGCAATGAGCGAGCTAGGGCTGATGCAGGCCGTGAAGAAAGTGGCGGGACCGTACATTGCCACCCTTCCGGCGTCGAGCGCCGTGCCGCCCGCATTCTGGGGGGCGCTGACCGCGAACGAGTCGGGCCTCTATTGCGTTCGCGGGCTGGACCCGATGAACTTTCCGCCGAGGTTCGAGCCGTCCGTGTACAAGCACCTGCTGGATGTGAGCACGGGAAGTGCCAAGGCATACGGCAACATCGGCCTCGACGCAATCCAGGGCGGCGTCGAGGAGGGCATGCACCCGAGGACGGGCGAGTTTCACTCCACGTTCCTGACGGAGGAGTTTGCAAACGCCCAGGCAAGGGGGCTGGCCGCCATGCAGGACGCGGCCCTGCGGAACCTTGCGTCGAGCTGGGGGTTCACGCAGGTCATGGGGTACAACCTGCTGAACCCCCAGCTCGACGCAAGGGACCTCATCGACCCCGGGGCCCATTTCGGCTATGCGGGCTACCTGATGGCGGGATTTTGCCGACAATACGGGCTCAACCCGAAGGCCCAGTTCAGGGAGATGTTCTGCTGCTGGAATACGGGCCGACCGGACGGCAAGTGCTTCGACCCGGCATACCCGGACAACGGCGTCGCACGGATGGGGCTTTGGGGGCAGGCCTGACCTTCCCTCCTATTGGTCCGGCGGGCCTTCGTCCGGCTCTGGATGGACGGGCTGGCCCGGAGGCCTGAGTCCTTCCTCGACGGCCTTTCCCGTTGTTGTGCCCGCATCCCCTGCCAAGGACAGGTTGATCCTGGCCGCGCTTCCCTCGTCCACCTTTTGCGCCCCGTTAACGGCCTTGTCCAGGAAATAGATGGCCTGGCCCTCCTCCGGGTCGATGCCGCCGTTGGCATACGCCTTCACCACGTGGGCCAGGTACTCGTACAGGCCGTCCTGCAGGATCAGGATTCTCATTTGCTGCCTCCCACCTTTCTATCTCATCCCTCGCCTCCCGCCTCCATTGCCTCACCCTGCGCAGGGAATCGCGCCGGGAAAAGCCCGGGACGGGAATCCATGCCGACAGCGGAAGCTTCCGGAATACGGGCCTAACCCTCTCGTCCATCATTGGCTTCCCTTAGGGCCGTACCGTCGTTCGGACACAGGATGTCCTTCCTGCGAGCGCCCTGGTATACGTATTTGCATTTCGGGCAGACGAACTTCGGCTCGGGCGGGGGCGGGGAAATGACCAGGGCTACCGCGAGGCGGGCGATCCCGGACCACCCGCATTCGTAGGGCTTCTGGAGGAGGAGCGATGCCTCGGTCGCACAGATCAGGAGGCCGTTCAGGGAACGGCATTCCGTGCCTCCCTGGACCAGGGCCCCGTAGTCCGCCCCGGTCATGTACAGGAACGTCTTGCCGTCCTCCGCTGCGGCCAAGAGGTCGTAGAACGAGTCGAAGGGCCTTTCCGTGCCGGTTTCCTCCGTCGCCGGGCGATTCCTGAACTCACAGTCGATCATGGAGGCCCATTTGTCCTTGATCTCCTCCTGGATATCCTCGTCGACCTGATCCCATTCGCCCCCGAGGCCCCTCCTGTCGGAAAGGTCCCAGATTATCGCCGTGACTGCCTTCCTGGACGCCTCGCTATGTTCGGCCATCGCCTCACTCCCTGAACGGCGAGTTCCTCGCCGAGATGTTCACGGCTGTTTGACCCCGCGCACGGACTCACGCCAAGTGAAGCCGGGGACGGGAGACCATGCCGACATAGGCAAAGGACGCCAGCCGGACTTAACCATGCTCAGTTCGGCTATTATTGCGTCACTTCTTGAGGGTGGTTTTCTTGTAGCTTACCACCACGGGTGCCGTAGGACTGGTATAGATTCCAAATATCGTATGACCTTTGCTTTCAAGAAAATTGAGGCATCCGGCAAGGCCATCTATGGCTCCATGGACATGCCATTCTTTTTTTCACTTTGGAATTTCCCTTGTTGGATTTTTTGCTGGCCAAGTTCCCTCCTCATTCCCGAAATGGCGAATTCCTCGCCGAGATGTTCACGGCATAATACTCGCTTTTCTTCCGTCCCCACAGGCGGGCTTGGTCGTCCTTCTGAAAGAACACGTCGACCACGGGCCTCGTCTCCTGCGGGTCCGTCACGTCCACGAACCTTGCCAGGAACTTGGCGTCCCCCCTCCTGCGTACCAGGGCTATGAGGTCGCCGAACCTGGCGTTGAGCCTCTGCCTTGCCGGTGGAGAGAGGGCGACGAAGACCATCCTGTCGCTCGGCAGGGAATGGCCCCTCACGGCGTAGGCCGTGGCGGTGCTGCCCCCGTTGGCAAAGCGCGCACCCTGGCTGGCGGTATAGGCGGTGACCTGGACGCTTGCCTTGTACTTGTTGAGGAATCCCAGCTTCTTCTCCGCCATGCCGAGGGCGTCCGTGGCGCGAACGAGCTCCCCCTGGAGCTCGATCACCCGGACGTCTGCCCGGACCAAGCTTGCGCGGAAGCGGCTCTCCTGGTATCTTTCCGCCAGGACCGATGCCGCTGCCACGGACAAGGAAATAGCCAGAATCAAGTTTTTCATTCTTCTATCCTCCTGATTACAATAGTATACCTCACTTGCGACCCCCTTTCTTGCTTATTTTAGGCTTCAAGGCACAAAAAGCCCAATGGACTGAAATACTGGAAAAACGGCGAAAGCATCGGGACGGCTAGAAGGCGTCCGCCTGGCGCGTGGGAATGTGGGGTTCGTACACGAAAGTCTCCGAATCCATTGCCCTTCCTACCACTATGATCCACTGGCATTCCTGGAGGACGAGGCCTTCGAAGTCCTGCGTCACCGCCCCTGCGGGGATGGGCGGGCTCGGGCTCCCGGGCCCGGCATAGAGCAGGCCCCCGGGAACGAACCCGGCACCGGGGACCTGGAAGGCCGACCCGTATCCGATGGCGACGACGACCGTCCCCCCGGCCCGGGCGGCGGTCAGGGACACCCCGTCGACGAACGGGTACTCGTCGTAGGAGAACGGGGGGCTGATGCTGCTGGGGTTGACCGTCACGGCGGTGGGGTCCACGGGGGACACCTCCCCGTACGCGCCCACGGACACGGCGGTGAGGGCGGGGAAGTCGGACGCCGCTATGAAGGTCTGCGTCCCGCCCGACGTGGGCGACGGGGGGACGACGGGGGTGACGTCGGGCTCGGGCGAGTACATGACGACGGTGAGGATGCTGCCCGCCACGACCTGCTGGTCGGCCGGGAGGCTGTGCGACGCCAGGACGGTGATGACGTCGCCCTCGGTAAGGTTGACCGTGGCCCCGAACGGGAGGGACACGGGGCCCGCCTGGCTGGGGTCGGTGGACTGCGTGGCGATGGGATTGGCCCCGTCCATGACCGTGACGGTGCGTGCGCCCGCCGCCCCCGGCCCCCAGTTTAGCTGCCCCGTGACGGCGTAGGCACCCGTGGCCCGGATGGTGAAGGAGCTCTGCGTGGTGACGTACCCCGTCAGGTCGAAGTCCACCTGGTCGAACGATATCAGCGTGCTCCCCAGGCCGGGCGGCACGGTGGCGACGTCGCTGGCCGATTCCACCTGGAACCCGAAGTTGGACGACGTTTGCGCCTGCTGCCTGGCCTTCGTTATGGCGTTCCCTATCTCGGCGGACATGTCGCTCTTGTACTTCATCAGGCCCGCCGCAGCCTGGTTGCAGCGCAGCATGGCGATCTGCACGGGGATGGGCTGCCCCTGGATGTCAGGCCGGGCAAGGAAGGCGTTCGGGTCGAGGACGCCGCCGGGCCATCCGTTGTGGAACGGGTCCGGGGTGCTGCCGTTGGAGTAGACGACCACCGGGGCCACCGGCACCTTGAGGAGCGGGAAGCCCGGGGACCACGCGCGGTTGCGGCTGCTGGCGTCCGCCTTGACGGCGTCGTATGTGGAGGGGTCGCCCAGGGGATCGACGGCGGAGTCCAGGGACTCGGGATACGCGCACACGAACCCCACGAGGTAGGGGTCCTGGACGAGGAGCGCCTGGAGGTTGCCGTTGAACTCCCGCCAGAACTGGCTGAAGCGGTCGACCTGCGTCGCCACGGCGAACTGGTCGTACGTGTAGCGGTATTGCGGCCGGCTGCTCTGGAACGCCGCATCGAGCCTTATCCTGTTGTCGGCCATGGAGATGACCATAGTCAGGCTCTTGCCGATGGCCGATGGGAAGGTGCAGGGGACCGGGTGGGCCGCCTCGTCCTGCCCGAGGATCACGGTGGTGGTGGAGCTCGGGTCCACCGCCACGGAGGAATAGTCCAGGTCCGTGCCCGTGAACCCCCCGACGTACGTCCCGTCCGCATACCCGTTCCATTGCGTGTTCCTCGGGTATCCCAGGAGCGCCGCCTCCAGGTACGAGAGCTTCCACAAGACGTTGCCTTGCGCGCCCGTGGCCGGGAGGGCGGAAAGCAGCACGATGAGCGGGATGGCCGGGGGCCCGGCATTGAGCGTCCCTCCCGGGAGCACCCTGTTCCAGGGAACGGGGGAGGCCGCCAGGTAGTCCAGCGACGGCTGGACGTACTGCTGGTACGCCGCCTGGAAGTTGGCTATCCAGGTCCCCGCCCTCCCTCCGCGGGCGCTGCCGAGGTAGAACAGCCAGGCGGAGGTCAGGTAGGGGTCGTAGCTGCTCGCCACCACCTGCCCGAGGGTGACGTAGTGGGCGAGGTCCTTCCTCAGCGTCGCCTGGCGGACCGGGAGGTCCGGGGATGCATAGTCGGGGTCGGACGGCTCGACCACGTCCCCGGCCAGGCCCGGGACCAGGCTGACGATGTTGTCCTGGTACGTCTGCGGCGGCAGGCCGTAGGCCGAGATGACGGTGTTGGGATCCGGCAGGCTTCCCTTCATGGAGGCTTGGGGGTCGAACGTATGGGCATAGGAGGGGTCGCCGGTGTACCACGGTGTGGACTTCTCCCCCTGCATCTTGGCGATGAAGTCCTCGCTGCTCAGGTTGGTCCCGGTGTCGGGGATGAGCCCGCCGAGGGGCGGCACGAACAGCGGGGTGCCGTAGCTGAGCCCGCTGTAGGTGGAGACCGAGGACGGGAAGTTCCTGAGCACGTTGACGTCGGGCAGGTGGACGTTGCACTGCCCGAAGGCGAAGCTGGCGTCGAAGCTAGGGTGCGGGACGAAGGACGACAGCGGGAAGAAGTTGAACCCGTTCCAGTTCCATATGCCGTCCGAGAACATGTTGGGGATGGCGGGGAGGTCCGGGAGGCCCCAGTTGCAGATTTCGTGGAGCAGGCTGGCGATGGCACCGAGGTTGGTCTGCACCATCGCCACGATGTTGGCCTCCATGGACTGGAGGATGCCGATGTTCTGCACCACCGCCCCGATGAGCTGCGTTATGTCCTGCTCGAACTTCGACACCTCCCGCATGAAGCTGATGATGTCGTAGCCGAACTTGATGGCCCTCCACGGGTTGTCCAGCTTCCCGTCCGTGGCGATCTTGACGTGGTCGAAGAGCTGCTGGATGTGGCGCTGGATGCCGTTGCGGCGCTCTATGAGCCAGTTGTTGGCGTCCGTGATGCTCTTTTCGAGCTGCCGCCCGTCCTCCAGCGACGTATGGTAGAAGTGCTCGATCTCGAAGTCCCCGAGCGGCTTCCAGCGCTGGACCGACCCCTTCGCCTCGATGGGCCACAGCAGATGGGACTGCAATTCTTGAGTCAGATCAGCCATTATGCAACTACCTCAAGCATTCCCCTTTCCCGCAATCGACGGCTGCGCTGTAGTTGTGCCAGCCGTGCTTTCAATGTAGGAGATTGATAGGCCTTTTTGATTTTCATTCTCTGCTCATCTCTGGCCTTTTTGGTTCTAAACCTGTGAGAAGTAGCACAGCCCCTTGAACAAAAGATTCGTTTGTCCCCTGGTTTGACCCAGAAGGACGCATGACATGTCGGGCATTCTTTCTCTATCAGAGGCCTACTTTTGGATTTACTAATCCTTGCGGCACGAAGCTTACGGGCCGCAAGGTTAGCTGGATCGGAGTGCCAGTGCAATGAACGGACTGATTGTTCGTCCTTCCATTCTTGGGTATGTCGCTGCGGACGTTCGTTTTGCCATCTGGAAGCGGCGATAGAATGCCGCAGCTTGGCTTGTGGACTACGATGAGCATCGAGAAACCTGGATTTGCGTTCCTCTGACTGAAAAACACCGCTCAAAGGAGACCATGCATCCTCGGAAATATTATACCCATGCTTGTGATCCGTGGCCTGCAGACGAAGAATCCAGGCATGTTCCCGTGGTCTGAGCCAAAAAGCATCATTCACTTGCTCAAGAATGAAAAATTCAAAGGCTGACTTGCCGTATAGTCTGAATGCATGCTGCAAATGGTGGTTTCTATGCACACCCGCCCTAAGTTCGCTAAAATGCCGGTTTATTCTTGAAGAAATGGATTCGGAACTACCCACATAGACCTTGCCGTCTACGGAGTTTCTCAGAGCATACACGCCTTGGTTAACTGTTTTCGTCACTTCTGTACGATCCTTGATTTGATACAATGTCAGGAGCCTCATGAGTTATCCTGGCTAAAGCCGCCTCGATGATCTTTTGGGCCGTTACCACATGGTCAGTCTTCGTGATCTGCCTAAATGCCGTGCATTCAAGGATGTAGTCGCCGGTGACGTGCTGGTGCATGTTTCCCTTCACCACCAGGTCCACGTCCCCGTTGATCTCCAGCCTGAGCCCCTTCTTGGCGCTGCTCTGCCCGATGGTCAGCTCCACGCCGCCGTCCAGCGCCCCCGTGAGCGACCGTCCCTGCGAGTCCTTGCCCGCTGCCAGGACCACGCCGCCGTCGAGGTCGAAGAGGAGCGACTGCCCGGACGACGGGTTCTTGCCGATGCGCAGGAGGACGTCCCTCACGGCATGCAGGTCGAGGGAGAGCCCGTGCTTGTCCATCCCGCCCGTCACCGGGCTCCCCAGCCAGGCGTTGTACGGGACCATCTTGACCTGCGGGGAGCCCGACAGGGAGAGGTCGTGGAACCGGTAGGTCCCGTCCCCCGCCCCGTAGGCCGGGCGGCCGGGGCTGTGCGAGTTGCTGCCCCCCGCCTGCTTCCCGGGGCCGTCCGAGTACCCGTTCATCAGGTGGCGGCGCTGGGCATTGGGGTTGCGGGCCCCCAGCCTGGCGACCATCGCCCCGTCCGCGGCCATCCTGATGCTGACGCCCTCCGCCCCCGCCTTGTTCTCAAGGTCCACGGGGTCGCCGGGGGAGAGCTTGGCGGACGTCCAGTACTGGAGCGTCCTTTTCTGCACGGCGTCCTTGCCGCCCCGGGACTGCGTGAGCACCGTCCTGCCCGCGTCCGGCAGGCTGGCGTCGTCGCACCCGAGGCGGAGCACGGTCTGCCCGAGCGCCTGGAGGTCTATGGCGTCCTCCTCGTCCCGGTTCTTCCCCACGACCAGCTTGAGGGAGCCCACGAGGTGGGCCTCCACAGAGCGCCCCGCCCCGTGCGGGTGCTCGTATCCCCCCGAGAACTTGACGTTTTCCTTGGGCAGCGTCGACCCCACCTCCAGGGTGAGCATCCCCTCCTTGGACACGTCCCACCGGGTGGTGCTGTACTCGTTCGGGAAGCGGACGGAGAGGCAGGAGGCGGCCAAGCGGGCCTCGGCATGGTCCGCCGAGTCCGCCACGGGGTTGTACCCGCTCTCGAAGTCCGCCCCGAACCTCCCGAGGCGTTCGAGCTTCGAGAGGACGGGCTTGAGCACCTGCCCGTACGTGCCCTTGTCGAACCGGTTGTACCCGACTAGCGTCCCCTCGCTGCGCTCCAGGATGAACCCCTTGCGACGCGGCGTGGCCCCCTCGCCGAGGGTCGGGCCGAGGGGCTTGCCGCCGCTGTCCGTGGGATGGTCGAAGTCCTGGTCGGCGAAGTGCGTCTGGTCGTCGACCTGGAACTTCCCCTGCGTGCTCACGGAGGTGCGCTGCCACGGGTCGGCGGTCGTGCCGAGCACGCTGTCGAGAAGGTCGGTCTGGAGGACCTCGGGGGGGAGCGGGTAGTCGAGGGAGAACTCCTGGACCCTCGTAACCCGCTCGGAATAGGACACTACGTCCTGTTTACCGTTGAGGTAACGGTCGGACGTCCGGGCTCCGGGCTGGAGGCAGACCGTGTATTCCCGGCTGCCGTCCGGCATGACCGTGGGGACGACGGAGGAGGCGTCGGGACGCACCGCCGGGCCCTCGAAGGACATCCCGGCGTCGGAGTACCTGACGTGCCGGGATGTGACCTGCCGCCAGGTGCGCCGGTGCGCGTCCACCGTCTCCCTGTCGAACCCCCGGGACGACTTCTCCCACCCGGCGTTCGTCCTCTCGGAGTACCCCTCCACGTTCGACGACGCCCGCTGGCCCGGGTAGGCCTTGCGGAAGTTGCCCCGCTTGCGCTCGTTGAGCCCGGGTATGCCCTCGAACTCCTTCATGGCAATGGCGTCCAGCGCCCGCTTGGCGTCCGACACGACCCATGCCAGGATGGCGATCTGCGAGTGCCCGCCCACGTAGGTCACGGGCACGCAGAGGCACTTCGACAGCTCCTCGGGCATCTGGACGTCGGTGGACTCGTAGGAGCTGTGCGTGCAGGGGAGGAGCCCGACCTCGCGGTACACGACCTTGGTGCGGAGGTCCTCGACGCTGCACACGTGCCTTTCCCAGTCCACGGACATGACCGTGCCGATGAAGACCCGGTACTCCTCCATGTCCCTGGTGTGCTGGGACATGGGATCCTTGTAGTTGGCGGTGACGCTTCCGGGTATCGGCATGCCTATCCATTACCCCCTTGGCCGAAGTTTTGCAGCAGGACCGGCGGGGCGGGGGCGGTGGGATTGCCGGTGGTCGCGGTGCCCTTGGTCCCCTGCAGTGCCTGGACGTTGGGGAGGGACCTTCCTCCCGTGACGAACACGCCGAGGCGGTCCGCCAGACTGGTCCCCTGCCCGCTTTTCGCCATGTCGGGCTGGGTGCTGTCCACCAGGCTCGTGTCGTCCCCCACGTCCCCCGGCTTGGGGGTCTGGAGCTCAATGACCGAGTCCATCTCTATCGAGTCGTACCCGATGCTCGATGTGCCGTTGGTGCTGCTGGCAAGGGAGGCATTGAGCGCGTTGCTCAGCTCCGTGCTCGCGTCGCCAGAGCTCGGCGAGACCAGCCCGGCGAACAGGAAGACGTTCACGCCCCGGACGCTCCCCGCCGCCTGCGGGTTAGCATTGGCGCGGAGCACTCCGAGCCGGGAATCGCTGATCGCCGTGTTGACGTCCAGCCACCTTCCCCACGGGAACGGGGTCACGACTTCGTATCCCTTCTCGTCCGTGTAGGGCTGGCAGGTCAGAACTTTGGTGCAGTAGGTCTTGGTTATCCCGTTCTGGAGCCAGTTCTCCTTGCGGAAGAACGGCTGGCCCACCTGGATGCTCGATCCTCCGTCGAGCTTTTGGTCTTCGGCAGTGGCCTTGTCATTCTGGACCCGGAAGCTCTTGGTCCTGGTGTCGAACCTCGTGGCCCATAGGGAGCCCAGCTTCTCCTTCCTGTGCATGAGGTACTCCCATTCCTCCTTGTCGAAGGGGGAGTTCGACGGCTGCGGGAGGGTGGCGGGGTTCCCGAGGAGCCGGACCGCAGGATCCGTGGACTGGGCCCCCGAGTCGCCGGTCGAGGAAGATTGGGAAACGGGGTTCAGCCAGCCCGGGCTCTGCCAGCTCGTGTTGTTGGCGGGCAATGACTTCAATGCTCCCGTTTCGTCGGTGGACGGCGGCACCGTCCACTGCATCACCAGGTTCCTTTGGCTGGAATAGGTGGTGATCTGCCTGTCGGTACCGTCGGACCCCTTTATGGTCTGGATGCCCGGCAAAAGGGGGCGCTTGCGGATGGTATCGAGCATTACCTGCATCGTGGCGGTCCCCCCCTGCTGGTACGAGATGCCGATGTTCTTGATGTATCCGTACATGTCCCTGTGGGGGATGTACATCGGGAACCCGAGCCGCAGTTCGGGACGCAGCGGGATGGACAGGTTGTAGGTGCGGTACCCACGGTTTGCCCGGTTGAGCTCGCTCACCGCATAGGTATACAGGCCGATTATGTCCCCGGCTTCGATGAAGGGCATCTGGCGGGCTGGCGTCTCTCGAAGGCCAAACTTGCAGAGCTTGGGGATGTCGATGTGCTCGACCACCGGGAGCAGGCCGTTGGACGGGGTCTGCAGTTGGAAATCGGCCATCCAGTTCGCCTCCAGGGACATGCGGGTGGCCGTCACCGCCGCCTCGTCCTCCGATTCCGACTCCGATATTATCTCGCTGAGGCTTACCACGAACGGGTTGGCCCCCTCCCGGATGTAGCTGGCGGCGCTGACGGCACCGGGGGTGCCGGAGCCGGTGGAACCGGGGGAGGAGGGCGGAGTGCCTATGTCGGTGACGTCCAGGTTGTAGAACGGGGGCTTGAATATGATGGCCCCATCGAGGTCCTGGTAGCCCTCGTACCCGAGCAGGTTGGCGAGCGTGCGAATCCTTTCCAGGCGCGACACTATCTTCCCGTCCAGGAGCGTTATCTGCCCCACTGCCATGTCGGGAAGGTACTTGCGCATGAGGTCGGCCTTGAAGAACTTGTCCGCCACGGCCTCGGACGGCGACATGTTGGGCGCGAGGGTGTTCCTTTCCGCCCGCTTGTTGGGGGCCATGCCCTTGGCATCGTCCGGGGTATGGGTAAGCGTGTCCGGAAGGGTCGCCGGAACGATATCCGATGCAACGGCCTTGTTGAAGTCGTACCCAAGGATGCGGACGTCCCTCACTATGTTGGTTAGCGTCGTCTGCCACCTGTTGACGTACCCCGCCTGGACGGCGTCCGCCCAGTCGTTTTGGCCTTTGCTAAGGGACGCCTGCTGCACGGCATTGAGCTGGAAGCCCTCCGTAGTGACGGACCGCAGGAACGTGTTCGCCAGGGCCACGTAGGGATTCATGTCGGCCTGGTTGGATTTCATCGCAACGACAGCATTGGGGGAGTTCGTCATCAGGGCGACCGCCAAGTCGATGTACATCACGTCGAGGAAGCGGAGCATGCCCACCATGTTGACCGAAATCTGGAGTGCCGTCCCGGTGTCGGCGTGGGATATGTTGGATACAAGTCCTTTGAATACACGGTAATAGAGGGTATTCC
>Ga0208039_1001143_pt1 | contig 11602 bp, 10 predicted proteins | sample June2015DPH_20_1_2_FD_184722 | JGI IMG/M metagenome (GOLD analysis project Ga0208039, IMG submission 184722) | Peatland microbial communities from SPRUCE experiment site at the Marcell Experimental Forest, Minnesota, USA - June2015DPH_20_150... | ecosystem: Environmental > Terrestrial > Soil >...
GCATTCCTCTATTACTTCACGTTCGACCGGTCGAGAGAGATCTAGGCGCCTACGTACAGCTCTCGTCGTAGTAAGTAGTTCATCCGGGCTGAGGTTCAATGTACTCGTAAGAGACCACCAAAGGGTATGATGGCTCCCGATCCTTCTTGAGACTTCCGATGAAAGGCGAATACTCAGTCTCTCTCAATCCGATGCTTCTAATCAGGACTTGCGCATGATGAGACGAGACAGCTTTCATCCGGCTGTGCTCGTCTCCGAGGTAGCTCGGCAAGCTCGAAACTCTAGCCAGTGGAACAGATCCCAATCGCACTAGGGTTCTCTCAAAACTCCCTTGTTCGACATTTCCTGTTTGCTGTTGGCATGTTTCGCTCTTTCACTGCAACCCGCCAAAGCAGAGAGTCTGGTCTGTTGGAAAGGAACGCGATTCCCAGAACCAAAGCAAGATGCGCTGGTAGCTTCGAACATCCTCACCTTTGAGGCGATCTCCTACCAGGTAAAGGGCCACTGGACCAGCTCAGGGAGTGTAGGGGCAGTCAAGATTCAGGAAGTCTACGCCGGGGGACCGCCCATACCGGGCGGCAGACTAGCCTAGGCCGCCCCTCTTAGTGTGCTCGTTCAGGACCCGCTGCAGTCTTAGCTTCTCTTGATGACCAGTAGCGCACTCTCTGGTCGTCTGATGCTGTTCATGAGCCGCGAGAGCCTGGCTGTAATTAGGTGCGCGAGTTTCGTCAAGCGTCGGCGTTGCCATATGACCACGTAGGCGTCCAAGACCGCGTACAGGGCGCCTATGATGAATCCAGATTGATTGATGCCGAGTTGGTACGCCACCGAGATGGACAGCATGTCGACGGCTGTGGCCACTAAGTTCTCAGCGAATTCGGTTGAGAGTTCGATCACTCTTTGCGTTGCTCCTGTAGTTTGTTCGTTATGTCTTGGATCTTCTTGGCGGCTTCTTCCAGTGCGTTCTTGGCTTGCTCAGCCGCTTCTTTGGAGTATTGGCGTTTCAGTTCGTGGAACAAGCTTCGCATTTCGTGGCCAAAGTCCCTTGCAGCTTCGCGCAGCTCCTTAGCGTTCTCTCGGTCGAACCCAAACCACATAGGGCCTATGAGGCCTGGGGTCGGTCCGAAGTGTTCTAGACGCCGGTCGAGTTCTTCGCGACTCTTTCCTTCGTCCTCCAGGAATTTCTTGCCTTGCTCCGTCAGTCCGTATCGTCGTATTCCGGGTTCTTGTTGAGTTGCTTCTTTGATGTGGCCTTGGTCCTGCAGCCAGGAAAGCAGCGGGTAGATTGATCCCGGACTGGGCTTCCAGTACCCGTTGGTTTGCTTTTCGATTTCACTCATGATCTCTGAGCCTGACATAGGCTTGTCGCTAAGCATCTTCAACAACTTGTATCGAAGGAACCCTTTCGGAACAACGGCCGTATGTCGCATCCAGTGGCGCATCCAATGTTTGCGCCCGCGTTCGTAGCCCGAACTTGCAGACTCATCTTCTTCATTCATTCCATGTACCTCCTTCATGTCAATCATGATATCGTTGGCGATATCAATAGCGATACCGCCCTATAAACATGCCTCACTAGTCACATCCAGAGGCAAGCAACCAAGCCGACCCTTCCTAAGCGAAGCCTGCATGACTCTCCACGGTCTAATGCCATATCAAATGTGAAATTCTCGACCCTACGTAGCTTCAGTGTAATCTAAACGGGAAGTAGTGTTGTTTGGCACACATCCAATCGCCTCCGATGACCAAGGAGGAGATAGAATCATTTCTGAAAGAGGCGCAGATCGCGAGGTTCTGCAGCACCAACAAGGACGGGAGCATACACGCGGCTCCGGTATGGTACAAGTACGAGACCGGGCGGATCATCGTGGTGACGCCCGAAGCCAGCCGCAAGGTCAGAAACGTCAAACGCAACAAGAATGTCACAATGCTGGTTGATATCGAGCAGCCCACAGTCAAAGGCGTCGTGATCTACGGCAAAGCAGAAGTGCAATATCCGGCAACTCGCGAGAAATTCATGTCAGACGCTATCTCGGTGTTTGAGAAGTACATGTCAAAAAACGAAGCCGAGCGCTAGGCCGCGGGATTATTCAAAGTAACTAGAGGCGTAGAGATAGTCGTCACGCCGGAACGTATGGCCTCCTTCGATACAAACAAAAGCGAGACACTCCGCGCTTTGGCCCGAGGACAATATGGCGCTGATCTAAACTCACGGTCGGACGCGGACTCTTCTCGTCGGTCCTATTGTTAACTCCTGCCAGTAGCACGAGTTTGCGATCTGGATGAGTCCATCCTTTTTTACAATAGTCTTAAATCGACTGTGTCTGTCCGTTGCGGTCATAAGTGCTGGTGAAGACGATTTCTCATGAATTGTATCAAAGGGCTCTCAAAGTAATTCCAGGCGGAGTCACGAGAAGTTTCCGTTTCTTCGAGCCATATCCGTTCTATGGGAAGAAAGCCTACGGAAGCAAGCTCGTCGATCAAGAGGATAGAGTATACACGGACTATTGGCAGGCTCATGGCGCGCTCGTGCTCGGACATATGCATCCTGCAATAATCAAAGCGGTAAAGGAACAGCTTGAGCTAGGATTCCATTGGGGCGTCTGCAACGAGTGGGAAGTGAAGCTCGCCGAACAAGTGGTGAAGCTCGTTCCCGGCGTGAAGATGATTACATTCAACAACAGTGGTACCGAAGCCGACATGTATGCAATGAAGCTTGCACGTGCGTACACTAAGCGCGCCAAGATCGGCAAATTCGAAGGCCATTATCATGGAAATTCTGAGGCGCTTTATGTTGCCACCGGTTGGCCGTCAGACGAACCTGACTCCGCAGGTCACGATCCGCTTTCCGCGAAGAATACTGTTGTGCTTCCGTTTCGCGATGCAGATGCGGCCTACAAAGCCATCAAGAAGAAGGAAATGGCCTGTGTAGTAATGGAGCTAGTCACCGGAGGCACCACTATCCCTGAGGAGAAGGAATTCGTCAAGGGACTGAGGGAAGTCTGCGACGATACTGATACACTGCTGATTTTTGATGAGGTCATCACGGGATTCAGACTGGCCCCCGGAGGTGGTCAGGAGGCTTTCGGTGTCATCCCAGATTTGACGGTTTTCGGAAAGGCGATCGGCGGCGGAGAGTTCCCCGTCGGAGCCGTGGGAGGAAGGACGGAGATCATGGAGCTAATGAGCAGTCAGAAGCACCCGAAGAAGTCGGAATGCGTTGCCCAAGGCGGGACATACTCTGGGAATCCGCTTGTGATGCGCGCCGGCTACGAAGCGACCAAAATCTATGAAGAAAGAAAACTCTACGCGCACATTGACAGACTGGGCGCCAAGTTGATGAAAGGGCTTGAGGAGGCCGTCGAGGATACCGGAGCTAATGCTCGTGTGACAGGATACGGGTCCAAGGTGAAGATCCATTTCCCAAAGCGTGGGTCCAAGGTCAACGACATGAAGTCATTGGTGATAAACCGTGACACCGAGATAGAGAAGCGTTACTTTGGGCAGCTGATTTCGAACAGGATATTTGCGCTAACCCAAGGCATGGTGCATTTCTCTATCTCGCTGCCACACACGGAGCAGGAAATCGACGATTTGATCTCCGCAACCCGTAGCTTCCTGAAGTCTGTGCCCAAGTAACACAAGGCGTGCGCCAAAAGTCATCGGAAACCGCTGGTCCTTCGGTCCGAATGTATGCTGTCTGTGATCGGCTGCTTTCAATCCATGTTGGCAACGGCGCTTGCGTCCTAATTCCCAGCCTGGTTTCAATGTGGGGAAGACTCGTCGACACCGTATACGATTATTCTGACTTAGCGTTCTTGTGGCGCTGTCATTGCCTTGCGTAGGTGGCCGGCTCTGAAGATGAGTAAGATGCTCAATGAAAGCGACAGTACCAAGACCCCAGCACTTGTCTCAAGTATTCCCTTCAAGCCTCCTAGGGAGGTTGAGTATCCCCCGAGTAGATTACCGATTGCCATGCCTAGGCTCAGCATCATGCTGTAGATTCCCATGGCAGAACCTCGGAGATCTCTACTGGCTCTGTCTCCGACATAGGCTAGTGCCGACGGAACCGTGGCTGTTGCCATGAAACCTCCCGAGGCTATGAGTGGAAGTTGTTGGTAGATACGTGGAGGGCTGTGCGAAATCGCCTCCAATGTGCTGATGAGTGCCAGTATCAACCCAACGACACCTATGCTGAGAGTCTTGCCTCTTCCTATCTTGTCAGATATCCTCCCGAATACAATAGATCCCACGCCCAACCCGAAAGCTCCAAGAGCCAGAGTCAATCCGACCTGTGAGAATCTGAGTCCGGATTCCATGAGTGACCGTGGTAAAACGAAAACTAGGCCCAGAATGGTAGTTAACCCGAGCCAGAGAGGCAGAATGGCACGCGTGTTTTGATCGAGGGCTGCTAGGGGGTTCACGTGATAACTCCCAGTTGAGGAATGGCTTGTCTCTTTAACCCAAATGATGCTCGCCACACCAGCGGCAAGAAGTAGAATGCCAGTTGCGACAAATGCGACTTTGTAGTTGCGGTCTGTAAGATGCAGAATGGTTGTAGCAAAGGATATTCCAAGAGCGTAGCCAAGTATGTTCGAGAAATCAAAGCCTCCCATGCTAACTCCCCTGTTACTCACTCCCGTCAGATCAGTGATCATGGTCAAGGAAGACACTGTAACCGCTGCGCCGGAGAATCCCATGACGGCATGTACAATCGCGATCGGGTAGACGTTTCTCGTTAGCGATATGGCCATCGTGAGCACGGAAATTGACAAGAGGCCAAACAATAGCATTCTTCGTCGTCCTTTCAAATCAACATACGCGCCGATCCATGCGGCTGAGACGAACTCCGCCAACGGATAAGTGGACAGAGCTATCCCAACACCGAAACTGCCCACTGCCAAGTACATGGGAAAAAGGAGAAGTACTGAGCCAAAGCCAATCCTGGTAACAAGCATCGCCAAGTACAGGACGAGCAATTGTCGCTTGTGGTCCACCTGTGGAAGGTCATTTCTCCCCACCGGCCCGTGGACTCGACTGAATCCTGACATCTTGATCTTCCCGTGCGCTCTCTGTATCTACAAAGACCTCAGCAATTGTGTGATTGATTACTTTGTTTGCGATCACTTCAGCTGAGGACTATAAGAGTCCCCTTCGTCTGTTCCAAGTGCTTTTGGTGGTCGGTTCTTCACTGTGTAGACAATCAGCAGTGCTTCAACCACCAAGTTTCCTGATGCAAAGAGGATGGAGGAGCCTCGGTTGATTGAGACAATGTAGAGTCCAAGAAGGCCAAGCAGGACCCAGACAAACACGAAATCCTTCACGAACCTAAGCTTGGTCGTTGCCTGGGTATCCTGTTTTCGGTTCTTTCTGCTGTCAATGTAGAGATAGATGCTCACAGTTGTCAGGAATAGTGCACTCCAACTGATGCAAACCGCCCAGAATCCCATTAGATCAGGATATGGCACCATCAATTGTCACTTCAGAACTTGCAGATCTTGTAGAAGAATACCTTGCCGGCGTCGACTAGGAGCAGGTAGGTCGCGACCATCAGTATCAGGAGCGCCCAGTAATTGACTGGAAGCGATGTGAATCCTAGGAATCTGCCGAGGATCGTGAACGGAAGTATCGTTCCAAACGCGACGGCCGAAAGCGTAAGCACCGTAAGCCATTTTCCGGGACGGCTTCTGATGAATGGTATCCGCCTAGTCCTAATCACGAATATCACGAGCACTTCAGTCCAGAATGACTCTACGAACCATCCGCTCTGGAACACTGAGGCTGAAGCGCCGAATATGAAGAGCATGATCCCGTAGGTCAGGAAATCGTACAGGGAACTGAATGGGCCGAAGAAGAGTGTGAACTTCCTCACGAAGCCTATGTCCCAGCGTCTAGGCCATTTCGTGTACTCTTCATCAACATTGTCGCTCGGCAATGTCATGTTCGACACGTCGTACAACAGGTTCATGAACAGTATCTGCATAGGCAACATCGGCAGAAACGGTAGAAAGATCGATGCCGCTGCCGCGCTGAACATGTTTCCGAAGTTCGAGCTTGTTCCCATCAGAATGTACTTTATTGTATTGCCAAAGATCTTGCGGCCTTCCTCGATTCCGTCAGCTAGCACACTAAGATCTTTCTCGAGAAGCACAATGTCGGCGGCACCCTTCGAAACATCTACCGCCGAGTCCACCGATATGCCGACATCCGCCTCATGAAGCGCAGGAGCGTCATTCACACCGTCACCCATGAATCCGACAACGTGACCATTTGCTCTTAGAGATTTTATGATGTCCAGTTTCTGTTCTGGAGTTATCCGAGCGAAAATGGTGGTTTCCTCGACGGCTGTTCGAATCTCGTTTGAACTCATCTGAGTAAGATCCGAGCCTCGAATAACCCTCTTTACTGGGATCTTAAGCTCCTCACATATCTTCACTGCCACAAGCTCATTGTCTCCAGTCAGTATCTTCACGTCAACTCCCATGCGCGTCAGCTCAGCAACAGCTTGTTGAGCATCCTCCTTCGGTGAATCAGTGAATATCAAGAAGCCAAGGAGGGTTAGATTCGACTCATCTTCAGCTGAATAGGAAGTTTTGGCATCTATCTTCCTGTAGGCTATCGCAAGGCTACGGTATCCTGCCCCTGAATATTCGGTCAGCTTCGCGTCAGTCAGCTTCTGAACGGAGTCTATGGCTTCGATCTTCCCTGTCAACTCAGCGTATTTGCATCTTGAAAGGACTGATTCTGGCGCCCCCTTGGTGATTAAGGTCAGGTCGTCGTCTTTTCTGACGACTGTCGACATCATTCGTCTTTGGTAGTCAAAGGGGACTTCATCAACGAATGCGTATGATTTGATCTCCTCTTGAACACTGTTTGCAATCGCGTACTCCCAGATCGCGACATCCATCAAGTTGCCTGTAATCTTCTCTCCGGTCACAGCGGAGTTGCAGAGCAAGGCATACTGGAGGATTCTCGATTCTCTCACCTCGCTAAGCGACGAGTAATCTTTGAGGACAATCTTTCCGCTTGTCAGCGTTCCTGTCTTGTCTGTGCAGAGGGCATCCATGTTGCCAAAGTCCTCGATCGAGACTAGGCGTTTGACGACGACCTTCTTCTTCGCCATTACTCTGGCTCCTTGGGAGAGGCTGATCGTCACGATGGCCGGCATCAGTTCCGGAACCAAGCCAACAGCGACCGCAAGAGAGAACAAGAGAGAACCTATGATCGGATGACCGACAACGGTATTCAACACGAATATTCCAATCACAAGGGCCAAGGTGAGCGTGATGAGCATCGTTCCATACTTCCTCACTCCCCTTTGAAACTCAGTCTCAGGACGAGATTCGGCCAAACTGGTTGATATTGATCCAAACTCGGTGTGTCCTCCGGTCGAGATGACTACGCCGCGACCGCTCCCATGCTGCACCACGGTGCCCATGAACAAGTAATTCGTCAACTGTTGCGGAGTCGGTTGTTGGAGGTTGAGGGCATCAAGGGTCTTCTCGACAGGAAACGATTCTCCTGTCAGTACTGATTCATTGATCTGGAGTTCTCTACACAGAACTATCCTCATGTCGGCTGACACAACATCTCCAACATAGACGGTAACTACATCGCCCGGAACCACAAGCTTCGCATCGATCTCAGAAGGTTTGCCATCTCGTGTCACGACAGCCTTCAATGATACGCTCTGGCGCAGGGCCTGCACAGTCTTCTCTGCCTTGTACTCGTTATAGAAACCTAAGATGACGCTAAGGCAGATCATCGCCAATATCGCTATTGACTGCTCGAATTGACCGAAGAAACCAGCCACAATAGCGGCTGCAAACAGAATTCCGGACACTGGATTCCTGAATTGCCGAAATAGCACCTGGGTCCAGCTGAAGCCCTTCTCAGGCAACTCGTTGGATCCGAACGTCTTGAGACGCTGTTGCGCCTCCTGCGAGGATAGCCCTTGTTCACCGGTCTCAAGCGCCTTGTATACGTCCGTAGAATGGATGGACCAGTAATCTTCGCGTGAGGCTTGGGTCTTCTGTTTTGATACCGTAGTATTCCATCCGCCTCAGCCGAGAGTGTCAAACCGCCCCAAAGTCGGCCGCGATATAGGCCTTCTGTTGGTTTACGTGGCCCCGGTTCGTGAACGCTACGTCCGGGCGCCTTAGGCAGGGTCCTCGTGAGTGTCTATTCTATCAATCATTGGGTACGCAGCCTTGATCGCGTTCTCCAGTTTGGTAGAAGCATCGTGCGCCTGCTTCATAGTTAGGTTCGGGCCAAAGTAGCAATGAAGCACGAGATGAAGTCTGTCGCCGATTCTACTCGCTCTGATTCCGCGAACCTTCTTGATCTCGGGAAAGCGCGTCGCTACGTGTTCGATAAACGATTTGAATTCTGTCCCGCCACCTCGTAGCTCTCTAGAAATCAGATCAGAGGCAGATTCCATATGAATGGTGATCTCTGAGATCTGTGGGTTGGCAGCTTTCAGCTTCCTTTCAATCTCTTTTGAGATCTCATCTGCATGTTTCACTGTCATATTTGCGCTGACCTCGAGGTGAAAGTCAAGGCACGTCTTCTCGTCGATTCTCTGAACGTGCACATTGTGTACTCCTCTAGATCCCGGCACCCCGTCTGCAATTTCCTTCACGAGTGTTCGAATATCGTCTCGATGATGTCCTTGCGGGTCTGTCTGGACAGTCACCCTAGACTTGGGCAGGATATGTCTTACTTCGCGTTCAACCTTCGAAGCGATTCTGTGAACATCCTCGAATTTGAGGTTAACATCAATCGATACATGAAGGTCCACATCACATCTCTTTCCGGTTACGCGCACAGTTACATGGTGACAATGCTTCACGTCGGTTAGCGTCTCGACCCTCTTCTTGATTGCCCGCGCGATCTCTTTCTCCGAGCGCTCGACAAGAGGAATGGGCAAACCTCGCACCTCTACGAAATTGGACTAGTTCACTGACGGTATTAGCCGTTTGGTTTTAGCCACGTACGTCCAGCATTCTTTCCACTTCTCCTCAGAAACATCCCTCTTCCCCGAGGGTTACCTAAACATATCCCGGGATTGCCTTGGGCGACACGAGTGCCAGCAAGTCATGTTAGAAGGCAAGAATCCAGCGAGGATGAGAAGGACCTGAGGAAAGATGCGCCCGCACCAAACGCTGCCGGTCCTACGGTGAAGCCGCTTGATTCGTCAACGTCAGATTCTATGGCGAAATCGTGAGGGTTCACCTTAGAGCAGATTGTAGACCGGCGAGCAGAGACAGGTTACTCCACCATCTCCTTTGTAGAACTCAGAAACGTCCACTTCAACGGGCCTGTAGCCTGCTACCTTGAGTTTCATGACTGTTTTGGGAAAGCCGGAAGGGATAATCACTCTATCGGCCCCTACGTACAGGGCGTCTGTAGCATAGGCTTCCTCAAGTGGTATCTTGATGAGTCGAAAATCAGGAAATGATATTGGATCAACTAGGTCGGGCGCTATGATCATAGTTTTCCGGCTGAGATACGAGCAGCCGCAAAGAAGGTGGAGGAGACTCGTCTTCACCGCTTTGACGGGAAGATGATCTAAACATGCGGCAAGTTGCCTGATGCCGTTCTCGTTTGTCCTCTGAGATTCTCCAACGATGATGCCTTGCTCAGTGATTACGGCGTCTCCTCCCTCCAAAGTGCCTGGGCTTACTACGGAGTTGATCGTTCCAATGCCCACTTTAAGATCACTCAGATCCTCGCGTAGTGCTTCCTCTTCTCCTCTGCGACTGGTTTCACCAAATCTACCTATCACAGTTCGACGTGACCCGAGTATCGCAGGATCCTGCATGAAAACAGAATCAGGAAAATCCTCCAAAGAAGTCAATTCAATAACCCGCAATCCCGACTCTTTCAAAGTTGAAACGTACTGCTTATGCTGTTCCTTTGCGAGACTCAGGTCAATGCTAGTCTTCGCTGGGTTCGTCGAGACGCACTTCACGTAAGCATTACCGGGTGGACGGACAAGAACCGTTTGGAAGAATCTGTTCGCGTCGCTCAATTCAGGTATTTTCGCTCCTTCTCCTCAACCGGCGCGCGATTCAGAGTGCACGAGGTCAGGATTCATTCTAGGACGTGGATGTTCTTCTTCGCGCATATCTCTTTGAGGATCTTGGGCCAGGCTGTGACGCTGACTTCGCCTAGGTGAGCCTTCTTGAGTAGTATCATGTATGTGCGTGACTGTCCGATTCCGCCGCCAATACTCAGTGGAAGTTCGTTCTTGATGATTCCCTGGTGGTAGGGCAGCTTGAGGAAATCTAGTTGGTGGGAGATCTCCAACTGTTTTCTGAGAGTATCTGCATTAACCCGGATGCCCATCGATGTGAGTTCGTGTCGGCGTTTCGTCACTGGATTCCAGACTAATATGTCGCCGTTAAGGCCATGCATCGTTCTTCCCTCGTCCGACTTGGTTTCGGTAATCCAGTCGTCGTAATCGGCGGCGCGCATCTCATGCGGATAGCCGTCCTTGAGCACCCAGCCAATTCCAATGATGAAGATGGCCGGATACTTCTTCAGGGTCTCTGTCTCGCGCTGCTTGCGTGGGAGGTCAGGAAACATGTCCAGGATTTCTTCGGCGTGTAAGAACTTGAGTTCGTCAGGTAGGCTGGGATATTTGTCCGTTTTCAGTTGAGGGAAGAGCTTCTGTATATGGGTTTCAGCGCCTTTGAGTACCTTCCAGATCTTCCTTACAGTGTCTTTTAGGTAGTCTAGGTTACGCTGGTCGGCTGTGATCACCTTCTCCCAATCCCATTGGTCCACGTATGCGCTGTGGTCGTGATCGAGGAAGTAGTCCTTGCGCACGGCGCGCATGTCGGTGCATATGCCTTCGCCCGCTTTCATGCCAAACTGCTGCAGCGCAACTCGCTTCCACTTGGTTGCAGCCTGCACGATCTGAGCATCAATCGGGTGCTTGTTGTAGTCGTTGGAAATATGGAATTGAATGGGCGTGCGCGATCCATCGCGATCGAGCATATCGTTGACGCCGCTCTCAACGTCAACAATTAGGGGAACCTGAACCATCATCAAATTGAGCTCTCTGCACAGGTTCTCCTCGATGTAGTTTTTCGCCGCAAAGATCGCTCTCTGCGTATCCTTGCGGTCCAGCGAGGAGTTGTAGTCTCTAGGCAGGATCTTCTCCAACTCTTCGTAATTGCCAACGCCCGGACCTGCTAGGTCCGCTTTCTTGCTCGCCATTAATCGTCACACTCTACCAAGACTCAACTTCAGTCTCCGAATGTTCGCAAATCTCCAGGCAGTCGCTCAAGCCGACTTGCCTGGTTTGGTTGCAGCTCTGAAAGATGGTTAAAGCTGTTACGGCCTGCTGCTGTCGACTGCCGGATCGTAGGCGTACTTCTCACTTACAGCCCTGTCGAATGGAGCTTTCCTTGAGGGGCATTTGTTTCTTTGACACAACTGGCAGCTAACAAAGGTCTCCTCCGTGGGGAAGATGATTCCGGAGATGGATTTCCGAGGCACCATCATTAGACCCGCGGTTAAGGCCACGCCGATCGTGTCTTCGACGTGACCAAGGAGTGAGAATAGTTCCCTCTGCTGCTCTATGGGCCAGTCC
>Ga0208039_1001147_pt1 | contig 11586 bp, 9 predicted proteins | sample June2015DPH_20_1_2_FD_184722 | JGI IMG/M metagenome (GOLD analysis project Ga0208039, IMG submission 184722) | Peatland microbial communities from SPRUCE experiment site at the Marcell Experimental Forest, Minnesota, USA - June2015DPH_20_150... | ecosystem: Environmental > Terrestrial > Soil >...
AGCGACGGAGCTAACACCTTTGCATTCTTCGACGATTTCTTGGGGTCATCAAATGATGCTACTAAGTGGATCTCGACTGGAACAGGTTCCCTGAGCGTCAGTAACAGCGAACTCGGCTTGAACCATCCGATGAATGTGACTACACGGGGAACCTACACTGGCGGATATGCCGCTCGGTTCAAGGTTAAAACTGGCGCAGTCACGGCTGGTGCATGGGTTGTAGGCTTCGTCACCACGCCGGGTTCATCATTGGCGGTGGATGAAACAACTGCGAGACGCCATGGTACACACATACTACGACTACGCTTGCGCAGACACTACGGCTACACTTCAGGTGATGGGGCACACTACGCCTACCACAACTCTACAACTAGGGTTCTGACAGGGGACACGGAATACCATACATGCGAAGTGCGGAGAACTGGAACCGCTGACAAGTTTCAGATTGATACTGATTCAGAGGTGACTGGCAGTCACCCGACCAATCTAGCAAGACATGTCCGGCTCCACGCCTACAGCGCGGACATGATTGTAGACTATGTGGTGGTTAGAAAGTACGTGAACCCTGAGCCGAGTCATGGGGCTTGGGGCCCCGAGGAAAACGTTCAGCCAGTACGAAACGTTAGGGTACGGTTGGCTTGAGGTCGTATGTGTGGCGGTGATTGTTGGCGTGGTCGTGGTATATGCTGTGCTGCGGCTGAAGGATCGTTCCGATAGGAGAGAGGCACACGCGTTACGTATTATGGTGGTTGGACAGTGCTGGTACTGGGTTCGGTGATTAACCAGACATCTCGGTCGACGAGGTGGCTTCCAATGAACCCTGCGCCTCCAGTCACCAGTATCCTCAATCGTACTCCGACTAATCTCAATTCTGAATCAAAGAAGCCTGGGCGGTTGCATGGAGGTTTCGGTTCTCTGAGAATCAAGTGCTTGATTGAGACGAGTTTACAGGTTGTGACACTTCGCCGGCGTATTTTGGGGTCCTCACGTGGATCGCGTCCAAGTTTGTAACGTCTATTTCGTACTCTTGCCCTTCTTGGATGTTGTATCTTGAAGACGGTAGTGGCATAATGACAAAGAACTATCTATCTGTTCTAGTCCTTGTATGATGACAGATTTGCCTCAGTGAGCGAATCCGACGGAGGAGGGAGGAGCGAGCAGTGTCTTTCAGACTCAGGACTGGCGACATACGGGATGGACGAGGATAGCAGTTGAGTCAACCATTCGTGTCTGTCGTTATTCCTGCCTTCAACGAGGAAAATCAAATTGCCAGTTGCCTGGAGTCGGTCAGTGCAAACGACTACCCCAGTTTTGAGGTAATTGTTGTAGACGACTGCTCAGTAGACAAGACTGCCGAGATTGCATCCAGATATCCCGTGGTCTTGGTCAGAAGAGAGTCAAGAGGAGGAATCGCAAGGGCGCGCAACGACGGCATAGCGGTTGCAGGCGGGACGCTCATTGCATTTACGGACTGCGACTGCAGGCCGAACCGTGACTGGCTCACTAGGATGGTTGAACGCGTATACGAGAGCAAAGCTTCGATTGTGGCGGGACGCGTCATAACCGACTTCTTCAAGGTCCTTCCGCCAATCTTCGCTGCAAATATCAACTTGGGAACAGAACCTCTAAGCGCGTCCACCAGCAATGTGATATACGAGAGATCGGCTCTTCTCGCGGCTGGAAGTTTCGACCCTGAGTTCAAGCGAACCTCAGACTACGACCTAATGCTACGGGTCATGGCGGATGGCCACAAGTTGGCATTCTGCGATGAAGGTGTGGTCTTCCATGAGATTGAACATGTCGGGTTGGTCGGGCTTTGGAAACGCAGTGCCGAATGTCGCTATTCAGCTCTGCTGTTCAAGAGGTATCCAGGCTGGACGCGAAAGTGGTTGCGAATGAAAGGGCCTTTCACGAGATTGACGATCGCGCTGGGATTTGTCGTCTTCTGTGCTTTCCTGTCACTAGTCCTTTCCCTCGTTTTGAACATGGTCGAGATGCCGTTGCTCCTGATCGCGGCATTCCTTGTGTATGCAATGGCGTATAGGAGGTCGATGATCGCAAAAGGTGCCAGAGTCACGCTTCGTAGAGTCCTGCTCGGTTCTATGGCAATGCTGATCTATTCCGTGTTCGCCTTTGTCTGGAACGTCCGAGGATCTATCAGATACCGTGCGCTACTACTGTGAGTAGGCCAACACGATCAGGATGGTCATTGGTCCGGCCAACAGGAACCGCCGAGCAATGAACGGCGCTTGCACAAAAGATCCCAAGGGCAGAGCTGCCGCGAAGATCGTTTCGAAAGGGTCACCTTGAGCGAGTTCAGTCAAGAAATAGAGCTCAAAAGAAGCAACTGGTTCGCAGTTCGGACTGATACTTCAACGTCTACGGCCCAAGACAGCATTCTGGCCAGTAGCGGAGTCATATCAATATTCGCTAGAAGGATACTGCGAGGGCAACCGCTAACAATCTTCGGCGGATGGCTCTCAATCCCGAGACTTCGTGTACGTCCACGAGTTGTGGACGCGACAATTCGAGCATTGCAGAGGACGTTCCAGAGTAGAGTGTTCAACATCGCGAGGGGAGTCGCGAAGTGACAGTCTTAGACCTAGCTAGGATGATGCAGGAGTCGTCAATCGACGATCAGAACTGAGGTTCTGACCGCCGCGCTTAGGAGACCCTCGCAGGGGTGTGGCGGACATCACGAAAGCTCACAAAGATCTGGGATTCACACCGAGAATTTCTCTGAGATACGGGCTCTCTGCAACAATACGATGTTACCACGACCATCAAAGTCCCGCATCGTCTTGACGATAATGGTTGATGTAAAAGCCATTATCCAAACCCCTAACCGCCAAGTACAGGACGTTGTTCACAGTGTCGACCCTCAACCTTGGACCAGACGGCGTTGCCCCAGGAAGAGCGTTCCGGCCTGGAAAGTCTGTTTAGGATCTTGGCTACCGTCGTTGAGGAAGAAGTGGTTGTTTATTGTATATTTGCAAGTCGTCAACCCAAATTCGGTAAGGTGAGAACGTGTCACTCGTATCGTAGTAGATTTTTGCGAGAGACACAAACCATCGTGGCTGTGAAGGGTCCTTAGTGGGAATATTCTCAACATCGAACACCATTTTTCCGTCAATCCAGACTTTCACAATTCCGTTGGTCGGATCGCGGTAGACATAGTATTGGACGTTAAACCATCGGCCGCGAGGCAGCGCATAATTATGTATGGCACCGTAACTGATGTAACTGTTGACGTTTCTTACTTCCAATGTCAAGTCGAATATGCTCTTTGTAGTGTCTGGTTGACGGATGTGGACAGCCGCATATGGCAGGTAGGTGGGCTCGTGGGTGAAGAATGGATTGACGAGTTCATACCAATTGTCTTTAGGTGAGTGTAGACCCCAGTCTCCTGGCAAGTAGAGCCATACTGACAAGAAGATTTCATCGCCAACCAAATTCTGTACGTTATCAATATCGAATTGATTACGCCGAGACTCAGTGATGTTGTTTACCTCCATTCCAACACAACGGCTGCCACTATGGCAAGTAATCCCTGGCGTATGCCTATCCAACCCCTCCATCCACATGGACGCCCCCGCGTCTGTGTATCCCCCTGTTGCGTTCTCGAACGAAAACCAATCCGGGATTGCTCCCATGTCTAGACGATGTGCAGACAGCTTAGTCACTTTCTCAAAATCCGTAGCATAAACCAAATGCACACTAGAACTGACTTGCGCAGCGTATGGCGCGGCTACCGTGGCCAGGAGTACAACAAGCGCCAGGACAAAGGACACGACAATCCGGATAAGCAGTCTAGACATTTCTTGTCGCCAGCGAAGCAAGAGGAACACTTGCCCCGGCGAGAAGTAGACTTGCCCCAGCCAGACGAAGCAACTTTCGCCGGGTAACTCTTACGTCCTTCAATGCGTCCTCAGTTCGACGTCTTGTGTCTGCGCTGTGTTGAAGAGATTGTCACCGTCCTTAACAGAACATTGTGACAGGTTGTCTTCGCCAATGCGTGGGCGACACGATTGCGGTCATCGTATCCCAAGCTTGGTCCAAGTCTGGTACTGAGAACTGTTGCCCGGATGGGGCGGCTAGGATGGCCCTTTTCGTTTTCCATTTCAGCTCTAGGACTTGCCGAAAACACTGTATGGTCGCAAAAAGGCCGTTGTCTATGAGTGTTCCCTCAATGAATCGAGTTCGTCCCCGGTCTTGGTTACGTCAGCGATGCTTAGAGCTATGTCCCCGCTGCGAGTCGGGTAGAACTTCAACTCGTCGTAACATCGAAATATGGCCCTTGAACATAGATCGGGTCAGAAGGGTCAACTGAGAGTGGCCCAAGAACACCATAGGATATTGCTAGTCTCTCCCCCGTTCTACAGGCTATTCAAGAATACTTATTCGCTCGATACAAACCGTCTGGGCTTGGCCTACCTGGCAGCCGTCATAAGGAGGGAAACCAATTGGAATGTCCTGCTATACAACTCAGATTTCTATCCTCAGGGTGAACCTTGGAGCATCACGTACCTAACGGGCAAAGGATTTCATAACTACTCAAGGGGACTGCACGATCTGTCGCTACCAGTCTGGTCAGAGGTTAGGGGAACAATATCACAATATAGGCCCGACGCCGTAGGTATCGCCTCTACTTCGGCCGACTTCGGTTCAGCACAGATTGTAGCTAGGCTTGCCAAGGAGATTGACGGAAGCATAACTGTAATTGTCGGCGGCCCACACGCCTCAACCGTCGGATCGGAAGTGCTGAAGTCCCCGTTCATCGATGTGTATGTCAGAGGAGAAGGAGAGAAGACTATTGTGGAACTGCTTACGTCAATAGATAGGGGTAAGTCCTTTCGTGGAATTGACGGTCTAGGTTATCGGGAACACGGCAAGGTTGTCGAGAATCCGCCAAGGAAATACATAGCCAATTTGGACTCTCTTCCTTTTCCTCATACGGGCGCTCAAGAAGTGTTGAAAGACTACCCTAAGTATCCTGCCTCTGCGTTCGGGAATATCATGGCGACCCGAGGTTGCTTCTATGATTGCCTTTTCTGTGGCTCTCGCGAAATATGGGGTCGGAAAGTGAGATTCCGCTCCCCGGCGAATGTTGTAGAAGAGATTAGAGGCCTTCAGAGAAGAGGAGTAAGATCAATCAGTTTTGAAGATGACACTTTCGGCGGTACGGATAGCTATTTACATGAGCTTTGCCAAGCGATTATCAAACATTGCCCGGGTTTGAAGTGGAGCTGTGAAATTCGTGCCAACCTTGTCAAAGAACAGAATATTGCTCTCATGAAAGCAGCTGGGTGCTATAGAATACAAATAGGCGTCGAGTCTGGGAATAACGCGATACTAAGAGCAGTGAGAAAGAACCTGACCATAGAACAGACTTTGGAAGCATGCAAAATCATCAAGAAGCATGGCATGGAGTTGGAGACCTTTTTCATGATTGGCTTTCCATGGGAGACGACGAGCACCCTCAACGATACTCTGGCGGCGATGGGCAAGGCCAGTGCAGATAAAATAGTCTATAACATTTTTACCCCTTATCCAGGTACAGAAGCGTTTGACCTATGCAAGGGATATGGTCTGATCAGAGAGGGTCACGATCCGTCCCTACACTATCACCAGAGTCCAGCGAACTGTTTTTGCATGAACATGAGTTGCTCAGAATTTGGAGCTATTGCTCGTGGGATTGAGGTGATCGTTGAAAGGTACAACAGGGTTAGGAGAATTAGAATGCTGTTTTTATCTAGCCCCGCTTCGATGGCGCTTTCATTCGTTCGCAAGATTCAAAAAGATGGGGTTGCTCACGCCTTCAGGGTGGCAGCAACCCTATTGCGGGGGGATATATCTTACAAGTGAGTCGTCTTTTTGCTCTGGAATCTTCGCTCCGTAATCCAAAGAGTCACTTGGGTATTCACGAGTACTGTACAATGTCTGCGTGGTGACCGTCTGTTCTCGCAAGCAAAGAACCAAGGTTCAAAGAAGTGCCGATCTCCTATACATACGGTCTTAGGGGACGTTCGAAAATACGGTTCAGCGACGGGTTCACGTGCTTGCCGAGGCTCGTGAAGCTAAGAATTTCCCGCGGAAAAAGAGAGCCGGTGGAGGGGCTTCCTCCTAAACTGAGTGAAGCACGCTTTCGCTGAAGCGCTTAGGAATTTGAGATTGAACGTAACGCAGGGCAGATAGGGGATGTCTAGGATTCGTTGGACGGTTCTCAACCAAGATGCCTGATGCTGTTTCCGTCGTCATGACTACTCAATGGAACTCATGAGAGAGACGGTTGAAGCGCTGAATTCGGTCCAAGCCCAATCATTCTTGCCAAAGTCATTCTGGTCGTTGAAGGTGACGAGCCCGTCAAGAAGAAATACGGTCCGAAACGGGAAGAGAGGCGATCAGTCCAGAAGGCCCCTTCAGGTCTTCCTCGATTGCAGTGCAGTGCTGCAAGAATCAGCTTGTCGTGATGAACTGACACAAACACGACGAGATCGTCTTGAAGTTCGTTCGCGAACGTGGAATCAGATCATGATAATAGTACGTTCCATCCGTTTGTTGCTGATCTAGCAATGATGTCGTCCATGAGTAGAGTGCCATGTCCTCCAATGAGTTGACCACGGTCGCTCGGAAGGCGGCGCGTGGAGGAATGTTCCTATTCATTGGCAATGCCTCCTCAACCGTGATTCAAGCAGTAGGCATAATCATAGTCGCGCGTCTTCTCGGTCCATCCAGTTACGGCCTATACACGTTGGCGATTGTCATACCCATGCTTCTCATCTCGCTCTCCGACGGAGGCATAAACTTCGCGCTTGTAAGATTGCCGGCTAGACTCACCGCCGCGGGCGACCGCCCCGGAGCAAGCAGACTGATCAAACTAGGATTCCTGCTTAAGCTCGCGGTCAGCGCCGCCGCCTTCCTGGTCTGCTATGCTGGCTCCACCCAGATCGCAACCATCTTGCTGAACAGGCCGGAGTTGGCGCCGTTCCTACAACTTGCTTCTCTCATGATCATCTTCCAAGCCATCTACGACGCGACAAACAACTCCTTCATCGGACAAGATCTCATGCAGTACAGCGCAAGCACGCAGATTACTATGGCAGTACTGAAGGGCACGCTTGGACCTGCGCTTGTATTGATCGGCCTAGGAATCAGAGGTGCACTCTCGGGATATGTCTTGGCTCTGGCCGCCGCAGGACTGACTGGTGCGGCGATCCTCTTTACTAGACATGCGCGTTCTTCAGGGCAGGCCGGTGACTCGGTATCGATGGAGCTGCGTGAACTCCTCGGTTACAGCTTGCCGCTGTACCTGGCTTCGATCCTGAGCGTTTTTCTTACTCAGTATCAGAGTATTGTGCTCGCTCATTTTGCGAGCAACCTGGAGATCGGGAACTTTGGTGCAACCTGGAACTTCACCACGTTCATGATGATTCTCGTCTATCCTATTACGACGGCGATGTTTCCCATGTTTTCGAAGATGGATCCCAAGAGTCAGAAGAGTGACCTTGCGAGGGGATTTGTATTAGCGGCTAAGTACACATCACTGCTTATGGTCCCCGCCTCTGTTGCAGTCATGGTCTTTTCGCGGGACCTCATCTACCTGACCTACGGCAGTAGCTACAAATTCGCTCCTCAGTACCTTGTGTTGTTGTCTGCACTCTATCTGCTAACGGCGATCAGCTACTTGGTTCTCGGGAGCTTCCTAAACGGGGTGGCTGACACCAGGACCGTTGTGAAGATGAGCGTTCTATCGTTGGCGGTCTACTTGCCCCTGGGGCCTCTTCTCGCATGGCTTTGGGGGCCGTACGGGGTTCTAGTTGCGTACATTCTCTCCAACGCTGCTTCAACAGCCTACGGAATCCGCCAAACCTCAGTGAGATTCGATGCTCGACCCGACCTGAGAGCGGGTGGAAGGGTTCTCCTCGCCGCCTTGGGGGCAGCTGTCCCAACGGTCGCATTGATTCAGCTGGACGGTGCGGGAGTTGGCGTAGTCAATCTCATCTTTGGGGGACTCCTATACCTGCTCGCCTATCTGACCTTGGCTCCGACAGTGGGGGCTCTGAGTAAGCAGGACATCCTTAACTTGAGGACTCTCCTAGGCGGCACGCGCATGGTTTCGATGTTGCTGAACCCGATATTAGATTATGAATCGAAGCTACTTTCTATGAAAAGACGGGGCTAGGCTGCTGTGAGGCTGCATACGAACGGCGACCCCGCTGCAAATGCAGTACCCAGATGCCTTTCATAACGTTTCACTGACCATCTTGTGCGCGGAACACGTACTTTGGATTTTCCAAACCTTCGTCGGCTCGACGATAGTTCTATTTTCGCAAGCGTACCTTTGCACGATCCTGCACCAGGCGGGGAGCGCGGATCTGATCTGATGAAGGATCAACGGGTTGGCTGCTCATCTAGAAAGGTAGCGACTATTTTCTAGTGATTACCATCACAAAACTAGATTAACCGCAATCCAATACTGCACGTTGGCTGCTTCAACATGTCAAAGGTCGTTCTCGCAAGTATGCCTCAGCCTATGCTGGGCTCGCGGGAACGTCAGATACGCGAACTTCTATCCGGAAACAAGGGTTCCGTAAGCTATGCTTGGTTACGTGTGCTGTGGCATAGGAGCGTCAGGAACGGCCACTGGACCAGACTGAGCCTGCCGAAGAGAGGACTATACCGGTGCGCTCTATGGATCGCCAAAGCAAGGGGCAGTATCAGCAACATGAAATTCGTGGTGCAAATCCTACGAATCGCGCTAGAACTTCTCAAGAGCTTTCAGAGTCGCATCGAGTCAGCAGGCAAGAAGAGAGCAATGATCCTGTTCGAGACCTATCGGCAGCCAGGCGGGGTCTTCAGTTGGGCTGCACGAATGAGGGAATGGTTGCATGATCCCAAGTACATCTCGTACCTTGGCGTATTGGAGGTGAATGCGTAGGATGAACAAAGATCAAGGAATCGGCGCCGTGCTTCTCGTTGCCAGCATAATTGGAGTTATCGTTTACGCGTGGCTCCTCTACGCTTACGCGATTGTGGTTCTGCAGATTACGGCGTTCATTGCAGTTGCAGCCGTGCTTGTAATCGCAGCTTGGATTGGGTGGACGATGGCGACAACGCCTCCACCAGCACCGTTCGAGCCTGAACCCGCCACGACAAGCGTCAGCCCGGAAGAGAAGGCCTCATCATGATTTGGGGGCGATTCGAATGCTTGGCTTTTTCAGCTGGGGTGGATGCGAGGCTATAGTTTGCTTTTTGCAAGGAGCCATACTTGGACCGGTATGAACGTTGGTATCTTCATTGCTAGCTCATTCATGACTCTATCACAGCGGTTGAAATCGATCCAGATAATGCCCGCGCGCTGGAGTAGTACGAATAACAGAGTGCATTCAAGGATGTGCATGATATCCGGCGATCTTCGCACGAATGAGTCGCGGAATCTTCCCTCGCTTCCTGAGATACATTATCCCGACTCCAGTACTCAAAGTCGCAGGGGAAGAAACTCATCGCTGTCGACATTCTGTATGTTGAAGACGGAGGCTGAACCGAAACAGCGAAATCTCGGCCATTGTACCAGGGGGCAGAGGGTCAACCTGATTTGAGTCCGCACCACCCTGAAACTGGTGAAGAAATCCAATATCACATATCTGCCCAGAGAGGACAAATAGGGAGCTATGTTTTCTTGCCCGGCGATCCCGACCGCGTCCCAAAGATAGCCAAGCTCTGGGATTCAGCGCACGAAGTTTCCTCTCATCGGCAGTATAGGATCTGGACAGGCACACTAAATGGAATGACTGTCTCTGCTTGTTCCACTGGCATAGGTGGCCCGTCAACATCCATCGCCATCGAGGAACTGGGCAGAATCGGGGCGGACACGTTCATTCGAGTCGGTTCTTGCGGGTCGCTGATACCTGATCTCGAATGTGGGAACCTTGCCATTTCTACAGCGGCCGTGCGACTCGACGGCACCAGCAAGCAGTATGTGGAACCAGAGTACCCAGCTGCTGCAAGTCTCGATGTGACCCTGGCTCTGGTTGAGGCTGCTCAGAAGCTCGGCAAGAAGTTTCGCGTAGGTTACACAGCATCAGCCGATAGTTTCTACGTCGCCGAGGGGCGTCCTGGAGTTGGCGGATACTTGCCTCCGAATGCAGAAGGGCTTGTTGAACGCCTTCGAAGCCAGCAAGTCATCACAATGGAAATGGAGGCTTCGGCGATCTTCACATTGGCATCCCTATATGGATTCAGAAGCGGTTGTATCCTTGCGGTTTACGCTAACCGAGCGACTGATACATTTGATCCTAAAGGGGAAGAGGATGTGTGTCAAGTTGCCGTTGAGGCCATTCGCATTCTAACCAAATGGGACGCGGATAGGCGGAAGGCTGGGAAGAAGCAATGGTCACCTAGCCTTAGCTTCTGACCAACAATCGTTGGGGGAGCCATATCGCGTTCAATTGGAATCGTCGGCGCCTTGGCTCATTTTCGCCACAGCGCAACGAGTAGTCTCTCTTTGTAGCTCAACACGGGCTTCGCCAAAATCGCAGTTGCAGGTGTATTGGAAAGGATAGTCTCTAGGTTGTGGTATCAGGTCTGTTCGCAGCCCCAAGAATTTGGGCCAGGGTCAGATACATGGCTTGGAAAAGGAAGGCACAGGTATGACAGCTCATGCCACCACCAAGGGTCACCACTAGGTCAACTTCACGTCAATCAAATCGCGTGAGGAATGCATGTTTACGGAGATAGTGTCATGTTGCATGTTGGGAGGGACACAGATTCAGGATGCTTGGTCATGCCGTCCCAATTCTTAGTTCGTCCTGGTTCCAGAAATCAGAGGACGTCTTCATCGACTCATGCCATGCGTTCTAGAATTGATCATGTTGTTTATCCAGGCTATGATCATTTCGCACGTTACCCTGCTGATCTCGTTTCCCGAAATGATGATGTCAGCATAGCGCTTGGTCGGTTCAACATACTTCAGGTGCATCGGTCGGACACTTGTCATGTACTGCGCAATCACCGACTCCAAATCTCTTCCGCGTTCGTTCACATCTCTTCTTAACCTTCTAATGAAACGAACATCTGGATCTGCATCAACGTAGATTTTGAGGTCCATTAGATCTCGGAGACTTGAGTCAACCAAGGTCGCAATACCTTCGATCAAGATTACTGGTTTTGGATTGAACAGAACCCTCTCTTTACTCCTAATGTGCTGGGCAAAGTCATACACAGGAATCTCTACGCTATGTCCTTCTAAAAGTCTGTTCAAGTCAGTGACTAGAAGGGATGTTTCAAGAGCATCAGGGTGGTCATAGTTTATCATGCTTCGCTGCTCCGGTGGAATCCTGCTTCGGTCCTTGTAGTACGAATCATGCCTAAGATGTTCAGCACTGTCTTTGCCTACAGCGTTGATTATCTCTTCTGCTAGAGTCGTCTTTCCCGCACCCGATCCGCCACCAATCCCGACAACAATTGGTTTCATGTCGTGTTGCCAACGAGCTCTAGGATTTCCTCATATCCTATTGAAAAACAGTAGACTTGAGTTGATCGCAGGAGGAGTTCCCAGGGCAGTGTCGGACGATCCCTTGGTTTTGC
>Ga0208039_1001171_pt1 | contig 11387 bp, 10 predicted proteins | sample June2015DPH_20_1_2_FD_184722 | JGI IMG/M metagenome (GOLD analysis project Ga0208039, IMG submission 184722) | Peatland microbial communities from SPRUCE experiment site at the Marcell Experimental Forest, Minnesota, USA - June2015DPH_20_150... | ecosystem: Environmental > Terrestrial > Soil >...
AGCCCAGTCAGGACGATGTTGACTCCGCTCGGAGAAGTGAAGCCCTCGTAGACTGTGAGTGTCACAGTGTACACTGCGTGATAATTCGATTCATCACAGCTTTCACCAGAATAGCAGCGCAGGGTCTTCTGATAGGTTGGCGAGACAGCGATGTCGACATCAGTAACGGTCAGTTCGAGTACGGTGGAGCGTATGATCTGCACGGCGTGAATGATGTAGACAGCGTCGATCTCAATGTCGTACTTGCTAGTGATCTGTGCCGTGTCAGTGCTAGTTATCGTGAGGACAGCCGAGTTCGGCGGCCGAACCTGCACGCTAGCTGGAACTATCCTCACTCCTAACGGTGGTTGAGTGACGATTCTGATCGTCACAGGATCATTGAAGCTGTGAATTGAATCCAGGGGAAGTGTCACGCTGCTCTCGATTTGTCGAAGAACAGTTATCTCGGTCTTGTCATCATGCCAAATGAAGTCTCCCACGTCTAGAGTGTAAACGTCAGTGCGAACCACGTTAGGGGGGGAGGCAGTATCGAAAGCCGAAATATAGTACTGAATGTAGAGACCGGACACCTCAGATGATGGTACGGTGTACGAGTACGTGCAAGTGGAGGAGGTTGAACACGCGGCCTTCAGAAGCATGGGCACATTAACCAAGTCTCCAACGATCACTCCGCCTTGCTGGGGAGCGGATTCGACGATCCTGTACGACAGCGTAACGTTCAGCAAGTTAGAGCCGGTGACGTTTGCATCGAAAGTGATAGGATTCCCGATCGTGAACGGTGGTGCCGGGGGATTGTGAGTTATCGTGAGGGTTGTGGTACCACCACCCAATGGTCGATAGTATGCTAGTGCAGCAATGCCACCAATCACCGCCAGCGTGATGAGAATCACCACGAGCAATATTGTACGAACCGATACTGGCGCCGGGGCGGGCGGTGTTGGAGCTTGCGGGTACATCGCTTGCTCAACCACGTAAGGTGCGGTCGCTTGCTCAACCACGTAAGGTGCGGGCGCAGGTGTTGTTACCGCTGTGCCGGCGTTCTGTGAAGGTACAGGTATCGACTCCTTCGTCTTGGCGTCAGCTCTAAAGAAGCCTGATTGCCCGGTCTGCGAATCAATGACCATAGCCGTCACCAATGGGGAAAACTGTTGGAGTTTGAGTTGAGTCTCCACATCCGTCTCCGACATGAAGACGCCACCACGGACATGGGAATGGTACCAACCCACGATACTACCTCTTATTCTCTTGTTTACTATATCATCCGCAATTCTCGCAATCGAATCTCCGGTCAGAGTCGCCCTTGTGGCGTCAGCCTCGAAAGGTCCAGTAACCGCGTCCTCAACGACAATGTTGCCGCCGGACTGCCCGCCGAGCAATACGCCGACGACCTGTTCGTCCGGGTGCTCTCTCGCCTCCATGACCACTTTCTCGATTACTTGGCCGGAGATCGCCACATGCGACACGGAATACACGACCAGACGGATATTAAGTTAAAAAAAACTTGGGGTGAGTTGAGGACTATCGCCCTATCATGGCTAGTATGGCGCCGATGATTCCTAGGATGAAGCCTGCTATGAAGCCGCCGCCTATGATTAGGCTGAAGATGGCTAGTGGGAACATGACGATGCTGCCGATTGTGCCGTATCCTAGGATCATCATGATCGAAGCGACGATCATGATCAAGCCTATGATTGCTCCGAGCACGAATGTGATGTTGCCTGTCGCTGTGGATCCTGAAGGTAGCGGGCACGCGTACCCGTCGATCTTGCAGATCCAGAAGAATATGTTAGCCCAAAGGAAAGTTCCGCCATAGAACTGCCACGCAAGCAGCATTCCAGCGTTCAATAGTACCAGTATTCCTGCAACGAGCGAGATGATGAATGCCCAGAGGGACCTTGCAGGTCCCATAGGACCGGGTCCAAATGGACCGTACATTGGTCCTGGCATTGGCGCATAGGCTGGTGCTGGCGCGTATTGTGGTGCTGGCGCGTATTGTGGTGCTGGCGCGTATTGTGGTGCTGGCGCGTATTGTGGTGCTGGCGCGTATTGTATTGCTGGCGCGTATCCTGGTTGACCTGGTGGACCTGGTGGACCTGGTGGACCCTGCATACCTTGCATACCTTGCATACCCGTTAGGCCTTGTGCACCTTGAGGAGCCATAGCCATTGGTGGCACAATTCCTGCGTAGCATTGTGGGCAGAGGATTAGATCCATGTAAGACTTCGAGTCGTCACGGCAGATAGCTCGACCACAGCGGTTGCATATGTATACGGCTGGTAGGCTTGGGTGGTAGAAGCACATACCCGGTGCCGGTACCCTGGTTGGCACCCCTTGCGTCACGGGCGTCACAACTCGAACTGACGGCACTGGTTTCATCATTGGTGCCCCAGCAGCAGCAAGTGAAGAGCCGCAGCTTGAGCAGAAGACGGCGTCATCTCTGTTGTTGTATCCGCATGATGGACATCGCTTAACCAATATTCATTCTTCCTCCTTTATGATTCGTTGACAACATGACCGTAGGAGAGCAGTCTTAAACGTTTGGTAAAAGCGATTGGCGAACAGAGAATGCACAAACCTCTGCTTGAGTAATGGGACCCCGGAGAGTGACGATGTGCGCACGTTCTTGTCATTTCGGGGGACAAAGGTTGCAGCAATATGTTAATGAAAATGGCCTGTCCTTCCCGGTCGAAACTTTATTAGAAGATCGCTCTGACTCCACCGCGGCCCCGGTGGCTCAGCCTGGTAGATGTCGAGCAACAACTGAAAGCGTTGCCTTGGTACGAGCGCCTCTGTTGAGCGCTCACGTAGAGGCAAAGGTCGCGGGTTCAAAGCCCGCCCGGGGCTCCACAACCTCCAAGTTTCTGGTGAATGAGGAGGTTCGACTTGTCTGTGGAGCACGCCGGTCTGCCAGCGAATATCAGCTCTTGGGACAACTCGCAGTTCTCGATATCCATTCCTCAAGCTCGCCTCTCGTCGGCGAGCCTCTAGTCTCGGACTTGGTGGCTTTCAACGCGCCTCCCCAGTTTGCCCAATTTAGAGCTTCTTCATCGCTGAGCTTCAATGCCTTTGCTGCCGAGAATGCTCCTAGAAAGGCATCACCACACCCGACAGTGTTCACGACTCTCAATCCCCATTCTGAGAGATCGATTCCCGGAATTCGAATCGTTGCCTTCGGTCCGAACACCTTGAATCCTTCCTTGCCGGACTTCAAGATTGCAGTCATCTCCGGGTTGATCGCCAAGAGGCGTTTTGCTGCTTCTTCAGGTTCCCTGACCCCGGTCATATATTCGACCTCAGCCTCGTTCAGGAATAGGTAGCTTGTGCAGAGAAGGGCGCGCCGGAGTTTTTCCATGCCCGCTTCTGCCCTCACGCCAGGATCCCAGGCCACGAGTCTCCCAGCTTCATGGGCTATTCCGGTTACCGTCTCCACAGCGAGTTGAGGTGGATCCGTTATGACGGCAATTGCCGCGGATCGTATCATTTCTCTGACTTCGGTGCGGAAAACATCCGTCGGCTCCAGCATCCTATTGGCTCCAAAGTAAGTGTGGATTATGTTCTCCCCGGATTCCTCGGTAATGATGTAAGCCTGTCCTGATTCTGCATTGGCCTTGCGTCCAATTGCGGAAGTCTCGACTCCCTCGTTCTCGAAAAGACGTATCTGTTTATCTGCGATGTCGTCTGAGCCAAGTGCGCCAATGATTCCAACTTGGCCAGACCCGAGGAGTCTAGCCGCAGCCACCGACACGTTTCCCGCTTTTCCGCCGGGCACTCCCGTAATTCGAGCGACCGGAATCTCTTCGCCGGGTCTGGGAAACCTCTTTACGAAGAGGTTGGTATCCCAGTTTATGCCACCAGCCACAACGACTTTGACCAACGGCGTCACCTCGAAACTAGTTGATCCAGCATCAGATAAAGACAGGTGAGTCGAAATCCTCATGATCAGCCGGAAATACTGGTCGGTTATCTACTACGTAAGCAAGGCTAACCCATTTCGCATGAGCGTCCATAGCAGAGGGTTCGATGTCAGCGACCTGTGAGATGTAGTTCATGAGCTCTAGAGCTTTGCTTCTGGAAGCTATGCAGGGAAGAGCAGCTAGGATCCCGCTCTACTTCTGGCTTGCCGATCCAAGGCTCGAAGCGGAGATGGGTGACGTAGTAGGCGTTCGATGCTGGTTCGAAGGCCTGAATTTTCTAGAGAAAGGCGGTCCTTTCAAGAGGGGTGCAGAGACCCGTCGGGAATGGCGCGAGAGGATTCAACCAGACGCATACGAGTGGCCCACTCCTGATGATCTCATCACAGAGATGGATGAGATTGTGGCCGATACACTTAGGGTGGATCAAACGAAATCGTTTCAGCTTGAGATCTTGGGACCTAGCGAGTACTCGGAGTACTCGTGTAGCACCGGCAAGACCCCCCAGGGAAGCAGGCTAGATCAGGTATCACATGAATTCGATTTCTCGGTGCTTACTCTATTGGATCGTCGGAAGGCAGAGAATATCCACGCGCGGTTCTTCAGACTTCTTCTTGAGGTTGTCAAACGGGCCACTGAATATGATGCGATCGATTCGGTCAGAATAGCAGACGACTTCTGCAGCTATGCAGGATCAGTCTACAGGCCAGACTTCACCCGAACGATCGTTCAGCGACAAGTCGAACTAGGACAAGCGATCATCCAAAGAGGAAAGTACTCAGTTCTGCACAGCGACGGTGATCTCACAGAGTATCTGGCCGAGCTCACCCAAGGATATTCGGGTCTTCATCCACTCGACATCAAGTCCAAGTCGACTTTGGCAGATTCTCTCGATTGGGCATCTGCTCTAGCGGCGGTGAGGCGACTATTGCCGCGTACAGTCTTCTTCACAGGCATTCCGGTGGATCTCTTATGCAATCCTCAGGTGTCAGCAGACGAACTTGTCGAAACTGTCAAACAGGTAATTGAAGCAGTGGGGCCAGAGCGATTAGTGTTGACAACGACCCATAGACCTTATCCAGGTTGGTCGTTTCGAGACTTCGAAGCAAAGGCGGCCGCGGTCAAACGGTTCCTACAGGCCTTTCGCCGTTCACCTTGAATTCGTTGGGTGACTCTGCATGCTAGCTGCGCGGTACGTAGCTTAGCGAGGGAAACCAGTTCTTCTTACCTTTGGCCTGCTTGTCACGATCCCACTTGTCAAGTATCTTGACAGCTTCGACGGCGCATCGGCAGGACCTGAGAATGAATTCTGGTTTGGGCTGAAAAGCCTCTTCGACCGACAAGTCATGAACAGGCTTCTGTTCGTTGTCCGCCATCACAAGATCAATGATTGAGCAAACCGAGCCTGCCCGTAGGTGGAACAGGCTCGCGAGAGTGAATATCGTTGACGCTTCCATCTCTGCGCTGACGACGTTTGATCGTATGAAGTCCGCTTCTACGTTCTTCATCCAACTCTGCTGGTACCCTCCACATCCAACTCTGCTGGTACCCTCCAAACGCCATGCCCGCGTAGAGGCTGTCCCCGGACTTGGTTATGCCGACATGGTAGTTTACGCCAACTCTCTCGGCGGCCTCAACAAGCGCCATGACAATCTCTGGTGTGCTGAAAGCCGGGTACTCGATGGGGACGTACTGTCGAGTGGTTCCCTCCCATCGGACCGCGCCGGTGGCGATTGCTATATCGCCGATCTTCTGATCTTTCTGGTATCCTCCGCATGTTCCGACGCGTATGAAAGTGTCAGCGCCACATCTCGCCAGCTCCTCCACCGCAATCGCAGCAGATGGGCCGCCAATTCCAGTCGATGTTGTCGAGACATTTATGCCAGAGACCTTTCCCGTGTAGGTGACATACTGACGGTTCTCGGCCACCTTGCGTGATTCATCCCATAGTGATGCTATTACCTTCACTCGGGCGGGGTCCCCGGGCAACAGAACATACCGCGCTACATCTCCTTTCATGCATTTGACATGATACTGCAGAGTGTCCCCCAACTGCTCATTTGCCTCCCTGTCGACGTTTCACTCGAATCGTCTCTCATTGATGAAATAGGTGTTTCTGCTCACGGTCTCGCGCAGTTTCCTATCCTGCCAATTGTCCCACCTGGAGTTACTCCCAGAGACGAATCTGGTTTTATCTAACTCAGGCCTCTGTTTATGGAGCCAAAGCCAAGGGACCAACACGATGAGTGCCAATGCGATCACTGTGTCCGGCCTAGCGTTCCGTTATTTCTCGGCAAAAAACTGGGCAATAGACGGGCTCTCGCTAGAAGTCGCTGAGAGAGAGTTGCTGGGCATATCTGGTCCATCAGGGGCAGGCAAGTCGACACTCTGTCTGTCACTGAGCGGCCTCATCCCGAACGTAGTGGAAGGCACGATGCGTGGCACCGTGAATGTGAGAGGCATTGATACACGCGAAAGAGATGTCGCCGATATCACCAGTATTGTTGGCGTCGTGTTTCAGGATCCCCGTTCTCAGTTGACTGGATCCGCAATGACCGTGGAGGAGGAAGTCGCATTTGGCCTTCAGAACATGGGAGTGCCACGGAGCCTGATGCGAGAAAGAATAGCGGAGGCACTTGGCCTCGTTGGTCTCAGCGGATTTGAGATGAGGATACCATTCGAATTGTCCGGGGGAGAACAGCAGAGACTCTCTCTTGCCACCGTGATCGCAATGAGACCTCAGATCCTCATACTCGATGAGCCGACAGAATTGCTGGATCCCGAGGGTGCGGTTTCCGTGATGCGGGCAGTTCGTTCCGCTCACGAGAAATACCAAATGACAACGGTCTTAGTCTCGAATCAGCCGGAAATACTGGTTCGACATGCGGAACGGATTGCTGTTCTAGACAGAGGCAAGATAGTCTTCACTGGTACCCCGCAGGAATTCCTGATGAAGGTCAGGTATCTTGAGAAACTAGGAGTTAGGTCCAGCCAAGTGGCACAGCTAGCTTGCCAACTCGACGAAAGAGGCCTCTGGAAAGGGGACTACCCCATTGATGAACGTCAAGCAGCAGCGATGATTAGAAACGTCAAGCGGCAGCGATGATTAGAAGACAATACCTGGGTGACTGAGTAGGTGTCTCTCGCCATATCTGTGGAGCATCTCACGTTTCGGTATCCAAGCGGGCACGAAGCTCTGACAGATGTGAGCCTTGCGATCGAGACAGGAAGAATCGTTGCGCTCATAGGAAAGAACGGGGCTGGCAAGACCACGCTTGCAAGGCACTTCAATGGTCTTCTGAAATCGACTTCCGGCAAGCTCATGGTGCAAGGAGTTGATCCTTCAAAGGAGTCCGCGAGCCAGATGGCCCGGGAAGTGGGCTACGTCTTTCAGAACCCCGAAGATCAGCTGTTCGGATCTTCGGTTTTTGAGGAAGTGGCGTTTGGGCCAAGGAATCTGGGAATGGGTGAAGAGCAGATCAAGCGGCAGGTCGAAACATCTCTTTCGATGGTTGGCTTGCTCTCGTATGTCTCAGAGCATCCGTACAGCATGACCTATGGCCAGAGGAAGATGTTGTGCCTTGCTTCAGTCCTTGCGATGGACACAAGCATTGTGATAATGGATGAACCGAATGCTGGACAAGACTATCAAGGATTACGCCTTCTGGGATCGATTCTTCAACAACTGAGACGAGTTGGGAAAACGGTCTTGATCATTTCTCACGACATGGAGTTCGTTGCTAGATATTGTGAAGACGTGGTGCTCATGTGCGATGGAATGATCATGGCGCACGATTCTGCCAAACGCGTACTTTCGGATCAGTCGAAGCTTGAAATCTCGGGAGCACGCCCACCGCAAGTGACGAGACTAGCTCTCAGTCTCTCAGCCCAGGGCATAAGGTCCGATATCATCACCGTGGAAGAAATGGTGGAAGTGCTCGTTGAGCGGAAGAGGAAGGCAGGCTAACTCAAGCAAGTATTATTACCCGCCTCAACCGACCCTAATCTCGTGACAAGAATGACAGAAGCGAAGCCCTCTAGATGGAAAATAGAGTTTTCCACGTTCGGAATCGCCATGATCCCATTAATGATCGGCATCAACATCGCCTCCTCTTACTTGGCCGCTGGAACGCCGATCTGGGCGGACACACTGGGTTCAATGCTCGCAGGGATAATCATTGGTCCCTTCAACGGGTTGGTCGTCGGAGCCTTGACGAACATCTTCAAGTGGGTTACTTTCGACCCATTTGCTCTACCTTATGCGATTGTCAATGCTGCGATTGGGTTCATTGCTGGCGTCTGCGCGTTGCTGGGGCTTGTTAGGAAAGAAACAAACGCCTCGCAGGTAGGAAGAATTCTTGCTATCGGCATTGTGCTTGCCGTCGTGGCAACGCTAACTTCAACACCCCTTAACGTGTCCCTCTGGGGAGGATCTACAGGCAAGGCATGGGTTGACGCTATCTTTGCAGGCTTCATGGCCGGTGGATGGCAGGTCTTCCCAGCTTCAATGGCGGCGGAGTTTATCTCGGACATCGCGGACAAGATCATAACGTTCTTTATCGCATGGTTGATCTACACGAGAGTGCCCCCTCATTTCATCAAGACGATGAGGCGATAGGACAGGTTACTGGTGTCCATTCGGATTTCCTTTGTTCCCGGTTTTTCACCCATTCACCGACTTGACCCGAGAACCAAGGCCGCTATGTGGATTGCAGTCGCGCTTCCAGCGATTGTTACAAGTAGTATCCTTGTTTGTCTTGCAATGTTCTCGATTACCGTCGTTCTTTCCTTGGCGGCAAAAGTATCATCGCTGTACATCAAGAATCTGACTAAGGTGATACTTCCAGTGTTCATACCAGTTTTCCTTATCCAGGGACTGTTCAATCCAGCTGGAAAGACACCCGTCCTATTCATACTTCCATGGCTTTACTTCAAGCGGGAGGGGCTAGTCTTCGCGGGCGTTCTGTTGGCGCGTCTTCTCGCGGTCTTTGGAGGAGGATATCTGCTTACTCTGACGACCCATCCGGGGGATCTCATGGCGTCGATGCAGAAGCTGGGGCTGCCCCTGAGAATAGCATATCCTCTATTCTCAACCTTGCAAATCGTTCCGACGATAGAGTCAAGACTGCAGGCCGTGAAACAGGCCCAAATGTCCAGAGGACTCAGACTTGAGAACGTCGGCGTGCTTCAAAGACTGAAAGCGTATGTTCCACTCATTACGCCTGTCCTCATGGGGGCAATCGAGGAGGCCTACAGAAGGTCAATCGCTCTAGAGGCCCGCGGGTTCTCATCGAAAGCGAAGAAGACCTACCTTAGAGACGTGGAAATGCATAGGTTCGACTATTACTTCGCTGCTCTTGTCGTGCTAGTAGTGATCTTCCTGAGCTCAGCGATTGTGATCGTCGTACCTCAGCATGGTCCATGGGGGCTCTAGAATATGGTCTTCAGCCCTGATTCTTGCGAAGCGTCGGAAAGCAGGATATTATGGCTACTGGGCAGATTCCAAGAACTCTTTTAATGCTACCAGCGCTCAGGATAGTCGGGCATGAGACTTGACAAATCGAATCGATGATACTGATTATCATATTCTCACTGCGCTTGAGGAAGATGGTAGGCGTTCGCTCAGGGATATCGCCCGCACAGCAGGCGTGAGCACGCCCACCGTTGAGAGTCGACTTAAGAAGATGCTCGACATGGGTTTCATCAGGAAGATCGCGCCCATAATTGATGCTTCTAAGATAATGAATGGCCTCTTCGCGGTAGCGACGGCGAAGGTGGAGCCTGGAAAGACCGATGAAGTCCTGACCGCTCTGGCAAAGGTTCCGGAGATTCGCAATGTCTATGGAATGACCGGCGAGCACAACGTGCTCTTCACCGTGTTTACGGCCAGCCTGGATCAACTTCAAACGCTCTTGTCGTCGACGATCTCGTCGATACCGAATGTGTCATCTCTCACCTACAATGTGGTAGCACGTGTCGTGAAGGATGAACCGAACGTTGCCGTCCGACCGGGTCAGTTCGTCAGGCTCACTTGTGATACGTGTGGGCAGGAGATTCATGGTGACCCAGTCACGCTTCTCGTCGGAGATCGAAACCGATACTTCTGCTGCAAACCATGCCTGACTGAATACAAGGAGAGATACGGCGGAAAAATCACGAAGCTCTCGCTGGAACGCAAGGACTAGACTGCTCAAGAACCCGGCGTATGCTAGTCTCGCAAGGACGCTAGGTATTCGTCACAGGGTTGAAGCGCGAAAGGAGAAGGGAGTTGCCAACCACGGTAACCGAGCTGAATGCCATCGCTCCCGCTGCAAGAAATGGAAGGTAATCGTACATTCCCGCGCCCAGAAATGGAACGAGCGCTCCCGCTGCGACAGGTATCAGGATAGCATTATACGCGAAAGCCCAGAAGAGATTCTGTTTGATCTTCTGCATTGTCCGCTTGCTCAGCTGGATCGCGGTGACAACGTCTCTCGGATCGTCTCGGATTAGGACTATTCCACCGGTCTCAACTGCCACATCAGTCCCGCTTCCGATCGCGATCCCAACATCAGCTGCGGCTAATGCGGGGGCATCGTTCACTCCATCACCTACCATAGCGACGCGCCTACCCTCGTGTTGAATCTCTCTGACGACTCGTTCTTTCTGATCGGGGAGTACCTCTGAAAGCACTCGTTCAATTCCGAGTTTTTCCCCGATCGCACGGGCCGTTTTGTCGTTATCACCAGTCACCATGATGACTTGAATACCCATTTCCTTGAGTTGCTTGACCGCCTGGGCTGAGTGTTCTTTGATAGTATCCGCAACCCCGATCAAGCCAACGATGCTCTTGTCGACTGAGAGAATCATTGCCGTCTTGCCCTGTTCTTCAAGAGTCGAGATCTGCCTCTCAGCCTCGAGGGACAAGGTATCGCCGGAGTCGGACATCAGTGTCGTGTTCCCGAACTTGATATCGTGCCCATCATAACGGCACCTAACCCCCATTCCCGGAACTGCTTCGAACGATTCAGGTTCAGAAAACTGCAACCCCATCCGACGGGCTTCGGACCGAACCGCTTCGCCCAGCGAGTGTTCTGACCTCCTCTCAGCCACCGCTGCATATCGCAGCACGTCTTCCTTCTGAAATCCTCGGAAGGCAACGATGTCAGTAACAGTAGGTTCACCTCGTGTCAGAGTCCCGGTCTTATCGAATACGACCGTGTCCACTTTCTGTGCGGATTCGAGATGTTCGCCGCCCTTGATCAGTATGCCTTGTTCTGCTCCTTTGGCGGTTCCAACCATGACAGCTGCAGGGGTCGCAATCCCTAGCGCACAGGGGCAAGCTATTATCACGACCGAGACGAAGGCCAGCATGGCGAAATTCAATCCAATATGCCCGACGAAGTACCAAGCCAGCGCTGAAATGGTGGCAATCATCAACACCGCGGGCACGAAGTACCCGGAAATCCTGTCAGCCAGTCTTTGGATTGGGGCTCT
>Ga0208039_1001186_pt1 | contig 11268 bp, 14 predicted proteins | sample June2015DPH_20_1_2_FD_184722 | JGI IMG/M metagenome (GOLD analysis project Ga0208039, IMG submission 184722) | Peatland microbial communities from SPRUCE experiment site at the Marcell Experimental Forest, Minnesota, USA - June2015DPH_20_150... | ecosystem: Environmental > Terrestrial > Soil >...
AGGCAATAGTGCAATACCTACGATAAGGAGCACTAGTGTACTAGCACTAGTGCCTATTCTGCCACCTGGCTTTCCAAGCGGTAACATGACTGAAGCAACCAGAACTGGCAACCGTCGGGAGGGTAAGGTTTGAAACAGCATGCGTGTCTCGCTCCATTCTACCATTCCAGCCATTCTAAGGCGTTCTTTCCGTTCCATGGAACATCCGCAGAGAGCTGTACTATCCTGTGTGGTGGTCTAGTTTGAGTACCATTTACTTGGACCAGAACAGTCAAGGACTTAGAACGAGAATATTGGAATTCGTCAAACTATTCTATGATCAGAACAGAACAGTTCCAAGCGTAAGCATCATCATCAAGGGAGTCCAGGGAACCAAGAACCGCACACGACTCTATGGAATGTTCCCACAAGGGATATCTGAGATAGCTAGAGCCGCTGGTATACCGCCTCCTCCAGCAGACAGAACCCAAGGTGTAGAGAAGGCCTTGGCGGCACGGAAGACGCCACAAACGGAGGCGAAGCCTCTGATTCAACTCACGCCTGCCCAAACGATGCGTATCCTCGGAGTAGCCCAGCTGGAAGGAGGGATCGACCCAGCGTCGGTGGTCGATAAGCTTCTTAATTTGGACACGGAGCTGAGGAATAAACACGAGCTTTCATTATCCAAGATCCAGACTGTATCCGACTTCTTGGACTCAGCGATCAAGATAGGATGGAGACTCGATCTGATACTGAATTACGTTACGACACTTTGGAATCTTGGTATCACAAATCTGAATCAGACGGTTCTCACCAATCTGATCACGCTTACCAAGACCATCGATCTAAGTCTCTGGGGTTCCATCGAGAAATTCACCAAATACGCCACAGAGCACTATGCTGCAATAGCGAATTACCGCGCCTACGTATCTGGGGACATGACCCTTGAACAGTTCAAAAAGGCGGAGGGAAATGTTGCATGATGAACGTTGAGGAGGCTAGAAAGAGGGAGCTGGCTCGATCGCTTGTTGAAAGCGCGAAGCAGATAGAGGCCAACCGTCAGCGCCAGAGAAGGGAACGGGAAGACTCTCAAAGAGAGCGAGAAGAAGCTGAGATGCTCCAAGCCCAGAGAGAACGCCTTCGTCGGCTGGACATTGAGCAAGAAGCCTCGAGGAGAGTGCAAGAATATCTTAACAAGCTAGAGCAAAACGAAAACACGAATAAGATTTTCGAAAACACGAATGAGATTTTCAGAGAGAAACTCAAGGCAGCCGAGGCTCTTCTTCAGCAGAAACAAGGACAGTATCTAGTCAGCTATATGGCAGCGCCAGCCAAGCTCGATTCTCAAATGGACAACTTCGCGAAGGAGTGGATAGACCAGATAGCCAAGGTAAAGGACCCCGAGATGCATGATAAAATGTTGTCTAACACGAGCGCATTCCTGGAATTGATGAGAGAGAGGTTCAAGAAGAACATCGAAGAGAAGTTGAAGAAGCAAGCATCCGAATCTGGCATCCCCTACATTTCACCTTTTTTGTAGAAGACTGCATCACGATCCTTTGATCTCCCAAGCACCATGGCGGCGTATCTAGCCTCAAGGGAGCTGTGAGGACGATGAAATCTTGCGTTGTCTGGCACAGATCGCATATGCTCCACACGCCCTCTCTTTTGTTCCGTCAGACCAAGCCGTACGAGTCAGACCCACCTTGATTGACTCTGGATCGCGAAGATGACCATGTTTCGCAAGCTCCTTCAGTAGTCTGACATATCGTTCGATGGTTGTCTCCGAGTAGCCTTCCTTACGCATCCAGAAACCATACTCGACTATTCCAGTGGAAGCGATGCGGGAGGTTCGGCTGTGGTGCGGGAGGGGGGATTCGAACCTCTGGTTCGAGTTGTGTTCTGCGTCTGCTGCGGCTCTTCGCCTTGTCGACCACTTGCGTGCAAGTTGCGCATAACGTTTTCTGTGTCTGTCCGTAACGGCTTGGCTCTCTGACTTCTGAAGCATTTCCGAATTCGCTTAGTGCTACATCAATTTGCTATGTCGTTAACTGATTTCTCCTCTCGCGCCGTAACACAGCTACACGTGATAATCCAAGATGGAGTCAGGCTTGAACGTATAGTGAGAGTCGGAACACATAGGGAACAGGACAACTTGCAGAGGAGGCTGCGCTATCACTACTCCGGTAACAAGAATGGGAGCGTATTTCGAAAACACATAGGCGGGGCAATCCTGGCGCAGGCTGACCCAAATGACCCGCGCCTGTCTTATTGGAAATGAGGCGGGAACTCCTGAAGACACCCACAGCGTCTTCGTCTACGAACCAGGAAACATTGATCCCCGTCAGAGCAATTTCGGCAAGCTCCGTAGCGGTCTCCAAGTCGAAACTCGTTGTTCTTGTATATCATCTTCAGACTCTGAATCTCTTTCTTGTAGGCTTTTGTCGCATCTCTTTGCTTGTCAAGATGACGTATCCACTTCAAAAGATAGGGTTTCCATCCTGAGTTCTCTGTTGTGAAGGAGGATCGGTATGCCTTTTCCCTGCTCATCAGGGAAGTTATGTCGATGGCATCGGCAGCAGCGACGAAGCGGATGCTGGATGCCCTGATGACTGGCGCATCCCGACACATCGCCTCAGATACAGAACCTACAATGTAATATCCAGTTACGAGCTCGTCAGAACCGCCATCGAGCCTAAGCCGTCGCGTTCTGAAGAGTATCCTCACGTCATCGTAGTTCTCCATCTTCTTAGGGATACTGCGCCTTACTTTGGGCTGACAATTCATGTACTCCATGGTCTCCACGTGCGGATCATACTGTACGCCTCCCCACACGTGAAAATTCGTTGGATTGCAGAGGAGCACATCCCTAGCTACTACTCCATGACGCTTGACTATTCTGCAGTCTGAGGGAAATTCTGGAATGCTGTAGTAAGGTACGCACACAGCGTAGATCAAGGGGGGTCTCGGTCTCGACGAAACTAGTGGTTGTACGTGTGCTTGCCGACATATTCTGGGAATTCTTTGTGAGTGAATTCTACGAGATTAGCTAGTGGCATCTCATTGTACTTGCGTTTGACTTCTCTTACAATGTCGTATATCTTTTCGAGCTGGGCGTCTTGAAACATCGACTTAACCTGGTCAATTCCCCTCGCAGTTAGCCTGTACTCTCTCGAGAATCCACTTCCGTCCAAACTTGTTTTTTCCTCGATCAATCCTTGGCTTCGAAGCAGGTTGACATCAAAGTAGAGTTGGCGACTGAATGGCCCGTAGTGATAGGGCATGAAACCGTACTTCCTTTTCAACTGCTTGTCTCGCAGCACCTTTTGGACCAGAAACACCTCTTTCTGCAGACGTGTTTTCCCTATGATCCCACGAGAGCCTGGTCTGGGTGATGATGGACTTGGAGCATACAGAAGCATTTTCAAAATATCTATTCTCGTCAGATCTGCGGACAATGATCTTCACCGAAGGCAGCAAATCATTTCTTCAATCTGTATAGGTTTGATCGACCCCTCTTCCCAGATATCTCGATCTGCCTATTGGCAACGAGAGATGAGATCCATGAATCTGCTGAACATGACTGTATTCGGAGTGCCTTCGCGATTTCGGATAGGGTAGCTGACTTTGGATGTATCTTGCTCAGGTATTTCTCTATCCTATCTGCAAGTTCGGTTCGTCGTTCCATGATTCAGGGACTTCTTCGAACGACTTATAAGGATTCGTCCTCCGAGTCTACTTCGAGTTATCGAAGGAGTACCATTGTGGGACTCTCCGCTGGAAGATGGCCCCTCGACGATCTGACCCTGGAGATCACGAACTACTGCCTACTTGATTGTATGCACTGTTCCTCGGAGTCAAGCAGGCGACATTCTGAAACCTTGCCTCTCAGGACTGTCAAGAGGGTGGTTACTGATTTCGCGGAACTCGGTGGCAAAACACTCGAAATCTCTGGAGGGGAGCCATTATGTCGAAAGGGTCTGCCAGAAATCGTGCGACATGCCAAGGAATTGGGTCTTGAGACTTGTCTCTTCTCGTGTGGCGTGTTCCATCTAAGACAACTGACAACAGGCAAAGATGGTCTCCGATTCAAAGTCAGGGAACTGAAACGGCTAGGAATAGACAAAGTCTTCGTGACTCTACATGGGTCAAACGAGGAGTACCACAACCAGATATCAAGAAGACCCTCATTCGAAAGAACGAGTCGCTTCATCAAGGAACTGGTGAGCGAAGGGATCTTTGTGGGCGTCCATTTCGTTCCTGTACATGCGAATTTCGACAACATCGATGATGTCGTTAGATATTGCGAGCATCTGCACGTCAAAGAAGTTGCCCTACTGAGATTTGTCCCTCAAGGCCGAGGCAAGAAGAATGCCAAATTGCTAAAACTCACCCAAGAGGAGACCCTACAACTAGCGAATCTGCTCAATGATGAGAAGAACACAAAGAATAGCATAGTCCGTGTTGGTTCACATCTAGATTTCACTTTTTTCTTTGATAAGAAACATAAGCCGAAGCCGTGCACTGCAGGCATATCGAAGTGTCTAGTGACCTCGGGCGGCAAGGTGTTTCCATGCGCTGTATTCAAAGGCCTCAAGGAGTTTGTGGCTGGAGATGTTACGAAAGCTAGCCTTGCCAAGATCTGGACGGATTCTGAAGCATTTCAACGGCTCAGAGAGTTCGATCATATGAGACTCAAAGGCTTGTGCAAGCCATGCGAGTTTCGGAGCAGATGTAGGGGACGCTGCCCCGCTCAGAGGTATTATCAATCACATGATCTATACCAAGGCCCAGATCCCTATTGCCCCAAGCCTGCGCTTGACCTCCTCCAGGGTTGAATTGACGATGACAAAGCTCGCTTTCGTGAACGTTGGTGCAAACGCAAGTCATGGAAGCCTGAGAAGCCCCATATTCGAAGATGACACGTTCGAGTTTGTTCCAATACCTGACATGATTCTGAACCTGTTCGAACACAATCGCGGCGTCAAATACGAGGAATTGAGAGCTTCAAATGGTGTTGCCTTCAGGGAATTCGTCCCTGTCACATACTTGGATCAATTCGCTCATGTCGATCCCGATTTTGAGAACCTAACGTATGGGGACTATCCGAACCACGGACGTGCGGCGAACCTGAAGAGACTGTCGCCCAAGGACTACGTAATGTTCTTTTCAAGATTGGTGCGATGGGATAAGGGGCATTTCAACGGAGATTCGCGTTTCTACATAATAGGGTTTTTCGAAATTGAGAAAGTTTTCCCAAACATATTGCGTCGACCGAACAATGAGATTCTCAGACAGATCGAAAAGAATCCTCACGTGATTCGCGGGAAATGCGACCCCAGATTGTATGATGGGTTCTGGGTAATCAAGGGCACAAAAAGGTCCAAACGCATCAAGAAGGCCGTGTTATTGGATAGGAAAGCCATCGAGAAATTCGGTCTGAAGGACAGATTTGGGCACAGGTGGGATTGGGAGAAGTTCCGCTCTGAGGAAGCGGCGATAGGGTCATACCTGCGGTCGATCAAGGTCGTCGAGAAGGAAATGGAGACAGAGAAGATACTTGCCACGGTCAGATCGAGCTAAGTGAACATATGGCAAGCGAACGATATTCTATAGGGGCATCGAGTTTGCGAATTGTCTTGTGTGGCAGTTATGGAGATCTGCAGAGTTTCCGTCGAATATTGAAGCAACTGGCGCGTGAATATGGTCAAGAGAATGTGTTCCCGAACGATGAGCATTTGAAGCGCTCCAGTCCGTGCATTGAAGCCCATCACAGACACGCAATTGAGACGCCAGAGACAATAGCGCTGCGGTCAGAGCTCATGAAGACATACTTTGATCATATCGATGACGCTGAAGTGGTAGTCATTATGAATGAGAAGAAAGGCACGGAGTATTACGGGATAGGAACGACTATTGAGCTCGGATACGCTCTGGCCAGAAACAAGAGGATAGCATTCACGCGACGCCCATCGAACTCAAACATCCTTAGCCTCATGGTTTCCCACGAGACAAGCATTGTGCTACTAGAGCAAGGAAAAGAGCTCTATGCGTCACCGCCCTCGAGATGACCGAGGCACCGATCCTTACGAATCAGACTAATCTGGCAATCTGCGAGATCCCATCCTGTCCAACACTGACGTTGAGTATGTTTGTCGCGTCTTCTTCGCAGATACCGTGGTGAGTTGCGATAATCGTTTGGGATAGCTGTGTGTGTGGATCTCTTGGTGCGCACACACACAAAAACTGTTGGTTCTCCCTTGGAGTAAAAAGCAGGTAACTTCTTTGGATTGATGATCACAAATCATGCTGAGCACAGTTGTCTGAGAGCGTAGTAGCCTATCCCAACAGTCTGCCGGGATTCGATAGCACTCTTCCTGCAGATCAAAAGCGTAGGTTGGAAGCCGATGTAAGAAAATGGCTTCTGTCATCGTTTCAGGCGGATCTTGACGACAAAGTTGCGAGAAGCTTCGAGACAAGGACCTTCGGTCCTCTTCCTCTGGTTCACGAGTTTGTGAAATTCATGCCCGACCTTTTTGGGCTCTATATCAATGGGTTCTTCTACGCGGCTGTAGCTCTCGCAGGATTGACTGCAGAGAGGTTTTGTTGCGACCTTATCGAAGTCGCGAATGTTCAGGTTGACGGAAAGACTCTCTCAAGCGATGAGAAACGGGCGATGACAGAATTGCGCTTCTATGATCTTATCGAACTACTTGCGGAATGGGGGCTAATTCAAGAGAATACAAAGCAGAGTCTCCATGAAATACGAAAAATACGCAATAGGTATGTCCACCCGCGACAAATGCAACCAGGGAAACAAAAAGCAGACGCCGAACGGATGATCAGCGCTCTATGCGATGTAGCGCGAAATGAATTCGGTCCGAGTGCAACAGGGAGGTACACAATTGAGAATGGTGCTCTCAAGATTAGAACAGAGAGACATAACCCGTGAGCCACAACACTCAACGGTACCAAGCTATCTATGATTCAGGTCGCCAGAAAAGAATCAAGAACGTTCGCCGTACCTTCTACAGACCTTAGGTCTCTGACATAGCTTGTGCGATCAAGTTGAGGATTGGTTGCCTGTCTAACTTCAAGTCCGCAACTGATAGTCCCGCCTTGATGATGTTCGATGTTTTTTCTTCCTCGCTGATGAACAGGGCATTATCAAGCTCGGCTATTGCTCGACGCAGCCGGGATGCAGCTTCTGTTCTGTCCACGCTGGAGGGAAGCGAAGCGAGCAGACTATTTCTAGTATTGATGTAGAATTCTGTCTTGCGCGATGCAATTATTGAAATAATCTCGAATTCCTTCTGCTGCATGTCCTTAGGCACCAACTGCCTTCATTATTGCGAACTTGGCCAGTTCTCCTCCGCCCGTAGACAACGCCGAACCGGTGGAGCCTCTCATCATCTCTGCAATCACCACCTCTCTAACTCCGGTCCTAGTTGCCATCTCTTTGAATAATCCGCTCTGGTTAGCCTTTTCAATCATTGCTGATGCCACTGCGTCCGCGGAACTCTGGGTGGCAATCTCCCCGATTGATTCCGAAGCTTCTTTCATTGAGTTTGGACTGACCTTTCCTTCAACACTGATTTCCCTGTAGACCTTTAGGAGACCGTAGCCGAGCTTTGAATATCCATATGCAGTGTAAGCTGGTATCAAAACCGCACCGAGCGGCGGTGATGCTGCAGACAAACCATAGATGATAGCACTTGTCAAAGCTGCCTTACCTGTGCTCTTGAGAAAATCTTCGACTGGTGTCGGGCGAGGCTGCGGAACAGGATTGGGCACTTGGCGGACAATGGGCCCTAACGAGTATCCTCGATAGCGACCCCCGTGGTTGCGTCCTCGGCAGGAACAGCGACACGCTGAGAGGGGAGAGCTAGCATTCCAGCATCTTTCGTCGCACGTTGATCCACGATAACTCGATAAACGGTATCTCGGTCTCCAGTAGGCGTAACGCCTGTCTCTTCCGAATCTCCTTCCGTACATTGACCGGGACCTCGTTTCCGGAAGGTTTCCAATTCGTCATATCTCGCGTTCACGATTTCAGACTATGTAGAAGAAAACACGCCCCTCTTCTAGTGATCACATTGGGTTATCAACACCAGTGCGGATGACCAAATTTGAACCGTCGATTGGCGTCGTGGTTTGATTTGTGTGTGTGACCTTATGAAAGATGTCTGTCGTTGAGGTCTCGGTTGGCTAGTCCATTGGTGCGCTGGTCCAAGCGACCGAGTGTGTGACTGGACAGAATCCTGAGCTGCTAGAGTAGTGGGCTCCGCGTCCGGATGAGTGATTGCAGCCTGAAGCCAGCCAGGAGGTGAAACCGGAACGGCGAGATTCGTAGGGATAGACATCGGCAAAGCGAAGTGTAGAGCTGCAATAATGGACCCTGAAGGCGTCATACTAGAAGAGTTCACGTTCACAAACAACCATGAAGGCATCGAAGGCCTAGCTTCAAGGCTCAACATGCATGATAGGGTTGTGATGGAATCCACGGGAAGCGTCTGGACAAACCTATACAACCACCTCGACGCGAGGCATATACCCGTGGCGTTGGCGAATCCTTTGAAGACCAAAGCCATAGCCTCAGCCAAGATCAAGAGCGATAAGGTTGACGCTAGAATCCTCGCTCATCTGCTCCGCAGCAACCTAGTCGCTGAAAGCTACGTTCCACCGAAGCATCTCAGAGAAATCCGAGCGCTGATCAGACATAGGGTAGGCATCGTCAAGATCAGAACCATGGTGAAGAATCAGGTACACGCCTTAGTCGACACGCATGGACTCGCGTGCCCTCACTCTGACATGTTCGGGAAACGCGGATTAGAATGGTTGAGAGGCCTCGAACTACCACCACTCGACAGACTGATCCTGAACAATCACTTGACCCACCTAGAGAGCCTCGATCAGCAGACCGAACGCGTAGACGAAGAGATCCACAACAAAGCAGTCGAGGATGAGGACGTTAAGCTTCTCCTAAGCATGACGGGCATCGATGTCTACTCGGCATTGCTGATCAGATCCGAAATTGGCAGCATCGAACGTTTCCCAGACTACAAGAAGCTGGTCTCATGGGCGGGGTTGGCGCCATCACTGCACCAGTCAGGAAGCGTCGAGTATCATGGCAGCATAACGAAGCAGGGATCACGAATGCTACGCTGGATCATCGTTGAAGCAGCAAGAGTCGCAGTAAACCATGACGCGAAGATGCGATCCTTCCATGAACGAGTGAAGCATAGACGAGGAGACCAGAAAGCCATCATAGCTGTCGCGAATAAGATGCTCAAGATAATCTGGTTCATGCTGACCCGAAGGGAACCATACGAATCTAGGAACGAGAAACGTTACCAGCAAAAACTTAACTCGATCGCAGCGTAACAGAACCATCGGCTGGCAACAGGCATACTTGGGATCACCAACCTAGACCACAACATCTTTCATGAGTGCGCACCATCAGACCCGAAAGAGAACTCCGATTGCCAGTTTGAGGCAAGTCCTTGACTGCCAACTCGCAGGCTTTCATACAACATATGTTCTCATGAACCTTGATCCCCGATGCTGCTGGATCCGATTCTGGACGAACCCAGTTCAGAGTTCGAGAATTCCCAAAATGAGAAGTACCGCAAGAAGACTGTTAACCAGTATCTGGCTCGCAAGAACTCCACGAAGTATGAATCACGTCACTATCGCCAGCTCGAAATCCATTTCGGCCCGCGAAGAATGAGGGCATTACTAAGAAGACTCCAGATCCCTACCGAAGTCACAGTTCTAGTCATCGGCGGCTATACGGGTCACTTCGCAAGAGCACTCCAGAATCTAGGCATGAGAGTAATCTTCACAGATCCACTAAGAGAATGGGTCTCTGAAGCTAGAAAGTCAGGTCTCGAAGCGCATCAATTTCGGGCGCAAGGAATTCCCGGCCGTCTCCTAGAACGGGCTCAATTGATCGCGACCTTCGAATGCTATTACTCATTCAACATACTCAATCTCTACAACGCATTGAGGTTCCTTTCAAGAGATTATGGCATATTATTCGTCGAATCAGAGTCAACTCGACGAGACATCCGTAGAGACTTCAGAAGTCAGAGCGCGGAATTGACGGATTTCTTCTTGCCATTCGAAACGGTCTACTCTGTGGCCATCGCAACCAGAAAGAATGATGATCTCCTATTCCATCACTACCATGCCAGTAACCTTCGATCAAGGCAGAGGATTCTCATCGATGCAGAGGTCATGAAGGCAGTGCATGACAACCTTCCAACGAAAAGCACAATCACGACCGACAGTCTTCTCTCAATTCCAAACATCGCGATACCAGGCAAGGCCAGCCTAGCTCAATCGTTGAAGAGGATCAGAGAGCTATACCGTCTTGATCTTGTCGAGAGAGGTTTTGATCGACAAGAGATCCGGGAGGAATTGTCGGAAGAAGGAGTTCTGATCGGATCGAAGACATTTCTCTTCGAATATGGGCGCCGCACGAAGTAGACTTCCCTGTACGCACACGACTTCACCCCGCATAACGCGACTGGGCACGGGGTACCTGACACGTGGAACTATCGCATCCGTTATGCGAGCACAATCGATTTCATGTGTGTGGTACCAACGATGCGAGCACTCGAATTTGGACCGTCATTGGAATTGTTGTGTGTGCGCACCAAAGGTACCACACCACACAAAATCTTAAGTGAATTGTCAAGAGAATAACGAAGAGAGAGGTGATTGTGTTGGTTGAAGTGAAGAAGCGTTCGGAGAAGTTTGACAAGGCTAAGCTAAAAACTTCTTTGAAGAAGGCTGGAGCCAAAGAGGCACATGCAAGAAAAGTTGCCAATAAGATTGCAAGCAAAGTAAAAGAGGGAACCAAAACTGTAAGGATTTGGGAATGGGTCATAGCAGAACTCAAGCCATTAGATCAGAAAGCTGCAAAGGCATACCGAACTTACAGAAGAAGGATGAAGAAGAAACCGAAGCGGTCAACTAGCTAGATACTGCCACGCCAATCCTATGAGAGAAGGGCTCCGGATCACACCAAAATGAGAAATCCGGCATAGATCGCCGAAAGAAAAGAAAAAGCAGTCATCCCCTATTTCTTTATCGCCTCTGATCTGTCCCTATCGATGATCTGATGTCTTCTATGCCCGAGATCGCATATCCAGGCTGATTTTGTGATGGCAGATTTACTTTCCTGTGAAGCTGTCGTTGGCTCCAGGAGCTAGCGAATTCCTTGTGGAACACTCACAGTGACGCTATTCGCTAGCCTGGAGTGAAGCGTAGGTGACGTTTCGC
>Ga0208039_1001193_pt1 | contig 11215 bp, 10 predicted proteins | sample June2015DPH_20_1_2_FD_184722 | JGI IMG/M metagenome (GOLD analysis project Ga0208039, IMG submission 184722) | Peatland microbial communities from SPRUCE experiment site at the Marcell Experimental Forest, Minnesota, USA - June2015DPH_20_150... | ecosystem: Environmental > Terrestrial > Soil >...
CAAACCTGATTGTGGATTTTCCTGAGATTGCTGAAATTGACGTGAACCCTCTCGCAATATCTGAAGGAAAAGCATACGCTCTTGACGCTAGATTAGCGATCGATAAGACCGCACTTGCACGTATGTCGCCCTATTCGCACTTGGTGATTACGCCATACCCGACAAGGTATGTGACCCCTTGGAAGATGTCAGACGGTGCGGAAGTTCTCCTCAGGCCGATCAGACCTGAAGACGAACCTCTGGAGTATGAGATGCTCTCAACACTCACTGAAGAAACGCTGAGAGGGAGATTCTTCCAAGTAATAAAGAACATAGGCCATGAAATGCTGATCCGATACTGCAATATTGACTATGATCGCGAGATGGCCATTGTAGCAGAAGTGAGGCAGGGCGAGAGGAGAAGAATAATCGGTATCGGGAGACTTGTGATTGAATCAGATTTCAAGAAAGGCGAATTCGCAGTCGTCGTACACGATGAATATCAGCGCAAGGGATTGGGATACAAGCTTGTGGACATGGTCATCGGGATCGGTCAGGAGAAGGGGCTTGAGAAGATCTACGGGCTAGTGCTAACCGACAATAAGGCTATGCTCAGAATATGTGATGAACTCGGGTTCCATCGAAGAGACCTTTCCGACGGCACGACTTGGGTCGAGTTGGGTCTTAAGTAGACACCGTAGAATGTCGTGCGAGGGTTCGCCTGCACTTGGATCTCCAACCACTGAAAGGGTTTGTGCCTTTAAGGACCCACCATTGCGTCACCGGTTCGATGCGACACATCTACCAGTTCAACAACTATCGATCATTACGTTTTCAAGTTGGGTGCTCCACCAACCACCCATGTGGGCTGTTCCTAGAGCACCCCCAAGACTGAGGGCGCTCATGCTCTTCCCTCATCGGGCAATTTTAGCCACAATTTCGCTATTGTTATTCCTGTGAAATATAACGATCTGTTAGCTAAAACGTCCCATTTCTTGTCGCAAATGGTAAGCCACGAGATAACCCTTATAGCGCACCACAAGCGTAGTTTGAAGCGACTCAGCGATGGTAACCCTAATTGGCAAACAGATAAAGATGGATGCGCTTCCACCACCGCGTTCTAGAGGAACTGACTGGAAATCGGTTTGTGAATCCGTTCGGCCCGGATACGCTCAAGCAATTGAAACAAATTATGGAACATTAAAAACCGCAATCCTGAGACTTGAACATGCCAAGAAACTGCGGGTTGGGGAGTATGATGCGAGGGTAGTTAGAGAGGGCAAGAAACTCACTGTGTATGTTGTGCGTAACAAGGAACCGCGTGGTCGAGCCTCTACATCGGGTAAACCTAAGCGAAGGGAGGGCCCAACAATGGCGCAAGTGAAGGAGTTCATATTGAAACAACCGGACTTCCAACACACTCTGCCTGATATTCAAGAAAGTTTGTACGGGCATAACTTGTCAGCACGAGATGACTCGCCGGCGTATCATCGAAGCTACAATTTAGCGAAGAGAGCAAGAAAGATAATCGCGCAAGAGAACAAGGTTGAGTTCGTGGAACAGTTGCGAAACGATGGAGTGAAGATGTACCGGGTCCACAAGCAATAGGAGATGAGTCGTGAGGGATGATGATCGCTAGCGCCGTTTCGCGTACCAACCTCCCCGGTCTCAGCGGACAGGCCCGGCGCGTGACGGACAGGCTGACCTCACGACTCTACTGATGATGACGGGCCGGTAGCCAAGCCCAGATATGACACAGACATGCTAAGTCTGGGATCGTGGGTGCAAATCCCACCCGGCCCACCAACACTTAGGCTAGGTTACGGTAACGGCATTGTAAAAAGATTCCGTATACACGGCCCCGCTTTACGAGGGCATTGCCTACGCCTTCGTGAGATTTTGATCAGCGTCATCCGAAGCGGCAAGTGGAAGCGGAAAGCATCGAGCTAGGCCATCCCGAAGGCTTTGCCGCACTTCTCCTAGGCCTTGAGCGCTCCTGTATGCAAAAGCAAAAGAAGCCAATGAACGTACAAGGCATCATTGAGGTTTCTTGTCGATTACGCTAGGTGTCATGATTTCAATACTAGCTCCCACAGTTTTCTTCTTGGTTACATATATCTGGGCTAACTTGATCAATCGCGACCTTTCCTTTCAAGTGAGGAGGACGGCGGGAGTTCAAGCACACACAGACGCAAATGCAATACTTGCTTGGCTCGTTACACAACACCATCTCAAATCCATATTCGCAGAGGCGACTCTACTATTTGCAGTAAATGGCTTAATCATAACGTTTGAGTTAGATGATGCAGTTGCTGGTTCTGTTCTCATGATCGCTGGCATACTTTTGTCTGTGTCAGCACTAATTTACATGTATGTCCATGAAGAACCGGCGAGCTTTCCAGAGCCTCCGTTTTGGTTTCCGGTGTTGTTAGTCTCGGTTTTTGCCTTTGCCATCGCGGAGTTTTCCTATATTGCAACTTATGCGTTTACGACTCCGACGGTTTCTGCATTGCTGTCAAGTGGTATTGGGATAGTCAGCGAAATTGCGATCTACGAATTCTATTACAAGAAGGAATTTCGTTTCGTTCATGTCGGCCCGTAGCGCAGCCGTCATAACACCAACGCCGTATTCGACCACCAACCGAATTGTTACAGGGTAAGCTATCAACGGAACCCCAAGCGCAACAGCGGTCGATTGAACGAGATCGCCTGCCTACTCTACAAGGCAACCCCTGAGAAATACCATGACAAGATCAAGCAGATCATCGAGCGGGAATGGCAGCTAAGGACACGGCTTGAATAGTCAAGTGGCCGACAATCATGAGCGAAGACGAGCTTCGCTACGGCTGCTTCAACGTCTTCGTCTTTATCGATGCAAAAGGTGGTTCCGGTGGAGGAATCTTTCGCTACATGTACGGACGGTTTCTCAAGGAAGCTGCAGCCTTTACCGACGACGAAAGACTCGGCCATATGAGCGAGGAGTTTCGGGCGATCGGGGATCAGTGGCAACGTGCGGCGCAGACGCTCCAAGAAGCGTACAGGGCAACCAGCTCGTCAACACTGATTACTGAGGCCAGTCGGTTGGTTCTCGATATCGCCGACCGAGAACAGACGACTTGGGAAGAATTGCGTCGTATCGTGGGTCCACGTCGCGCCAAGATATGATTCGGCAGGTTATGCGCTGACTCTATGATATCGCCTTTCTTTCCTTCGAAAATCTCTCGTATTCTCTCTTGTCAATGATATCCTTGAGGTGTTGCGTCACCTGCCATACCTCATGGTAAGTGTTGTAGAGCGGTATAGGAGCAATCCGCAGAATATTCGGTGGCCGAAAATCTGGAGTGACGCCTCGAGAACGTAGAGCTTCGCCTATGCGCAGTCCCTCGTCATGTTCAATCGCGACGTGGCCCCCTCTCCGCTCATCTTCTCTTGGTGTGCCAATCGAGAACTCATAGGGCCTTCGGGAAAGAAGGTGATCGACTAGATACATCAGATATGATGTCATCCTGAGCGACTTCTCTCTGATAGCTTCTATTCCTGCGTCCAAAGTCACTTTCAAGGAGCCTTCTAGTGGCGCCGAGCTCAGTATCGCAGGAGAGGATATCTGCCATCCTCCCGCATTTCTCGAGTGCTCGAATTCCAGGGACATGTCGAATTGTTTTTCCTTGACGTAGCCGAACCATCCGACAAGAGCGGGCTCGCGATCGAAGTGTTCCTTGTTGACATAAAGGAATGCGGTGCTTCCTGGACCGCCATTCAAGTACTTGTAACTGCACCAAAGCGCGAAGTCCACTCCCCACTCGTCGAAGTGGTGAGGGACGGACCCGACCGAGTGGCAGCAATCGAATCCTATCAAGATGTTTCGTCTATGTGCCTCTCTTGTGAGATGTCGAATGTCAAGGAGCTGTCCGCTCCTGTAGAGGACCGAGGGAAGAAAAACTAGGGCTACTCTATCATCCATCAATTGGACTAACTTATTCTCATCGAGCAAGCGACCATCTGCACTTGGAGCAAGAATCAGATCCGTGTCAGGATTTGTCCCTCTGAGTTTCATGATGCTTCTAAGAGCATAGATGTCGGAGGGGAAATCAAGTTCGTCCGCGATAATTCTCTTACGTTCTCCGCTAGGTCGATAGAATGTGTTCACTAGTTGGTGAATGTTGACTGTGGTTGTTCCCGAAACGACAACTTCGTCAGGGGCGGCACCTACGAGGCTTGCGCACATTGCGCCAAGTTGCTCGGAAAAATAGAACCACGGTCGCTTTGCTTCAAGCCATCCTCTTACCCCTAACGTCGCCCACTCGTCTAAGACTCGCAGAACTGAGCTCCAAGAGTCCTTGCACATGAGGCCTAGAGAATTGCCATCCATGTAGATAGTCTGATTTGGTAAGTAGAAACTCTCGCGGAACCTTGCAAGAGTATCTTCCAAGTCGAGTTTTCGCGCATAACTCTCGCCCAACTCGAATTCGCTGTTCATCGAAGGAACACCTCTATCCCTGGACACCGTATCTGCACCTGAAAGGCGCCCTTCTCATACATTTTGTGACTGCGGCGCGTCCGTCGGTGCTAAGACTCCCATCGCTGCCTCGTGCATTCCTGCGCGGTGTGTTTCCCGTTGGGGCGTGGAGGATGTTAAGAGATGTCTGCAGGTCAATGAGAGGCAGGAGGGGGCCGTTTCAACCCCGACAGCGCACCAAGTTAGCGCACAACTTTGTGGGGTTCGAGCGTGAGCATTCCAAGCGCTACAGTTTTAGCTTCAAGTTACAGTGATTGCAGTAGGAGAACCTGTTTTGGTTAGGCAGGTCGACTATAAGCCGAAGCCTATAGACGGCGATTTCCTCAATAAACCCGAAGAATACCCAGTCACAGGTGAACATGAAGGCCACAAGGTACGGGCCGAGGGGAAGCAACGACTCGACGCCGAAGGGAAGCCCTATCCCACTAGGTTGGGAATACATGGAACACAAGTCGCTGTGGACTGGGAAACATGCGTAGCCGATGGCGTTTGCATGGACGTTTGCCCTGTGGATGTCTTTCAATGGCGCCTGAAACCAGGCGTGAAGGGTACTGGCAATGACCTCTGGCCGCTAAGCAAAGAACTCCACGACAAGTACCGTACCGACAAATCAGATCCGATAAATGAGAAGGATTGCATATTCTGCAGGGCATGTGAAGTCCAATGCCCCGTCCAAGCGATAAAGATCACCGAGCCCTAGCATCAGGAAAACCTGCTAATTCAACCCAGTGAGTTTGCCGATGCACCAATCGCGCTGTCGGACTAAGATGGTGGGTTCAGCTTCAAGAGAGAACTGCGAACTTCTAGTCCACTACTGGCAAACGGACAGACGCCATCTTTGCTGAGGGCTCAGGACCCAGCCTTCTTCTCTTCCTCATCCTATTCATGAAAAGAGCGAGTGCAACAATCAGCCCTGCCAGTATCATGAGACCTCTGAGCGTGGCACCCAATCCTGGTGAGGTTGCCATACCTAAAAACCCGGTTGCGTCGTATGCCCCGTGGACGAGTGCAGGCACCAAGAGATTTCCACCCGAGAAGTAATAGGTAGCGGCCATTGCAAGAAAAAGCATCAAATTGGAGTACCGTTGAGTACTTGGGCTATGTCTGGTTTGCTGAGTTACAAGGAGTTATTCGACTACTTCAAAAGGGCCCGCGGGAGACTAATCGAAGAGCTTGAGCGTCTACCTATCGAACAGTTCACTATGAGCCGCGGGCTTAGCTTTGAGAGCATAAAGGATGTTCTACTTCATACAGTGATGAACGAGGACACCTGGCTGCATTATAGACTGCCCGGGTTAGGCAACAGCACTACCCGCAGGTTCGAGGAGTTCAGGAACCTAGAGGACATCAAGAAGTATATCACAGAAGTGGATGCCAAGACAGACAAATTGTTCGCGCGAATCACTAAAGATGATCTAAGAAGACCCATAAAGAGGATCACTCGGGATGGAAGCGAGGAAAGCTTTGAGCTCGAGCAAGTGCTCTACCAACTACCAATAGAAGCCATCTACCACTTCGGCGAAATCTTTGCAGAGTTCTGGAAGATGAACCTCAAGGCTCCGTACTATCCTTACCTAGCCTACTCAGAAGAAAAGAGAAAGCACTAGCGAGACGGACAATTCCTCTTGTGTATCTAGCCTCGTCCCGCGTACAGTTCATCTAATGTTCTGATCCGCGATGAGGCGTCGTCATTCACGTAGCTTGGAGATGACCTGATCCTTGAAGGATTTCATCTCCTCAGTATCTGAGATGTTCAAAGTCACCAGGGATATCCCTAGTCGTCTGTAGTCTTTCATCAAGGCGATAATGTTCTGTGGTCCTGCGGTTTTGCTGACCATTCTTTCTACGTCCGACAGTGATAGTTGTCCTCGAAATCGTATGTTTGCTAGACGTTCTGCCTGGGCTTTGATATTGCTGGGTGACGGATCGATTATTGGGCTATGCCCGGTTGCGATTCTGATTTCTGCTTTCCTCCCGACACGGTTGCTATGTGACTTCAAGACGTCGATTTTGTGTTTGAGCTCGTCGGTTGAGGTTGCGAAGAGATGGCTGATGTCCGCATATTTGGCTGCGATTTTGAGGGTGCGTTTCTCTCCGGAGCCGCCCACGAGTATCGGTATGGATTTCTGGGTCGGCTCAGGGGAATTCAACGTATTGGTCGCAGAGTAGAGCTTGCCCTTGAAAGTGGTATGTTCATTCGTGAACATACTTCGGCAGATCTGAATTGCATCCTCAAGACCGTCAAGCCTAGCCCTTGCAGAGGGAAACCTGCCAAGGTATCCGTCGAACTCCGCTTCATGCCAGCCGGCTCCTATGCCGAAGAGCAGGCGTCCTCCGGAGATTATGTCAACCGTAGTGGCCATTTTCGCGAGCACCGTGGGGTGCCTGTAGTTGACGCAACTTACCAGCGGACCAAGCTTGATGCGACTCGTCACCGCAGCCAATCCAGCCAAGGTCGACCAACTTTCCAACGGATGATTCTGCGAACCTGCCGGGTTGCCCATATTCATGAAATGATCTGTGACAGTGAAGAGGTCGTAATTCAGTCTCTCCGCTGTTTGGCAGAGTCTCTTCATGGTGTCGAAATCTTTGCCTTCCGGTGGCGCGTGTATTCCAAACTCAAGTCCGCTTGTGGTTGGCATCATGATCGTCCCCCATTCTCAAGAGACTATGCTGTGATTTCTAGTTGTTGATTCAACAATCTTCTTCGTGCGTGTGGCTCCCATGGTGCGCCCCCCGAAGAGATCCCTAACTGGCCGCCGTCTTGGCTCGAACCTTCTCCTGGAGTGTGATTCGTTGTGTGGTCACTTGGTGCTCTTGCGCATACAATTCACAGCAAGCGACTCCTGATGCGGCAACCGGGCGCGGTTGGGCAGCTCGGTAGGGTCCGCATTTTCAGATCTCAATATCTGCCATCATCAATGAAGTCTGCGATTTCCGATTTGTCTACAAAGTCCACGCAGATTCCACAGATTCTAGGACCGACTAATAACGAGGACCACTTGTTACATTTGCCGCTAACGTTGTGCACACAATTCTTCGCTCGAAAAGGACCGATTTGATCCGTCACGAGCGTCAAGCCTGAAAAGATGTTCGCATGGTCTTCCAAGATATGATAGATGGAAGCCAATTGTGAATCGTGTTGTTCGAGTTTTGCGCGGAGCTTCTCCGCTTCGTCTGCCACGAGCGTTTTGACCAAGCTTGCGAACTCGTTGTACCGTTTCAAGGCGGTGCTGTGGCACTTGCTCATAGTGCCCTTCGTCACACCATAGTGCTTGGCGACCTCTGTCAACTGTTCCTTTAGGATATCTATTCTGTTCAGGATGTCCTTCTGTCTTGGCGTGAGCTTGGATTTCTCCAATATCTTGGGGTCGACGGACACTTCCAAGTACGGGGGCCTTCTGAGAAGATTGCGCGACCCTGTTTGATAATGTTTGATGTCGACTGACCTGCGCGACAGTTTGATGCTGTTTGATGTGCCCCAGATCGGAGATGTTCTGTTCTAGTTGAGGCTGCTCGCCATTGTTTGATGCTGTTTGAAGAAGAATAGGATTGTTCGCGCCACGTGTGAGCTTAAGTAAGTTCTCAAAGGGTCCTCCAGTACGCTGATCACACATCAATGCAGTACCTGAAGTTGATCCTAGTCAATGCAGGTGTAATATGCAGGAGTAAGGATGGATATCCATCGATACTCTCGTGGAAGCGTATCGTCACGTTTTGAGACGCATTGGTCGATTTGTCTTTCAAAATGCCTTATCGTCCAATTCGATCGTCGCATTTTGAGTTCCGATTCGGAGGACCTTGACCTGCTCCCCAACCTTGCCAAAGTTCATTGTTTACCCTCCTTGTTTACTGTCCTCGTTTACCCTCCAGTAAACACTACCTTGTTGTCTACTATGCTACAATGAGCTGCTTCTATCGCCTTGGCCATGTCATCCTTGGGGAAGGAAGCCTCGAACTGGAGCTTGAAGTCCTGAAGTGACTTAGCTATCAGCCCTGACAGCTTGGTGTACTTGACTGAAGCTAAACTAGCACCATCGACAGCCTTCAGCTCTTCCTTAGGTGTCCCAGGGACAGTGGTGACAGGTGGCTGAACTACGGTAGTGACAGGTGACTGACTCTGACTAGCAGTGATCAAGGTATTGCTAGCCCCTTGTGTAGGCTGAACTAGTCTCTGATCAGCCTGAACTACAGTTTGTTCAGGTGAAACTACCTTTTGTTCAGGTAGGACAGTCTGATCAGCCCCTGCTACCAAGCTGATGGGCCTGGAATCAGGTTCAATTACAGGTGCTGGAGTTGGTTGATTTGGCTTGTCAGTAGCTGTCACCTCTAGTTTAGCTGTCGTTTCTCTAGAATCTGTAGTAGTAAGTGTAGTTGGGGTGACAGTAGGGGTTGTTGGAGCTGTCGTTTGACTAGCTACTGGCTGTTTTACTACAGGAGTATAGGCTGATACGCCTGGTTTCTTTAGTCTCTTGACTGTCTTCTTAGCGTGAGCAGTAACCTTGTGACCTGTCAATGCTAGCTGAGTATCAAAGGGCCCTGCACTACACTGATCACACATCAGAGTAGTGGGTATAGCAGTGCTAGCAGGTGCTGTCACTGTAGCTGTCACTGGTGACAAAGGACTAGATGTAGTAGTAGTGGATGGTGTAGTGACTGTAGTGAGTGGTGTAGCACTAGGGGTAGTGGTAGTTGAAGGGGTAGCACTAGGGGTGAAGAAGCTCTGTAGTGGTGTTTCACTGCTACTAGCACCTGGTTTAGTGTCAGCAGGTAGAGTCCACCTGTAGACTAGGAACTCCTCGTTCTCACCTAGTAACCCTTGAGCTACGATGATCATGCCTTCAGTAGGTCTATTCATGATCGATGGTGGAAAGGATGCTATGATCTCGTCTGTAGCGTCTCCTACAAGGAACAAGGCCCATTGTAGAGACTTTGGTTTGACTATCTGACCAAACTTAAGGCAAACTGCATCCTTGCCCTCTAATGTATCTTCTTTTCTATAGAGACAACCTTGACTTCAGCGAACTTAGTGTGAAGATCGATCCTTTGACCTGGTTTGATCCTTGGATCAAACTTAGTCAAACTTACCTGACTCTGGCCTCCCATCCTGACTATCTCAACATGTTCAGGTGAAAGACGTGGTTCAGGAGCAGCCTCAACTACTCTTCGAATGACCTCGCTATAGACTCTCCAGGGTAAGCAGCAGCCTCTTTGACTATGCTCCTTGCAGTAGCTTGTGAGACTCCTTCTTGACCTATAGGCTTGGCAAGAGCAAGTTGTCTTCCAGGATATTTGCCTTCGATAGCATCAGGTATTTTCTTTGAATCCTTTGGGCATGTAAGTCGTGTTTTGAGCCCGGACTCGACTTTCGCTTCTTAGCCTAATCGTAGCCTAGCCCTCGCAAAAGCAATGAAACGTGGCGAAGCCTCGGTTTTGTATCCAGCGTCCTTTTCGGCAGACAAATGCTCGATTTCGAGCATCTGACAAGAAGAGAACAGATGACCTAGAGCTTCGGAGACGAATCCTCAGCCTCTCTCAATCGGAGGCTCGGAGGCTTGGAATCGGAAAGAGCACGATACACTACCTGCGCAAGAACGCGTCAAACAGAAGCACGTTTAGACCATACGACATGATGGACCTAGAGGCCTTAGAATCTAAAGGAAGATGTAGCATAACATGACTCCGAGAGCGGCCCGTCCTTTCGCCACGGCAGTTGGAGAAACATCTAATGAGGATCCGTCTTGTCTTCTTACGGTAGCGGCCAAGTCGCGTTGGGACCGCTTACGGTACCAATCGCAACACTTGCTTTGTTTCAGGTTTGTTTTTTTCGCATGATTCCTGAATTGCATTGTGGCTATTGTGACCATACGGTGGGTGTTCGATCCCATCGGTGCTTCTTAAGTTCATTTAATAGCTCTTGAGGAAGTTTTGTGCCATCGCTCGTATCGATATTTGCGTGGACATGCGTTTCCTTTCTCATTCCAGGAATGGTCGTGCTGACGATGTCGTTAGAGAGAATAAAACGCGACGCCATATCCGTGAACGCCATCCCTTTGGGGACAAGCGGTTTCAATCTATTCGCACGTTCAACGCTGGCCGTCAGGTTCTCAGGCACAAAGTAGGTACCTCGCCAATCATCCTTTGGAAAGACCGTGTCTCTGGTTAAATTCCCAGTTAATGTTCCTTCGTCGAAGGGTACTCTGGCTATGACCCCGACGTTCAGCTTCTTGCACAGCGGGAAGAGGTGATCTTCTGGTGCCTGATCGAAGATGTTGTAGATGACCTGCACAGCATCTATTTGTCCGGTTTTGAGGGTTTCCAGGCTGTTGTCGGGTTCCCAGCGATTCACACTGATTCCGACAGCCCGGATCTTTCCAGCTTTTTTCAGATCCTCCATCGTCTTTCCCCAGCGCTCGTCAGTCGCCCAACTGTCTTCCCAGACATGAAACTGCATGAGGTCTATTGTTTCAACTCCAAGATTCTTCAAACTCATCTCCGTGTACTTGATGATATGGTCAGGCGGAAAACACTCGTCCAAGGTAAATCCCCGTTTGGAAGGCCAAATGAAGTTCTTCGGTGGGATCTTGGTCGCAATATAGAGCCTTTTCTCAGCGTGCCTTCTCACTAAATCTCCCAATAGTCGTTCACTCTTTCCACTTCCATAAGCCCAAGCCGTATCAAAGAAATTGCAACCAAGTTCTACGGCTAGATCAAGCGAAC